>Ga0265292_1001285_pt1 | contig 23096 bp, 25 predicted proteins | sample Munlanlewell296A_FD_189080 | JGI IMG/M metagenome (GOLD analysis project Ga0265292, IMG submission 189080) | Leachate microbial communities from a municipal landfill in Southern Ontario, Canada - Leachate well 296A | ecosystem: Engineered > Solid waste > Landfill > Unclassified | place: Canada... | reverse complement strand
TTTAGTTCCCAACGTCGAAGCAACAAATCTCATTCTAACATTCTCAAGAACGTTAGAATGAGATTGAAGCTATACAAGCCACCGTTTCAAGTGGATTTATACCATCCGAAAATTAAACACGAGCGGCGCATAAGGTTTTTTGCGGCAGATACACAGGGCGATGTTCCATTTTAATTTTATCTGCTTTGCCGTTAAGTTCACGGCGTTGGGTGGCATGGGCAAGTCTTCTTGCCCGTGTCTTCCAGGCATGAATGGGGGAAAAAGACACGGGCAATCGGAATTGCCCATGCCACGCAGTTCCTTGTGAAAATCGCCGGCGTAACCAGTTAGATGCTCGCAATGGCGCTTTTGGTCTTTTGAGATAGTTGCCAAGTCATTGAGATATGAATTGACAAAAAACGCTTAGGGGTCAATAATTTAAGTGAATTTTGTGAACTATTGAAAAATCCGAGTAAAATCATTATGAAGCGAATTTTAGTTACAGGCGGAGCGGGATTTATCGGGAGCCATTTTCTTGATCTTCTGGTGGAAAAACAAGCAGGCCAGATCATCTGTCTGGATGCCTTTACCTACGCGGGGGATATCCGCAATCTTGAAACGGTCAAGGATCGTATCGAGGTGGTCCGGGGCGACATCCGAAACATGGACGATTTGCGGAAGGTCTTTTCCCGCGGGATTGATACGGTGGTGAACTTCGCGGCGGAGACCCACGTGGATAATTCAATCGAAGGTCCGGTGGTGTTTGTGGACACGAACGTAACGGGGACACTGCGGCTTTTGATGTGCGCCCTGGAGTACGGGGTGGAAAAGTTCCTGCATATCTCTACGGATGAAGTTTACGGATCGCGAGCGGAAGGATATTTTAAAGAAGAGGACGCCCACTATCCGAGTTCGCCCTACGCCGCTTCCAAGAGCGCGGCGGAGCAGTTGTGTCATGCCTATCATGTAACGTATCATCTGCCGGTGCTCGTCGCACGAAGCACCAACAACTACGGCCCGCGCCAGCATGGAGAGAAATTTATCCCAACGGTCATTCGAAATTGCCTGAACAACTCACCCATTCCCGTTTACGGAAAGGGAACCAACCAGCGGGACTGGATGTATGTGCGGGATAACGTCCAAGCCCTTTTACTTATCCTTCAAAACGCGAAGCCCGGGGACGTATTCAATGTCGGAGCCAATTGTCATTTACCCAATCTGGAACTGGCGAAGCGGCTTGTGAAAATTTCAGGGTCGGACGAAAAGTTGATTAAATTTGTCGAAGACAGAAAAGGCCACGACTTTCGTTATGCCGTGGATACCCAGAAAATATCGACCCTCGGCTGGAAACCGCATGTCGATTTGGACACAGGATTGAGATTAACCTTCGAATGGTACAAACAAAGACACAACGCGTCCTAATCCTCGTAACACTGGAGAACATATACACATGTCATCGAAAACGTTAAGAAAAGGCGTGATTCTGGCGGGCGGAAAAGCATCCAGACTGGTTCCACTGACCAAAGTAACCAACAAGCATTTACTTCCAGTAGGCCGCTACCCGATGATCTATTGGCCGTTGGATGCCCTTATCCAGTGCGGAGTAAACAATATCATGGTAACGACCGGAATCGACCATCTGGACTCGATTGTCCGGGTGCTGGGTTCTGGGCGAGACTTCGGCGTGCGGTTTACTTACCGCGTTCAGGATGAGGCTGGCGGGATTGCCCAGGCTCTTGGATTGTGCGAGGATTTCGTCGGACAAGATGACGTGATGGTTATTCTCGGCGACAATATTTACGCCGGAAATCTAAATCCTTACATGAACAGTTTTACCACAGGTGCCAGAATCGTCCTTCAGCCGCGAAATGACCCCGAACGCTTCGGCGTCGCAATCGTCGAAGGAGAGAAGGTCGTTAAAATTATCGAAAAACCCAAAGTCCCGCCGTCGAACCTGGTGGTTACCGGATGCTATCTTTACGATCATCGCGTGTTTGATATCATCAAATCACTGAAACCCTCAGGCCGCGGTGAATTGGAAATCACCGATGTAAACAACGCCTACATCGGCATGGGCGAATTAACCTACAACACCATCGACGTCCCCTGGACCGACGCGGGCACCTTCGAAAGTTTGTATGAGGCCAATAAAATAGTCCACGGAATGAAAGTTTCGTTTGATAAATAATTACATTGAAAGGGATTTTTACAATGGCGGATTTGGATCAAGTCAAGGAAGCAAAAAAGTTTTACGCGGATATCCCTCAGGTGAATCCTGGTTTCTTTTTAAAAGGCGCCGGCTCGCTGGACTGGGGGATGAAAAATCGTCTGGCCAGGATTTTTAATCCTCGTTCGGGCAGGACGCTGATGCTGGCTATCGATCATGGTTACTTTCAGGGTCCGACCACGGGTTTGGAACGGATCGATTTGAACATCGTTCCACTGATGCCTTTCGCCGACGCCCTTATGCTGACGCGGGGGATTTTGCGCACGGTGGTTCCGCCCGAGCTGACCAAGCCTATCGTCATGCGCTGCAGCGGGGGACCGAGCATTTTAAAAGAGCTTTCCAATGAAGAGCTGGCCGTCGATATCGAAGACGCCATTCGCATGAACGTGTCGGCCATCACTTTGCAAGTCTTCATCGGCGGGGAATATGAAACCCGGTCGGTTCACAATATGACCCGGCTGGTGGATATGGGATTGCGGTACGGAATTCCGACGATGGCCGTAACGGCGGTGGGAAAAGACATGGTTCGCGACGCGAAGTATTTCCGGCTGGCCTGCCGGATCTGCGCGGAATTGGGGGCGCAGTTCGTCAAAACCTACTACGTGCCGGAGGATTTTGAAACCATCACTGCCTCCTGCCCCGTGCCGATCGTGATGGCTGGGGGTAAAAAGCTTCCTGAACTCGATGCCCTGACGATGGCCTACAACGCCGTCCAACAGGGCGCCGGCGGCGTGGACATGGGACGAAACATTTTCCAGACCGACGCCCCGATTGCCATGATCAAGGCCGTCGAAAAAGTGGTCCATGAAAATATGAAACCCGCCCAGGCGTTGGAATATTACCACACCTTGAAAAATGAAAAGAAAAAATAAATGGAATCCATTTTACAAACGCAGGTCCCCATTATCAGCGTCGGAGTCCTGACCGCCGACTGGATGTCTTTGAACGCGGAACTTTCCATTTTGGAAAACGCGGGGATTCGTTTTTTGCACATCGACGTCATGGACGGCGTGTTTTGCCCGATGATGACGATGGGTCCGCCGGTGATCAAAGCGATCAAAACAACGCTCTTCAAGGACGTTCATCTGATGATCGAAAATCCTTTGGACAAGCTGGAAAGTTTCGTGGCCGCTGGCGCGGACATGATAACAATTCACGTGGAAAATAACCCGCATTGCCACCGGGTTCTACAGGTCCTGGGGAAAATGAAGAACGTCAATGATCCCAACCGCGGAATCGTTCGGGGAATCGCGTTGAATCCTGGCACGCCGCTGGAAACCATATCGCCGCTCCTGGATGAGGTGGACATGATCTTCCTTTTGGCGGTGAATCCGGGCTGGGGCGGACAGAAGTTTATTGCCTCCACGTTCGGCCGAATCAAACTCGTCCAGGAAATGATTCGCAAAAACAACCGAAAAATCTTCGTCGGCCTTGACGGTGGAATTACGCGGGACAACATCGCCCAGGCAGCGGGAACAGGCGCGGACGTGATCGTAACCGGAAGCGCCGTCTTCGACGGAAAAGACCCCGCCGGAAATGCCCGATTCATACTCGGCGCGATCAGACAATATCGCTCAAAAACATAGGTCATTGCGAGCCGATGCGAAGCATCGGCGCGGCAATCCCGTGCCAAACAAACGAGGCAAGAATGAGATTGCTTCGCTCCGCTCGCAATGACGGATTTATAAGGATTTGATGTATGCCGGAAGAAAAAAACTTTGGATTGATTCCGATAGTACGAGGGTTGCTCGCCCAGCCGACCGGTCATCCGGACCTGCCCTGGCAACCGGTGATTTTGAAACAACCAGGCGAATCGAAGCTGCCCCCCTTATCGTTGGAAATCGTTGACCCCAACAATATTCGTCAACAATGGCAAAAAAAAATTGCCGAATACGAATCACATCATAAAACAAAACCCCAAGCCGTCACTCTGCCGGGCATCGGTGTTCTTTACACGCAAGAATACTCCGTCCCTTCGCAACCACCTCAGCCATTCCAAAATAAAATCGCCGTGGTCACTGGAGCCGCCGGGGCAATCGGTTATGGGATTTGCAAACACCTGCTGGAGCAGGGCTGTTACCTGGCCGCCACGGATTTGCCCGGCGAAAAGCTAGATTCCTTTGTCCAGGAATTCCAGAAAATAGGTCATCAAAATATTGTCGGCGTTCCAATGGATGTAACCGATCTGGCTTCGGTAAAACAAGGTTTTGTAAAAGTGATTCAAACCTGGGGCGGGGTGGACCTTCTGGTCATCAACGCCGGAATTGCCCTGGCCAAACCTTTATTGGATATTGATCTGGAATCCCTTCGCCGGGTGGAGCGTGTCAATATCGACGGGACTTTTCTCGTGCTCACCGAGGCGGGCCGCTATTTTAAACTCCAGGGGACCGGCGGCGATGTCGTTTTGATTTCAACCAAAAATGTGTACTCCCCCGGCGCAGGTTTTGGAGCCTACAGTGCGACCAAGGCCGCCGCGCATCAATTATGCCGGATCGCCAGCCTGGAATTCGCCCCTCTGGATGTCCGGGTCAACATGGTCGCCCCGGACGCCGTTTTTTCAGGCGGCACACATAAATCAGGCCTGTGGGCCGAAGTCGGACCGGATCGAATGAAAGCCCGCGGATTAGACGAAAAGGGCCTTGAGGAATACTATCAAAGCCGGAATTTGTTAAAGGTGAAAGTCACCGCTGACCATGTCGCCAAAGCCGTCCTCTTTTTCGCCTCCCGCCAAACCCCGACCACCGGCGCCTGCCTCCCCGTAGACGGCGGATTGCCCGACGCCGTTCCGCGATAGAGGGAACGATATGGTTTGGGAGATAACTCCATGAAACAAGAAAGACTTTTCACGAGGCGGGAATTCACAACTACTCGTTTTTTGGGGAAGGATGGACTTGCGGTGTGTTATTTATGAGGGAAAAAGCTATCGTTGGCGAAAAGAATATAATTGGCAAGCATTCAGCGAACAGTATGCTGTTAATTTAAGGTTAAAAAAATGGTATCGCCTGGAATTGAATATAAATGCCCGACGTGCGGAAAACTTATGGTTGTCTTAAAATCAGCGGACCTGCCCAGCCGGCCTTTTTGCAGCTCACGATGTAAAATGGTGGATTTGTATAAGTGGCTTAACGAGGACATCATTATTTCCGAGGAAATTCCAAACGGGGGAATGACGATCCCGGAAGAAGAAACTGGTGCGTGACGCGGGTTGGGATGTTATCAGAAAGAATCCCCGATTGCCATCGGGAGCGAGTTCATCAATTCTTGGAGGGCATGGCCCGTGGAAACGCCGATACATCCACTTCGGGTTCAGATGATTTTTGGGCCGTCTCCATTACGGGGGTCGAAGTGTATTGAAACTCCGGAACTAATTTTTTCATCGCTTGGCGAACAACGTCCGGATCATCCGCCTGGGTTATTTTCACCAATTGATCCAGACCGTTCAGAAGTGTTTTCCCGTCCATCGAGGCCCGCCGCCAAACCGCTATTTTTTCGTGACTGGTCGGCGACATATCTTCACCCTCGAGGGAAAGCTCCTCAAACAATTTCTCGCCCGGCCTTACTCCCGTAAATACGATTTCAATATCCTCGCCGGGAGTATATCCGCTCAGTGTAATCAGGTCGCGGGCCAAATCGACGATCTTTACCGGCTCGCCCATGTCCAGGAGGAAGATTTCACCACCCTTGCCGATGGCGGCCGACTGCATCACGAGCAACGAGGCTTCCGGAATGGTCATAAAATATCGCCGCATTTCAGGGTCGGTAACGGTAACCGGCCCGCCCTGCAGAATCTGCTCCTTAAAAATCGGAACCACAGACCCGTTCGAACCCAAAACATTGCCGAATCGAACGGTCACAAACTGCGTGCCACCGGGTGATGAGAGACTTTGAATATACAACTCCGCGATCCGCTTGCTACAGCCCATGACACTGGTGGGATTGACGGCCTTATCCGTGGAAATCATCACAAACTTCTGACAACCGACCTTGGCGGCGGCATCGGCGCAGTTCTTCGTCCCGAAAATATTATTTTTGACCGCCTCCGTCGGGTTCAGCTCCATCAGGGGAACATGCTTATGAGCGGCGGCATGGAAGACGGCTGCCGGTTTTTCCTTATCAAATATCATTTCCACTCGTGCTCGATCACAAATATCACAAATATAAGTGGCGACTTTTAATTCCGGAAACAACTTTTTCAATTCACGCTCGATATGGAAAAGGGGATTTTCCGCTTGTTCGATCAAAACCAGCTTGGTCGGGTTGAATCGCGGAACCTGTCGGCACATTTCCGAACCGATGGACCCACCTGCTCCGGTGATCACAACCACCTTGTTTTGAATATAGTCGCTGATCGAAGCCGTATCCAGCTTGGCCGGTTCGCGGCCGAGAAGGTCATTGATATCCACTTCGCGCATATTGGAAACCTGAAGCCGGCCGGAAATCAGATCCGTCAGCGGGGGAAGCGTCCTGAACCTGACGTTCGTTCCCTGGCATCGTTCGACGATTTTTCGTATTTCCTTGGGGGATGCGTTTGGCAAGGCGATCAAAACTTCATCAATCTGATGTGTTTCGCAAAACTCTTTAATCCGATCGGGACTGCCGATCACCTTATAACCCAGAATCGTCGCCCCGTGCTTGCTTGTATCTTCATCCATCAAACCAATCACTTCGTATTGCTCGACGGACATCCGGTGAATTTCCCGAAGAGCCATTTCTCCCACATCCCCGGCCCCCAGGATCAATATTCGTATCAAGCGTCCGCCCGAAAGCTGACGAAATTCTTCATGATACAACCGGACGGCCACTCGCACCCCGCAAGCCAGCGCAATCGTGCAGGCCCAGTCGAGAAGGAAAATCACCTGGTTAAATTTTTCAAAGGGGATAATATCATCCATCGACAATGCAATTTTCGGAACTATAAATCCCGTCGCGAAAAAAACGAAAACAAAAAATAACAGACTCACGTGGCTGGCTTTGATGATCTGCATGAGATCCTGAAGCGAGACATATCGCCACCACCCGTGATAGAGCCCGAAGGTCCAGAACACCAGAAGCTTTATGACCAAAACCACGATCAGCATGGGAAGGAAAAGCTGTCCGAACCATTCCGAAAAATGCTGAAAGTTATACGACAATCCAAAAGCCATTAACAAACTTAAAGCAAAAAGAAAAGCGTGAACAAAAACAATCAGGACCCGTCGGTAACGAAGGAGGGTTGACTTGGGCTTGCCATTTTCCGATGAACTTCCACTTTCCACCGCTGAAAGCTTTTGGGGGTATTCATTAGGAATTTTCACATCGGCCATACTATTGAACTTGTTTATTTTTGTCATCAGAACCTGCTATCCAGACTCTCTAAATGTAAAAAAACTACATATCTATTTATCGGAAGCTTTTGGATAATTATATACTTGATTTAACCAATATCGGGCGAAAATAATCACTTGAGGCAAAGACGCATCGGCACCAACATCGATATTTTTGAAAAAAGCACTCCTCTCGTAACGTCCTGAAACAATAGTGCTTAAAAAAATTGGTAATTAGTCAAAACCAAAATACCTGCCTAAAAGACACACCAACCTCTAAATATGATATGACATTCGCAGCAGGGCTGCAAGACAAAATACATTCATACGTGTCCGATAATATTTTCCCAGTAATTATGTTTTGTTTTTCAGCTTTTTTATTGAAGTCTTGTCCAGCAGGTTGTATGAGGATATAATGGTGAGACAATTCAGGTCCTCGTAGCTCAATTGGATAGAGTGTTGGCCTCCGAAGCCAAAGGTTACAGGTTCGACTCCTGTCGGGGACGTTTGTTAAGTACCTGAGAAGAAGGGGTTTGTGAATTTGGAGTTTTTGGAGAATTCTCAGATGACCCGCCATACGGCAATTTTACAGCAGTTTTGTTCGGCAGAAGGTTTTCGTATCGTTTCATGGCGGCCTGGAGTCGCTGGGACAAAATTACGTGGGCGAAGTGCCGTCGAGCTTCGCCGGCTCGCCGTGTTATCAACGCAAAACATCGGCTCAAACGACTCGTCAAAACGGGACCATTCGATCTGCTCAGACTGCTTGACCATCGGATGGGCGTGATCAAGAATATCCAGCAAACGAGTGAAAAAAGAAAACAGGACTTTTTGAGGATCGGGATTCGTAGCTTTCATCGAGTGCTCCTATTTTTCCGGTTTTTAGCTGTTCCATCAGCCTTGCCTGCAATTTAGCGCGCCGATAAAAAACGCAATCCCTTATTTCACAAAATGTTAAATTATTTTTCAGGAACGACTGTATTACCCCAAATGCCTTTTTCCTCACAACGCAACTTTTGGAATGTATGGCAAAATTAAAATTCTTTGTAGACGCTTTTGCATCCGATAGATTATAATCTCACAGGTTATGAAAATTTGTTCTAGTAGATATTAGACTGTAGTGAGTATAATCATTGAGATTGTGTTTCAGAATTAGTTATGAAAGGACTTGACGATGCGCAACAAACCGCTTTTGTTCGGTAAACTTTTTTCTGCCGTAACCATTGGTGGAAGCGGAGGAGGACAACCATTGCCATTAGTGATCGTGACGTTGATCGTTTTGGCGATGGCCCTCATCACGGTGGTTGATTCCGTATTACCAGGCGGCGGCATAGATACAAAGAAACAAATTCCGTTCCAATGCACCAGTTGCAACTCAGTCGTAAAGTATACGATCGGTGAACTGCAAAAGATGCAGGATCCCAGCAAAATGGGCCCGATGATGGGGCCGTTGGTTCTGGATTGCCCGAGCTGCAAAAAACATTCCCTGACCCAGGCAGTGGAATGCCCACAGTGCAACGCGGTGTTCATCATAAAGATGAATCCCGCGCAGGGTCAGTTCGATGACAAGTGTCCGAAGTGCGAAACGAGCTTTGCCAAGGCGTGGCAGGAAAAGTATCGCAAGGAGAATGGGGAATAAATCCAATTTCGGACTTTGGCGAGACGCATTTATTCGAAACTGCCGATTTTGACCGGATTGTGCCGGAATCCATTTTGAATTTTAACGGCAATAGGGGCAAAAAAAGAACGTAATCTCATTCTAACATTCTTGAGAAGGTTAGAAAGGGATTACACTTCAGAGGCGTAATTCACGGCGTTGCATACCACTCAAAAATTGTCTTGACCGCCATTTTTAAAAAGAATATGGACCCCATAGAAAGAACCGAATAAAATGGCCGGTGTTATGATGAAAAAATATCAGATAGGATTGGTCCCGTATTTGAATGCCTGCCCGCTGGGCCATGGTCTGGACGAAAAAGGGTTGGTTCAGGTTCGCCGGGTTCCCCCGAGCCGATTGGCACAAATGCTGGAAAACGATTCTTTGGACGTCGCCCTGGTGCCCGTGGTGGACTACCTGGCGCATCCAAGCCGGTGGGAAATAAGCGTTCCCTACGGTATCTGCTCGCGTGGGGAAGTTTGGACGGTAAAGATATTTTCGCCCGTGCCTGTTGAGAAAATTGATACGTTATTTGTTGACACGGATTCTCATACGTCGATCAATCTGGCCAGGGTGCTGACCCATCGGATCGCCGGAAAAATTCCCGAACTTGTCGCCAAAGATTTTTCAGGCGTTCTGCCGACCACTATTTCCGAACCGACTTTGCTTATCGGAGATAAAACCTGGCGGGTTAAACATGCCCCCTTCATTTATGACCTGGGTAAACTTTGGGGCGAGCAGTTCAATCTGCCCTTCGTTTACGCCGTCTGGGCTTCGAAGACACATGAGCTTGCCGACGAAATCAAAGAGGTGCTCTCACAAACCGCGGAACTAAATCTAAATCGCCTAAATGAACTGGGCAAATTGTACGGCCCAGGGCACGGGTTTTCCGCCGAGGAAGCCTGCGAATATTTTCAACGGATAATTCACTACCGTCTCGGTCCGGAAGAACAAGCGGGAATGATGTGCTTTAAAGAGTGCCTGGAAGCCCTGTCGAGTGAAATTCCATGCCGAGGATAACCTGCGGACAAGCGGCTAACATGCTTTTGCATGAAGATATGCACGAGCTTGGTAAGCTTGCGGACGTCGAGGTTTGCCGGCTATTTCCCGTTCCCATTCGAACCTACATCGTCGATCGAAACATAAATTATTCAAACGTCTGTTCCTGCGGCTGTAAGTTCTGTAATTTCTGGCGAAAAGAGAATAGCGACGAGGGGTTCGTTTTGGAAAAAGACCAGATTTTGACCAAGATTCAGGAATTGGTCGATTTGGGAGGAATCCAAATTCTTCTTCAAGGCGGACATCATCCGAGTTTATCCCTCGAGTGGTATCTTGACATGCTTCGGACGATTAAAAGCCATTTTCCGAAGATTCACATTCATGGGTTTAGCCCGCCGGAAATTTTTTACTTTCATCTCCATTTCGGAAAAAGCATCGAAACCATTCTCAAGGAATTCCAGCAGGCGGGTCTGGATACAGTTCCGGGCGGGGGGGCGGAAATTCTCGTTGATCGGGTTCGGCAATTAACCAGTCCTGGAAAATGCACATCCGACCAATGGCTTGAGGTCATGCGGACGGCCCACGAGCTGGGAATGCGAACCACCGCCACCATGATGTTCGGACATCTTGAAACCGCCGCGGAACGGGTCGAACATTTAGACCACCTCCGGAAGTTGCAGGATGAAACAGGCGGTTTCACCGCTTTTATCTGCTGGCCGTTCCAACCCTACGGCACAAGGCTGGCCAACGAATACGAAATCTGCCACCGGCGAAATTGCCCGGCTGGAAATCATCTGCACCTGGCCGGTGTCCAGGATTATCTGCGAACCCTGGCGGTCAGCCGATTGTTTCTGGATAATTTCGAAAACATCCAAGCCTCCTGGGTTACCCAGAGTCCGCCTATCGGCGAGATCGCCCTGAAATTTGGGGCCAATGACTTCGGCTCGCTCATGCTGGAAGAAAATGTCGTCGCCTCAACAGGGGTGCGATTCAAAATATTAGAAGAAGAGCTTCAAGAATACGTTCGTCGGGCAGGCTATCAACCCGTTCGCCGGAATTGCTATTATCAGCTGGAAAAATGAATATAAAATTTATCCTACAAGAACATCTTCCTTGATTGGTTGATATGCCTTATCGAGAAAGGGTTGAAAATCACAAGGCCAGCAACCAGTCATATTGCAAAGCAACCGAAATTTGAAAGGAGCGGGAGGCAAATTCACTCGTTCCACCAAAACTTTCGGCTGAACGGAACAACTGTTTAAAATAGTCAACATGTCCATTTTGAGATACCGGGGACAATAACCTACGATGTATCTATCACCAGGAGAAGCATCATTGGTCCGAAGCATTAATGCCAAATTATCGTATGGATTCTGAAAATCATAAGCCATAAGCAGCACTTCACCGGGTTTTAGACGAGAAACCCTTTCTTGCGACGGTGGCGGTAAATATTGCAGCCCATGAACAAAGAAATGGATATGATATTGCCCATTTTCATCCGGCTCGGGGCAGGGAAATACTTCCAAAGTGTCTGTTGCACGGCGTCCACCGCTTCGGGCAAGCAACGCGAACGGATCGTCTTTATCTTCAGGAATGTTCAACCACTGAACAAAATCCCCAAAATCAGGACGTGATGGAGATAAAACCCGATTGGAAAATGAAGGAAACAAATCCTCGCCCTCATAAATTTTGTTCAGATCAGGAAATGAGACCAACGGTTGAAAATTGCATTTACTTTGCGCTTCGCATGCGCCTTTTGTATAAACAAAGCGGTAGATTTTCCCATCAAAAGTTAAACGTCCGATAGGATGCCAACATCGGCTTGTCGGATCCTGCCATGCTAAATAAAGTTTCCTCATTTTTGGGTTTTTCCTTCTCTATATCAATTCGAGCAGTTTATTTCGATTTAGCTCAAGTATCTTCTGACCAAATTTAATTGCAACCTTTGAAATGCGGTCATCGGGAATACGGTCAAAAAAATTATTTACCTCATCGATCCGTATCTCCCCAAGTCTATCAAGCCAAATCTTTGCCGGTACAGGTTTTCGAAACTTTGCCTTTTTGAACGCCTCAAAAGTTGTTAGTGGTTTTTTATCATCAATCTTATCATAGAACGCCGATCTGCACTTTTCAACATATCCTCCAACTGATCGCCCTTGATCTTTTGTGGTCAACCTGTCATTCATACTCTCCGTTGATTCGTTACGACCAAGGCTGGACGCGTGATCATAGCTCGGAGCCAAATGTAATCTTGGAGGAGAACCACGAAGAAATGCCCAATTTTCATGGTGACGATCAGTATTTCCAATCCATGCATCCAGAAGTAAATATCCGATAAAAGTATCAAGTCCGGTTTTAATTCCTTGTGGAGGATTCCACCCAATCGGAGTATCCACATCTTGTAGTTCCATGATATCCATGACGACATCGAGTCTATGTTGTGATACCCTATAAAAATTTTTCTGACCCTCTTGTGCGGGAGGGTAGTTTTGTATTAATTTCAAAAGAATCTCATTGCCATGAGTAAGAGAGGTATTGGGTGGAAGAAAATTTTTCGAAACGGTTCCTCGGTGTCCATTACAAAGAGCCAATTCATAAGCTGCATGAGGCAAATTGAGTAATTCGCTCAATTCGGCGGCAATTTTTTCGGCCCAATCCTCACCGGTGTTTTGTCGAGATTTCTTATAGAGGCATTCACCAAGATGTTTATCTTTATACCAGAATTTAAATTTCGTTCCCATGGCCTCTACTCGCTGGGCTTGGTCGGGGGGGACTTCGATAATTTCAAATTTTTCGTTCAAACTGAAAACCCTTCTTTACGGAGATGCGCTCAATCGGATGATCTTTTTAAAATACGATAAATCCGACTCGCTGTCAATAAGATGACAAAATTGGCTAATCTCAGCAAAGCGATATAAAACTCGCCAGGGCGAGCAAGGCCAGCTTATACTTCCTGCTGAAAAAGTTTTCCAATTCCATTTTCAATACATTCAGTTTAAACATTTTTGTCCTGGGCCTCTTGGGCCAAGCGAGTTTGAATGTTCGATCTGAAAGATATAAAGCAAAGACCGTGCCGAAGAGTTAATTGAAGTATGCGTTTTAACTCCTTTTGATGCAAGTGCTTCTGAATGACACAAAACAAATGACTTACGGGTGTATCAAAAATAAAACAGAGGATACATTGTTGAAACACACAAGAAGCAAAGTTAGTAACCATTCAGACCACCCATCATTGTCATCATCCAGCTTGGCCGGACGAACCAGAGAGAATAATGACGGGATAGGGCAGAGGCAAATTCATCCATTTTGGCGTGTTTGGTTCAATGCTCGATCAGGGCATCGAGCAGAGTCACCGCGCCACCAAGGGCGGTGATGGGTTTACTGAGACTGCTGACGCGAAACTCGGTTTTTTCAATGTGTGTGGTCAACATGCTCTTACGAGCGGCTTGTAGGAGGATGGCGAAGGCGTCCGGCCCGGCCCGGCCTATGCGATGATCGAATACCACCATATCCGGGGCCAGGAGGTTGACTAGCCCGCCCACCGCTCCACCGAGGTATTCGAAGGCCTCCTGGACCACCCGTCCTGCCAACCGGTCCCCTTGGGCGGCAGCCGTAAGCACCTCCAATCCGTCGTGGAGCGACCGGAGGGGAAACGGGTTGCCGGGAATCTCGTCTTGAAGGTCCCGGAGCTTTTTCGCCAGCGATGGAAGGGCCGCCACCGCCTCCAGGCATCCAACTGCCCCACAGCGACAGGGTATGGGTCGGTCGGTGACCTTGAAGTGTCCGAACTCCCCAGCCAGGTGAGATCGACCGGTGATGTAATTGTCGTGAAGCTTGATCCCGCAGGAAATGCCACTGTGGTACTCAATATAGAGGAGGTTTGGTACACTGTTTTTCAATTCCAGCCGGTCGATAGTTCGAATCACGACGACGTTGTTGCTTAAAAGTAGAACTGGCAGCTTGATCTTTTTTTCTAAGATATGAACGAGGGGAACGTCAGTCCAGTCGTCCATCTGCGTGCTCATCCGAACGGTTCCGGTCGCTTCGTCGATGACACCCGGGTCCACCACCGCCAGTGCCAGGCAGGGACCGGCGGCGCGAGGGATTTCGGATCGAAATCGGCCGATGAAGGACCCAATGGCCGCAATCCGCTGGTCGCGGGACAGGGTCTTGAGAGGCAGGGGATTGTTTTTTTCGTGGATAATCCCGTAGGCGGTATCGAGGGCTACGCCGCTGATTTCGTCGGAACTGTGATGGATGGCCAGGCAGTGTCCAAGCTTTGGATTCAATTGCAAAGCGCGCTTTCGCCGCGGTCCCTGAACGTCGCCCAGGGGGATTTCTACGACTACGCGGTCGGCCAGGAGCCGGACGATGCTTCGGGAAACGGCCGCAAGCGGCTGATCGGCGGCGTCCCGAAGCCTGGAGCGGGAAATCGGGCCTTGGTCGCGAATAAGTTTCAGCAGAACCGATTGAGAACCGTTGGCGGCGATTTTAGGGAAATTTAGTTTATCACTTGACAACTTAATATCCTTTCGTGTATCCTGTTTATATTCGTTCCATAAATATATGATACTTAATGGAGCGATGTTCGTCAACCGTAACGGGAGCAAAGATGGATTCAAAGGTCCCGTTGGGGCGTGAACCGCCGGTGACGCTGGAAGATGGTCGGTGCAGCGTCGAGGTCGTCAATGCTATTTACAAAACCGTTTAAGAACGATACGTGGTTTCTATAAAGTAAAAGGAGCTTTTAATGACCCGTTTAGCGATCAAAGGTGGAAGTCCTGTTCGAAGTAATCCGTTTCATTCCTGGCCGGTGTTCGACGGGCGGGAAGAAGAGAACCTGCTGAAAGTATTAAAAAGCGGTAAGTGGTGGCGATTCGCCTTTGGCCAGGGGGTGGAGCTAGCCGAACCCGAGAAGGGAGAACGAAGCCAGGTAGCGATGTTCCAGGAGGATTACGCCCGCGCTCACGGTTGCAAATACGGGATTGCCGCCGTCAACGGCACGGCCACCCTGGAAATGGGCTTGCGGGCGATGGATTTGAATATCGGGGACGAAATTATTGTTCCCGCCTATACTTATGTTGCCAGCAGCACCTGTGCCTTGCAGAATAACCTGCTGCCCATCTTCGTCGATATTGATCCGCATACCTACAACATTGATCCGAACCGGATCGAAGAGGCGATTACCAAACGGACCAAGGCGATCATGGTCGTCCATTTTGGCGGTCAATTGGCGGATATGGATAGGATTGAAGCGATCGCCCGGAAGCACAATCTGGCGGTTATTGAAGACGCCGCCCACGCCCACGGTTGCGAATGGAAGAACAAAAGGGCGGGATCGTTTGGGCTTTTCAGTTCGTTCAGTTTTCAGGCCGCCAAAAATATGACCTCCGGAGAGGGAGGAATCCTGTGCACGAATGATCATAACCTTGCCATTGAATGTGAATCGATGATCTGGTCGGGTCGTCGTGTTGGCCAACCGTGGTATGAGTTCCACCGCCTGGGATGGAACTACCGGTTGACAGAGTTTCAGGCCGCCATCCTGCGGGTTCAGCTGCAACGGTTGGATGAGCAGACGCTTCACCGCGGGGAGATGGGGGAATATCTCAATAAACGATTATGTAAGATCGATGGTATCCGTCCACTGATACACGATTCGCGCACGACCCGCCATGGCTACCATATCTATATGTTCCGCTATGATGAACCGGTGATCGGACTGCCGCGTCGCAACTTCATTGACGCCCTGGTCGCTGAAGGGATTCCGGCTTTAGGCGGTTATACGTTCCCGCTGTACAGGAACCCGATGTTCCTAAATAAAAAGTTCATCAACGGCTCATTTCCGCTGGGCACGGCGTACCACGAAGACCTTGACTATGCCGCCTTTGCCGATAAATGCCCGGTTTCGGAACGTGCTTGCGCCGCCGAAGCGGTGTGGCTACCGCAGAATGTTTTCCTAGGGACGAAAGACGACATGGACGACATTGCTACCGCGGTTAAAAAGGTACTTGACCATAAAGGTGAGCTGTTATAAAAGAAAAATTATGACCAACGATATCCCAGGTCATGGGCCAGCCGGATGGAAAGCACAGGGAAGTGACGTTTGTTCCCAAACCGCTGATTTTTAAAAGATACGGAGGTTATAATGACCTGGTGGACGAAAGAGCCTTTGCGAGTGGTGGAGCTTGTCAATGGCTGGGATTTCGACGCGATCACCCTCAAGGGGGAAGCGGAGGCAATCTCGCGGCTGGGAGGAAACGTTCGAGCCCTGCGTCTGGGGAAGACTCTGAAAACAAAAACCCGCCAGGGAAAGACGACGTTGACGTTACCGGTGTTGAACGACTATGAGGTGATTGAATGCCAATGAGAATCATTGACTCGGCAGTACGCTTCAGTAGCGACGTGGCAAGCCACACGGTGGACACATACCGGCAGGCGATGGCTTCCTGTTCGATCGACCATGCCGTAATTGCCCCGGGGGATAACTGCGTTACGGTGTACAACGAGGAAGGAAATGTTCAAACCGCAGAGATAATAAAGACGCATCCCGACCTCTTTTCGGGACTGGCCGTCGCAAACCCGTGGTATGGGCCCAAGGCGGTTGACATTCTAAAAAGGGCCTTCGACGGGGGACTCCGTGGATTGTACCTGCATCCCCTGCGTCAGGGATTTCGCCTTACCGAAGGGATCATCGACCCATTGATTGATGTTTGCCTCGCGTACGGCCGGGCAGTGTACAGCCATACGGGCACTCCGATCGTGTGCGAGCCGTTCCAACTGGCCGAACTGGCCCGGCGGTTTCCCGATGTTCGGTTCGTCATGGGGCATGGGGCTTACCCTGATTTCTGGTACGATGTCTCTTCGGCCATGACTCAGTCGCCCAATCTTTATATAGAAACATCCTGCCAAGTGGGGGTGGTCCTTCAGCAGGTTTTGGACACCGTCGGCGCAGACCGTGTCCTTTTCGGGTCCGGTTTTCCGCGGTCCCAGCCGGGGTTGGAAATAGACAAAATCAAACGACTAAGATTAAACACTGAGAATTTAGCGAAGGTAGCGGCTGAAAACGCAAAACGATTATGGGGAATAAAACGATGAAGATTATTGATACACACACCCACCTGCCAGGTTGGACATTCGAATCCAAGCCTCGACCGATTTCCGATCTACGCCGCGAATTTGAGACGGAAGGTCTGGTGGGCGCATGGTTATTCACGACCGATGGATTGATCAGAGATACGGCGAAAAACAACGACATCCTGGTAGAAGCGGTCGAAGGACATCGGGATTTCTTTGTTCCTTTTGGGACGGTCAACCCCCACGACGGGACCGAATCCGCTCTTAGGGAACTGGAACGAACGAAATTTCAACTGGGCTTCAAAGGGATCAAGTTTCATCCCTGGCTTCAGGCCTTTTCCATGACTCATCCGGCGATTCTGCCGATCCTGAGCCGTGCGGGAGAACTGAGTATGCCAGTGGTCTTTCACGACGGTACTCCTCCGTACAGTTCGCCACTTCAAATAGCGGCGGTGGCCGAAAAAGTTCCTCATACCACAATCATCCTTGGCCACGCCGGATTGGATGATCTATACCGCGATGCCATCCTTGCCTGTAAAAGGCAGCCTAATATTCACCTTTGTTTATGTGGCCCCAGCAGCGGATACCTTCGGGAAATACTACACAACTGCCCCGTGGACCGATTACTCTTTGGTTCTGATGGGGGGTTTGGAGCGGATCTGATTGCCTGGCGAATTGCCACGGTGCGCGAAACCGGTGCCGATCCCGAAACCTTGCAGAAAATATTTTATGAAAACCCTTTAACGCTTATTTCAAAAGCCGGAGTAACACAATGAGCAAGAAAGTAAAATCAATTTCTGATTTTCGGTATGATACCGGCGCTGCCAGAGTTCGCATGAAAAACCGGAATGAATTTTATTCCACCTTTTGCGAAAGGCGCTACGGTGGATATAATTAACCAAATGGATGCGAAAATTCTGAAAAAACTTGAGACCCTCAAACAGCTCCTCTCGGAAACGAAGGGCTGCGCAATCGCCTATTCCGGCGGTGTCGATAGCACGTTCCTTCTCACCGTGGCCTACGAGGTCCTGGGCGAGAAAACCCTCGCGGTCATCGCCACTTCGTCCACCTATCCAAAAAAAGAATACGACCAAGCCCTTCGATGGGTTCGGGAAAAAAGCATCCCGCACATCGTCATCGTCTCCGAAGAGCTTGACATTCCCGGCTTTCGAGATAACCCCCCCAATCGATGTTACTTTTGTAAAAAAGAGCTTTTCTCCAGGGTCCGCCAGGAAGCACTCCGACGCGGCATTCCCCACGTCGCCGACGGCTCCAACGCCGACGACACCAACGACTATCGACCAGGCATGCTCGCCGCACGCGAACTGGACGTTCTAAGCCCTCTCAAATCCGCCGCCCTGACCAAAAACGAAATCCGATCACTAAGCAGGGAAATATACCACCTGCCCACCGCCGACAAACCGGCCATGGCTTGCCTCGCTTCACGATTCCCCTACCATTCCACCATCACCGGCGAAAAACTCCATCAGGTCGAATCCGTCGAAACATTCCTCGCCGATCATGGTCTCTACGGCTCGCGTGCCCGGCATCACGGCCAAATACTGCGCCTCGAACTCCCGCCCGACAAAATGGCCCAACTTTTGGAATCACCCCTCCGCGAATCCACTATCAAGCTCTGCAAAGACCTTGGTTTCACCTACATCACCCTCGACCTCGAAGGATACCGCGCCGGAAGTTTAAACGAAGTTCTCCGCGAATCTCAAAAACAAACGGATTCGTGATATGGGTACATGCCAAGATTTTCCTGTTCATTTCACTCGCAAACGGGTAAGATAAGGTTAATGGATATTCAAAGAAGGATGTGCTTAATGAAATCTTTACCAACATATACGGATAAAAACTTCATTAAATTTGTCAGAGATTGCCAAAAAGACGGGCTGAAAGTAGAACATACGGACGGCGTTTCCGATCACAGGCCCTTCGTACAATGTGTTAATCTGTTCGATGTCAAAGAAGCAACCGACGTGAAAATCCAATGGATACGGAAACAATCGCAATTCGTCGTCTTTCCCACCAAGTCCAAGGTCAGAGCTTCCAAATTCAACGCAAACCTTTAAACCAATCGAAGAAAGACTCGACCCCATTAAGTATTTATTGAAATTCGAGTAAGTCTGTGTTTCTTGAAAATATTAAAAGATTAGTCACGAGGCATAAGGCATCCACTGGCGGGGCGGAGGATCATTCCTCTCCAATCAGCCGATATCAGGTGGGCACTTTAACTTATACGCGGTGGGGGATTGTCCGTTTGTTTGCCTGGCTTTTATGGGGAGATTTCTGCTTCAGCCTCATGGAAACGGTCATGCCCACACTACTTCCCTTATCTCTTAACGATTTGGGGGTAAAACTCGCCACAATCGGCATCATCATGGGAAGCATCCCCAATTTGATGGCATTTTTCACCGTTCCCGTGATTAGCACTCGAAGCGATCGTCACCGGGGACGCTATGGCCGAAGAATCCCTTTCCTCTTCTGGGCAACTCCTTTTATTACAATATTTTTGATTCTAATAGGCTATTCCAACACTATCGGAACCTGGCTTCATGGGGCGTTTCTGGGAAAATACCTTCATGTTTCCGCTTTTTCGGTTATTTTCGTGATAGTCTGTGTCTGCTCGATAGGTTTTCAGTTTTTTAACATGTTTATCAATTCCATCTACTATTACATATGGCCCGATGTCGTTCCCGACGTTTTTCTCGGGCGATTCATGTCCCTTTTCCGGATTGTTTCACAAGCTGCTGCTTTTGTCTGGAGTCGGTATATCTTCAAATATGCCGGAACACACCGGCAGGAGATATACCTGGGGATTGGGTTGCTTTACTTAGTGTCTTTTATGTTGATGTGTTGGAAGATAAAAGAGGGAAATTATCCGCCACCACCCAAGCCAACGCATAGGCCAAACCTTATCAGATCGGTCAAAACCTACATGCGAGAATGTTTTACCCATCCATTTTACCTCTGGTTCTTTGTCGCAACAACTATTTTTGGGTTCTCGGGTGCCGCGGCTGCGTTCAGCATCTTTTTTTCCTTGAATACTCTTCATTTGAGTTATGAGCAAATCGGAAAGATCAATTCCTGGTGCGTTCTTCTTTCGATACCTGTACTCGTCGTGTTGGGATGGCTCTCGGACAAAATTCATCCCGTACGCATGGCTATCGTCGCAACCATCTTTAACATTATCATGCCCGCTGTCGGTTTTTTCTTTGTTTACGACGCGAAAAGTTTTTTGATTTTTTCTCTGATCGGCACCGTCGCTTATTACGCGTACATCGTATGCAGTATTCCGATGTTTGCCGCCATTTTACCCAGAGAGCGATACGGTCAGTTTTGTTCCGCCCAAGGCATGATGGCTGCTTTGTGCGGCATTGTCGGTATCTTCCTGGCAGGCAAATTCATTGATGTCGTGGGAGATTATCGGTACATTTTTATTTGGAAAGGAGTCTTTGTCGCAGCCTCCTTAATCCCGATGCTGATCGTGTACCGGAAATGGATGCAATATGGCGGATCAAAAAATTACACTCCCCCGGCTGTCGATTTACCGGTTCCAGAAACTGTGACTCCGAAATAAAATGAGGAAAAAGAATGACAATACCCGGAGTAACGATTGACCAGGGACCGATGGACTGGCAGGTGATCCAGCGGGATGAGAAAAACGTCGGACGTCTGATCTGCCGAGGCGCCTGGGCTACTGAGGAGAAGGATTTTTCCGTTCAGGCCAGGCTGGTCGATGAGCGAACCAACCTGCCCGCGGCGATCCACCTGGACTGGCAGGACGCGAGGATCGACCCCGGTGTCTCCCGATTCGAAATCACTATGATCAATATTCCCGCCGGCGGGCTGTACCGGATAGAAACCCGGATTCGCCGCCTGAGGGCTAAGGATCCCCGACCGATGAGGGGAGACTGCATTCACCACCTGGCTGTGGGAGATATTTTTATCATCGCCGGTCAGAGCAACGCGTCGGGCACAGGCAAGGGGGCGGCAGACGACGGTCCCGCTCTAGGCGTCCACCTCTTTGCCAACGACGAAAAATGGAAGTTGGCCAGTCACCCGCTGGAGGACGCTACCTCCACCCGTCATCCGATCACTGTTACCGGGGTATTCCACGGCCATAGCCCCTGGCTCGCCTTCGGCAAGCGACTCCTGGAAAAAACAGGAATTCCCGTCGGCTTGATCCCCTGTGCCCTGGGAGGAAGCGGGCTTCCGCTCTGGGTTACCGACGACGCCAAACCAGGGGTGCTGTTTGAAAACATGATGGACATGGTCGCCAAGTCGGGCGGCCGAGTGGCCGGGGTCCTCTGGATACAGGGAGAGAGCGACGCCTTATGCGGACAGATGGATCACTACGAGCGACGCTTTCGATTGTTCGTGTCGCTCCTCCGCGAGAAAATGGGCCGAGAAGATTTGCCGATCTTCACCGGGCAGGTCAACCGCCTGGTCCTGGACCCCTTCCGTTCTGATCCTGCCGCAGAAGCCGACTGGCCCAGGGACTGGACACAATTGCGGGAAATACAAAGGCGGTTGACGCATGAAATGGATCGTGTCTACCTGGCGGTGACTATCGATTGCCCGCTATCGGATCAAATTCACAATAACGCGGTGGCAGGAGTCATGGTCGGACATCGTTTCGCCGATCTGGTCCTCCGGCACCTTCATCAGCGGCCACTGGCGGCAGAGTTTCCGGAACCCTCACGGGTTGCCTTTACCGATCATTCCCGCCGGCGTATTGAGGTCCGATTCGATCACCTATCGGGCGACTGGACGACTGGGACCGGTGCCGATGTCTTTTATCTCGAAGATGAAACCGGAGCCGTGGCTATCCATGGGATCGAAATCTGTCCGGACAACCGCATCTATATTCAGCTCGCATGTCCTGCCGGACCATCGCCGCTCCTGCACGCCATGTACGGCTTGGACCCCAAAGTCACCCTCCTGGACGACGCGGGACGCTGCCTGACACCTTTTTCCCTGCCGGTGAAAGAACATCACTCGCCTGTGACTGGCCGTCCGAGACATAGTATGTAACATAGGATAGATCATATCGCTTGCCAAAAAAAGAGGCTGCTTGTTTCGAATCTTTTTCGTCTTGGCAAATGCCCACACCTTCTTGGTCGGGTTCAATTCGGGGCTGTAGGCAGAAAGAATTTCCAGACGCAGCCAGGATCGGTTTTCCTTCTCGATCGCCTTCAGAATTTTCGCCTTATAAGTGGGGCTTCGTCCGCAACGGAGCCTCCAGCCGCAATTTCCGGATAAACCGCAAAAATGTTTTCGAGGTAAACCGTTCGCCGTCGCGGGTCAAATCAAAACACAGCCGTCCTTTTTGATTCACCGCCGCCATCCGAAATCCTTCCAGTAACTCATGGGAAAGAGAACGACCATCCTTGATCTTTTGGGTTTCCATGAGGACCAACATAAAATAGCCAATGATCGTTGTCGACAATAAAATAATCTATCCAGCGCTACCTACTATACGTCGGACATCATGTCAGCTATATTTATCATCAAAGGGCCCATTTCGACCTCAAGAGTTCAATTTTGCCAAAGTCCGATTATAACACAAACTATTTCTGGCGTCTTGGAACATCCGCTATATCAAAATATAAGCAATGGCACTTCAAATGAATAATTTCAGAAACACAGGGATTTACGCTCACGGCCGGATTGGTAGATTTTAGAGATCAAGGCAACGGCTAGCCGACCGTATTCGCCATCGGTGGCCAGAGTTCGGTCTCGATCAACATGCTCCTGACGATCCAGGGCCTGAAAATCGAAAAATTCGGCGAACATTCAATCGACCTAGCCATCGATGGCCGCCAAGAGTCTTCGTTACCTCTTTTCGTAA
>Ga0265292_1001284_pt1 | contig 23105 bp, 23 predicted proteins | sample Munlanlewell296A_FD_189080 | JGI IMG/M metagenome (GOLD analysis project Ga0265292, IMG submission 189080) | Leachate microbial communities from a municipal landfill in Southern Ontario, Canada - Leachate well 296A | ecosystem: Engineered > Solid waste > Landfill > Unclassified | place: Canada... | reverse complement strand
TTGAAAATGCTGATGCGACGTATGATTTTAACAAACATTCAACAAAGTTTAAAAAAATGAAAGACACCGGGTGTGGATTTGCATCTGTAAATCAGAAAACCGGGACTTTATACACAGACTCTAATTATGAGTCTGAATGGGGGTTCCCCGGACTGGGAAGGAACTTTTTTGTAGGGCTCTCGGCAAAGCTGTAGAAAGGCGAAATGCCTTTATCAACCGTTTCTATCTCATGTCTTTACCTTGCAGCAGGGGCTTATCTGTTTAGTCTCGTTTCTTTTGTGCTTTGCAAGGAACGAATGAGAGATGTCTGTTTTTTCGGAGGGTTTCTGTTTCATACTATAAGCCAGGTCAGCCGCGGCTGGTTCATAGGTATTTTTACACCTATCGCCATGGTTGAGGTGAATTTTTTCCTTCCGTGGTGCCTGGCTTTTCTGACTTTATGCCTGAGATTTTTCACGAAAGAAAAACAGCTGGGTTGCTCTGCAATCATCCCTGTTTTATTTTTTCTGCTGATTGCATTGCAATGTCCGAAAGGTGTTTTCCCGCCCTCACCCCAGGGTCAAACCATTTTCTCTCCCCTTTTTTTTCTATTTGAAGTCCCGGCGCAAGCATTTTTTGTCCTCGGGGCATGGTTTGCTTTCCAATACTTACGGCGGGAAGCTGAGGCAGGATTTTTCGATTCGCTTATTATATGGGGGTTTATTTTTTACAGTATAGCCCAGGTGGCAGGAGCAATATGGTGCTATCTGGGATGGGCGAGTCTTTTCAACTGGAGCGAGAGGCATTTGCAGTCAGCCGCCATCTGGTGCTTTTATGCAGCATACATACATCTTCGCTTTTTATATGTACGGGATATGAAGAGAAAAGCTTGGTTTTCTATAGCCGGCTTCGCTCTCTTGTTGCTAGTCATAATTCTTGGCCATCTGAATGAGATGAACATGCCCAGGCTGGGATTATAAATGCGTCAAAGGATATGGAAATTTTGTGGTAATGTCAGCGTAACCTTCTATCTCTTGCTGTTTATTACTATCAATCTTGCTGCAGCTTCATTCTACGTCAAATTGTATCCGCAGATCTTCAAACCGTTGAATAATTTTTTGCTGCAGGACTGGTTCAGACTTTACGGACAGAATCACCCTGACAAGATATGGTGGCTGTGGACGATGTTCGGTCTTTTGCTCGCTCTCGCATTCAATACAGGCATCTGCACTCTCGACCGGATGATAAACCTGTTGGCTAAGCGGAAAAAGATGAGCTTAAAAACCTTCCTACTTAAAATAACTCCCTCCTTCATCCATATATTTTTTCTCATAATGCTTTCAGGGCACTTTATAAGCATGGTATCCGGGTTTAACGGAAGTATACCTGCTGCAACAGGGGTTGAGATGTCTGTGCCGGTACAGGTTCAGGTGCTTGATCAGCACTGCGATTATTACAGTTCACCTGAACTGCTGAAAGGCTCCTTGAAGCAATGCACTGTATCGCTGAAGCTGCAGGCTCACAGTGAAAGGACATTGAAACAGATCAGCTTTCTTAAACCAGCCACCTGGAAGGAGTTCAGTTTCCACCTGACCAGGGATAAAAAGGCGAAAGAAGACGGGTTAAAGATTATCATCAAGCATGATCCTGGGTTGAAGTTAATTCTGCCCGGATTCACTGCTCTGATTCTGCTCATGCTGTGGTATTTCCCGACATTAAATAAAAATAACAAAGGAGGTTGATATGTATAAGAAAATAGCGGTTTGTTGCTCATTTCTGCTTGTTTTTTTGCTTTCTGCAAATGGATGGACGGCATCTTCACCGGCAATAAGCATAACCGGTTCTGTCAAACAGCCGATAAATATCACCATGGACGACCTAAGCAGGTTCGAATCCGTGAGCGCCAGACTGAATGAGGTTACCACAGATAACCAATTTCACGGAGTATTCTCCTATCGTGGTGTGCCACTCAGGACGCTACTCGAATTCGCGACTGTGCAGAAGGAAGAATCCGACTTCTTTAAGCCGGTTGATCTTGCAGTCGTCATAAAGAATAAGAGTGGACAACAGACAGTCCTTTCCTGGGGAGAATTATTTTATAGGAATCCGGCGGATGTCCTTATCGCTTTCTCGGCAACACCGATTATGCCCCACAGGGAATGTTCCGGATGCCATGCGCCTGAGGTTTTCAAGCCATGGTTTGATCAGCTCAAGCGCAATATCGGCCTGCCTAAGCTTATAGTTTCAAATGACTTCTATACTGACCGTTCTTTGGAAAATATCAGTTCCATAGAGGTTGTTGACCTTCATCCCGGTATAGCTTCTCAGAAAATGAAGAACCTCTTCTCTCCTGAATTTACCCTGAACGGTGCTGTCAAAGATAAGATGAACATCACAGATATTTCCTCTTATCCGCGTCTCGAAGTTCTCGCCAAGACGACCGGGGACGGAAAAGGATATCACGGGTTAAATACGTATAATGGCGTCCCATTAATTGAGATAATACGGAAAGCCGGGATTAACCCCGATATAAATTCCGTAATCCTCATTTCCTCCCCTGACGGCTACCGGTCTCTCATATCATATGGTGAGTTGTTTTTTGCTCCGTACGGTCGTAATATCATCATAGCCGATATGGCCGAAGGACAACCACTGAAGGAGAACGGCAAATTTATTGCTCTCTTCCCGGACGACCTCTCAGCGGACAGATGGGTAAAGGCAGTGAACAAAATAGAGGTTATCCCACTGAAACAGAAGCCCAAACTCTCCATCATCGGTGTGGGGTGTGGTGACACAAGCCTCCTTACGCTCGAAGCTATTTCTTATATGGGGAAGGCGGACGCTTTTCTCTGTACTGAGGACATAAAAAACAGGTTTGCAAAATACATGGGGAATAAACCCGTGCTCTTTGATCCTCTCCTGAATGCAGAGCCGTTTTTTAGAAAAATGAACCCTACCCTGTCAGATGCCGATGCGAAGAAAAAACTTGAAGACCAGAGGGCCGGAAATATTCAATCAATAAGAGATGCCCTCAAGGCAGGGCAAAATGTCGTCTTGCTGGAATACGGCGACCCAACGATTTATGGAAGCTGGAGATACTGGCTCCAGGAATTTATGGATCAGATTGAGATTATTCCGGGTCTCAGCGCTTTCAATGTATCAAATGCAATGATCAAAAACATTTTATGCGAGGAATGCAAGGGATCGATTGTTCTTACTGTTCCGAAGGGGCTGAAGGCCAATGAAGCCTTGTTGAAATCCGTGGAAGAGAACGGCGATACTCTGGTCATCTTCATTGGGTTGAAGGAGATGAAGGAGCTCATGCCCCTATTCCGGAAATATTATCCCGAATCAACTCCCGTAGCAGTCGTGTACAGAGCAGGATATTCTGACAGTGAACGTCTCGTAAAGACTACCATGCGCGAAGTCATGAATATGACAGAAAAGGACACCGAGCAGCATCTGGGGATGATCTATATCGGACCGTGTCTGAAATAGAGGAAAGAGCTTGCAGTTAGCCCGTAGGCTCAATCTTTTTGATGCAACGCTGCTTGTCATAGGCAATGTAGTAGGAGCGGGGATTTTTACAACAAGCGGTTTCCTTGCCGGTGAACTTCCTCAACCCTCCATGTTCATCGGCATTTGGATTATCGGAGGGCTCCTCACTCTGTGCGGAGCCCTCACTTATGCGGAACTGGCTGCCATGTTCCCTCATTCAGGAGGAGATTACCAGTTTTTGAAAGCTGCCTACGGCCCGTGGGCAGGCTATCTTCTCGGCTGGGTGAGTTTCTGGATCATCAACCCTGGGTCAATCGCTGCGCTCTCGATTGCGCTGGTAAGTTACCTCAAGGGCTTTTTCCCCTTCGGCACACCGGTCCTGGAAAAGGCTTCGGCAATCGGTATTATCGTGTTCCTTTCACTCGTCAACTGCCGGGGGGTCCGCTGGAGCGGAACGAGCCAGGATATATTCACAATCGGGAATTTGGTGATAATTGTCATATTCGTTGCAGGAGGTCTGGTATCCATGAAAGGTGACTATCAGCACTTCACGGCATCTTCGGTGTCTCTGCCGCTTTCAAAACTCTTAGGACCTGCGATGATTGCGGTAATTTTTACCTATAGCGGCTGGTTTGTTACTGCATATATAGGGGGGGAAATAAAGAACCCTGGACGCAATCTTCCACTCTCTCTTCTGATGGGTACTGCCATCGTAACAGTATTATACACCCTTATCAATATGACATATCTATACGCCATCCCTATACATGAATTGAAGGGAGCAGAGAATGTCGCACAGGTTTCAGCTGAAAGCGTTTTTAATAAAGGTTTTGGCAGAATACTCTCATTCTCTGTGATGCTAGCGATTGCTGCCAGCATCAATGCCACGATACTTGCAGGCGCACGCATCTCTTATGCAATGGCATCGGATAATATTTTCTGGACACGGTTGAAAACCCTTCATCCTTTCTACCATACCCCGTATATTTCCATTCTCACACAGATGATTTTATCCTGTCTCTTTGTTATAGCAGGAACATTCAGCCAGCTTTTAAGTTATGTCGTGTTTGTCATGATACTGTCTTCTATCGCGACAGGTATGGCTCATCTGATACTCCGGAAGCGAAAGCCGGAACTTTCCAGACCTTACCGCACATGGGGTTATCCGGTTATTCCTGTCTTGTTCGTCGTAGTTTATGTCTGGATTGCCGTTCAGATTGCATTAGACATGCCAGGGACTTCACTGATAGGAATTCTCATTGCCCTGTCGGGTTTGCCGTTTTACTGGAAATATAAAGAAGTGCAGAGAGAGGTATAACATGGAATGGCTCAAAGCATTTGTTGATTACGGGATTATAGGATTACTAACAGTAATGAGCGTTATTTCGGTTGCCGTAGCTATTGAGAGGTATCTTGTGTACAGGAATATCAGGCTTGAAGATTATCATAATAAGCAGTCCCTTGAAATTGACCTTACAAAGAAGCTCCATCTCATAGCGACCATAGGGAGCAATGCACCTTACATAGGTCTTCTGGGAACCGTGCTCGGAATCATGCTCACATTCTATACGATGGGAAAAGAAGGGCTTATTGATACCGGCAAGATTATGAGCGGCCTTGCACTCGCGTTGAAGGCAACCGCAATAGGCCTTCTTGTGGCAATCCCGTCCATTGTCCTCTACAATTTTCTTTTAAGAAAGGCGAAGGTTCTGATGATGCAGTGGGAGATGAAGAATGGACGAAAAAGAATTTGATTACATAAATGTTATCCCCTTGGTAGATGTCATGCTCGTGCTTTTGACTATAGTCCTTACGACCTCCACATTCATTGCAACAGGTATTATCCCTATCGAGCTGCCCAGGGCATCTAAAACACAAAAAGAGGTGCTCAAAACCCAGACCATCGAAATCGACCACGCTGGAAACCTGTATCTGAATTCAATTCCTGTTTCACTCGACGGGCTGAGAGCGTCTCTTGCACCGATCGACAGAATAACATCTGTACTTATAAGGGCGGATAGAGATATCGGCCTTCAGGTCTTTGTTGATGTGCTCGATCTGGTGAAGAGTATCGGGTTTCAAAAGGTGAGCCTTCAGACAGAGGAGAAGATGTGAATTACCAGTTCAGGTCCCTGTATCTATCTCTTGCAACACATGCTGTCCTGATTCTGACACTGTTAGGAGTGAATAATTTGTTCGTAGTGACGAACAAGCAGCTTTTAATTGATTTCACGATCGCTGATTCTGTCAAGGCCGGAGAACCGTCGGGTAGCAAAACAGAGAAAGCGGGTATGGATAAGAAAAGGCATCCGGAAGTACTGAAGGAGAAAAGAAATATTCAGGAGAAAAGGACTGAAATACTTGAATCAAAACCCGAAGTTCCTCTTGTACCTCAGAATGTCGTAACAACAGAGGAACAAATGCCTGTTGCAGCATATGACGAGAAAAGAATGGATTCCGGGGAAAAAACAGTCGACATCACGGAAAACGTATCTATGGCAACAGGAAGTCGATCAGGAGAATCAACCGGGACGATTATTGAAAAAACGAGAATGGAAGCAGTCGGTTCCGGGTCTTTAGGAGATTCGCCGGAACAGGGGAAAATACGATATGTGAAAGAACAGTTTGCTTATATAAAAGACAGAGTTCAGAGACATATCAGCTATCCCGATTTTGCAAGGAAGATGGGATGGAAAGGCAAAGTGACAGTCTCTTTTATCGTGGCCTCTAACGGTTATGCGACCGAAATACATCTTGTAAAAAGTTCGGGCTTCATGGCCCTCGATCAGAATGCGGTCGATGCAGTGAAAAAAGCCTCGCCGTTTCCAAAACCGCCCTCTGAGGCACAGATTATAATTCCAATTCTTTATCGTCTCAATTAATATAGAGTATTGTTATGATAAAACAAATAACCTTAAAAAGGAGGGTATAATGCCAAAGGAAAAATCAAAGCTTGTGATAGCATCAACCACAAGCACTCAGAATTCCGGTCTGTTTGATATTCTCATACCTGCTTATGAGAAAGCATCTCGCTATAGTGTCAAAGTTGAAATTATCGCTGTGGGCACAGGCAAAGCAATCAGGCTTGCAAAGAAGGGCGAAGCGGATATGCTGTTTGTGCATGACCCGTTCCGTGAAGAGAAATTTGTTGCCGAAGGATATGGAGTTAACAGAAGGGCAGTCATGTATAACGACTTTGTTATAGTCGGCCCGGTTAAAGACCCTGCGCGTATAAGTAAATTAAAGACGGCCATGGAGGTTTTTGAGGAAATCGCAGACAAGGGCACCCCTTTTGTATCAAGAGGTGATGACTCCGGAACAAATATCAAGGAACTGGATATGTGGGATGATGCAGGCATCAATCCAAAAGGGAAAGGCTGGTATTATGAGGCAGGCGCAAACATGGGCGATACCCTGATGATGGCAAACCAGAAGAGAGCATATACGCTGACTGATATCGGGACATTCCTTAACCATGAAAAAAAGATTGATCTTAAAATCCTTTTTAAAGGTGATCCTCTATTGCGAAACAGCTATAGTACAATTGCGGTGAATCCGGATAAATTTCCTGCGGTAAAGTATAGAGAGGCTATGGATTTTATCGCCTTCGTGACGTCACCCGAAGGACAGCGCATCATATCAAATTATAAGAAACACGGGGTTAGTCTTTTCTATCCTGATGCAGTGCTGTCTGTGATGGGATCAAAAAAAGGATAGACATACAAAAGCATACCTGTTCTGATAAGAGCTGATAAAAAGCATTTACCTTCTGTCATTTGTATATGTTCTTGATATCATTGAAAACCTCCGGAATAGAGGATGTGTAATTGAATGGGAAAGGCTTACATAACTGCTCTTGGTAGATATGAAATAAATTCATATGTTTAATGAATAAAATGAGTTTGCCTTTCTTAAAGAAAAACTTATATCTTCTTACTAAGAGGCCGTGGGAAGACACACTTATCATGAACGAATCCACTTTATTAATCTAACGATTAACCGAAATAGTATTTCTTCGTGGGGAAAAAACCATATTTCCTCTCGATGTTAACCCTACCTTATCCCCTTGTCCTACTCTCTGGAAGTGTAGGACAAGGGGAATTTTCAATATCGTGTTTTCTTCTGATATAAATTTTGAGAAATATACAACACATTAAAAACATAAATATAACAAAAAGCTAAAAAAGGAGGTTAAAATGCCGGAAGAAAAAAATAAGCTTATCATTGCTTCAACAACAAGTACCCAAAATTCAGGCCTTTTTGACATCATGATTCCCGCATACGAGAAATCAACGAGATATAACATACAAGTTGAAATTATTGCAGTTGGTACAGGGAAGGCTATAAGAATCGCAAAGAAAGGAGAGGCTGATTTACTCTTTGTGCATGATCCTTTTAGAGAGGAGAAATTTGTTGCTGAAGGATATGGTGTAAACAGGAGAGCCGTAATGCATAATGATTTTGCAATAGTCGGCCCACAAGAGGATCCTGCAAAGATAAAAGCACTGAAAACTGTAATAGAAGTATTTGAAGAAATTGCGGAAAAGGGATCTCTCTTTGTATCGAGAGGTGATGATTCAGGCACAAACATCAAGGAATTAGATATCTGGGATGATGCCGGCATTAATCCAAAAGGGAAAGGATGGTATTTTGAGGCCGGAGCAAAGATGGGAGATACTCTGATGCTGGCGGACCAAAAGAAGGCATACACGTTGACCGACATGGGGACATTCCTTAACTATGAATCAAAACTGCAACTGAAAATCCTGTACAAAGGTGACCGGCTTCTCAGAAATCCGTATAGCGTCATCGCAGTCAATCCCGATAGATTCCCTGAAGCTAAATATAGAGAGGCAATGGACTTTGTTGCCTTTGTGACATCACCGGAAGGGCAAAATATCATTGCGACATATAAAAAACAGGGCGTCAATCTTTTCTACCCGGATGCAATTACGTCAGTGATGGGCAAGAATAGATAACCTAACCCGGAAAGGTGAATAAAATGAGACTATCGAGAAGTTACCTGTCATCTTTATTAATTGTTCTGGTTTTTATTGGAATGGCTTCAATTTCTTATGGTCAGGAAAAATGTACAGAGGTCTATGGGAATGGGAAGGATAGATTTTCACTTGCTACAGGAAGTCCCGGAGAACTTGGGATACTGAAAGTTCTCGGAGAGACTTTCAGCAGAGAGATGGATGCACAACTATGCTGGATAAAGGCAGGCACAGGAGATTCTTTAAAGCTATTAAAAGAAAAATTTGTTGATATGATCATGGTACATGCTCCTAAGGCTGAAAAGAAAGCAGTATCGGACGGATGGGCAACTAAAAGAACTCTCATTGGTTCCAACGAGTTTTTCATTGTAGGCCCTCCCGATGACCCTGCAAGGATTGCTGAAGCGAAGAATGCTTCCGATGCTTATGCTCTGATAGCAAAAGCCAAAGCCAAATTCTTTTCTCGGGGTGATAACTCAGGGACACATAAGAAAGAGATGGAACTCTGGGAAAAAACCGGTATTTCTCCTGGGGGAGACTGGTACATTGTAACAAAAGATTTTATGACTGCAACGCTGAAGAGAGCAAATAATGAAAAGGGCTATTTTATGACTGACAGCAGTACCTGGGCGGCGGAGAAAAAGAATTTGTCCAAGCTTAGTATACTTTTTAGAGGCGACAAATTTCTCGTAAATACATATCATGCCCTTTCCCAGCCTGCGGGTGCAACACACGGCGCCTCTATATCATCAAAGTTCATAGACTTTATAGCTTCAGAAAGAGGGCAGAAGATTATCAGGGAATTCGGAAGAGAACTATACGGAGAAGGGCTTTATAATGATGCGGCATATGCCAAAAAATATGATGATTAACTGTTTTGGAAAAATCCGACAAGGAGGACTGAAATGAAACTTCTGAAATACTTATTTGCACTGACTTTGGCTATTGTTTTTTTAACTGCAGTGAGCGCTTCCGCTGCTAGCGAAATACTCTGTTCATCCACTACAAGTACGGAAAACTCAGGATTATTCGGGTATATTTTACCGATGTTTGAGAAGAAGACAGGAATAAAGGTCAAAGTCGTCGCGCGCGGTACCGGCGCAGCCATTGAAATGGGAAAGAGAGGAGACGCCGATGTTGTTTTTGTCCATGCAAAGGAGCAGGAAATAAAGGCTGTTGAAGAAGGTTTATTTGTAAACCGTCATGATGTTATGTATAACGATTTTATTATTATCGGTCCTCCAAACGATCCTGTGAAGATAAAAGGAATGAAATCCGCTGTAGAAGCGTTCCTGAAGATCGGTAAAAGCGGAGAGTTGTTTGTGTCACGCGGCGATAACTCGGGAACGCACACAAAGGAATTAGCCATATGGAAAAAGACCGGAATTGACCCCAAAGGCCAAAAGTGGTATCTGGAAGTAGGGCAGGGCATGGAAAAGACCCAGAGGATCGCTAATGAAAAGAGGGCTTATACTTTGACTGACAGGGGGACTTGGCTCGCTACAATGGACAAAGACAAGCTCGAAATGGCGATAGTCCTTGAAGGTGATCCCGTGCTGTTCAACCAGTACGGCGTAATGGCGGTTAATCCCGAGAAGCACAAGCATGTGAAATATAAAGAGGCTATGGAATTTATCACCTGGCTCATCTCAAAGGAAGGCCAACAGGCTATCGGATCTTTTAAAGATAAAAACGGAAATCCATTATTTATTCCCAATGCGAAATAATAAAGGAGGAGTTTACCTATGAAGAAGTTGAGTGTGTTTTTAACGGCTGTTATTTTTGTCATGACTACATGGGTATTACCCGCTAAAGCAGCGGACCCAGGGCAGATTGAACAGCTTAAGAAACAGATGGAGCGGCAGACAGAAGAGATGACTATCCTGAAAAAGAAGATAGAAGAATTGGACAAGACACAGGTTGAGACTCAGACCAGGACTGTCGAAGTGGAAAAAAAGGTTATAGAAACAGAGAAGAAAGGAATACAGGCCGGATATGATAAGGGTTTCTATGTAAAAACACCGGATGAGAATTTTCTTTTAAAGACTAATTTGTTTCTCCAGTTTCGTTATGACTACATCGATTTTGACAAAATGGTTAATGCCAACGATGAGAACTGGAGCAGTTTCTACATGAGACGTGCAAGAGTAATCTTCTCAGGCAATGCGCCCAATAAAGACTGGACCTATTTCTTCCACATTCAATTAGAGCCCACGAGTGCTGTTAACCTTCATGATGCATATGTGACATGGAAGAAATATTCCTATGCACAGATTCAGTTTGGTCGTGCAAAGTTGCCTTATGGACTTCACTTCTGGCAATCAGCAAGCCTTCTGAACGGTGTTGAAAGGTCTATCTTTACAGGAGAGACAGATGCAGACGGCAAGCAGGATTCAAGAAAATGGCCTGGAGGAAATGCTAATTTCCAGGTGAGTAATGAAGATTCTGCAACAAAATTTCCCTTAGGAGGGTTTAACCTCTTCAGGTCACAGGGGGTTCAGCTTCAGGGTGATATTGATTTGCTCGGCCAAAATGGATTTCTGCAATACTGGGCAGGAGTTTATAATGGAAGGAATACAAAAGATACTCCCAATCTCGACACTCCTCCGCTCTGGGTAGGCAGAATCTCCATCAATCCATTAGGAAAATATAATCTCGTCCAGCAGGGAGATATTGATAACAGTCAAACCCCTAAGCTCTGTTTTCTGATTTCAGGATTTTATAACACAGACAGGTTAAAAAAAATCCGCAGTGCAACAGACGGTAAAGAACAATCAGTAGAAACCTATGATGTTGAGGGAAGCGGTTATGATCTGGCGGCTCTGTTCAGATATAAAGGTTTTTCTCTGGATGCTGAATATGGATATGACCGTTTAGAGCAGGACAGGGAGGGCGGTGATACTTGGGACAGGTTTGCCTACAGATTTGATGCAGGCTACTTCATAATACCTAAAAAGTTTGAAGTAGTAGCAAGATCTGCCTATGTTGAGCGCATGAAGGATAACAATGTTGCCAAATCCAATGCTTCAGGTCTTGGTCTTGTTAGCGTTAACGGTGGGACAAACAATGCAATTGAGAAAAACCTTCAGGAATATACCGTCGGTTTAAACTATTACTTGTACGGACATAACCTGAAACTTTTTATAGATTACAGTTATCTGACGAGGGAGTTTACTCAGGCCCAAGGTGCAACTGTTCCGGTTGACGATGATCAGCATGATAACAGGTTCAGGACGATGATGCAGTTCTACTTTTAGCCGATACAGACGAATTGCTAAGAAACGGACATGACGAAGAAAGGGCTGCCGGAGAGCAGCCCTTTGGCATCCTGCTGAACACCATTAACAGTTACTTTTTGGCTTTTGATTTTGTAGTAGTCTTCTTTGCCGTGGTTTTTTTCGTTGCGCCAGTTTTGTGTTTTGCGCCACAGGACATGGGATTTGTACTTTCAGTAACAACTTTGAGGTAGAATAAACAATATGGGATCAATAATAGAAGGTTTCAGGAAGGCTTTTTTTCTTATATTGAATCTTGATCAAGAGCTCCTGAAGATAATATTTTTGTCGCTTAAGGTATCCGGTCTCGCCCTTGTTATTTCGACCGCCATCGGTCTTTCACTCAGTACACTCCTGAGCTTCAAAAAAATACCGTTACGGGGGATGATCATCAGTCTGATGAATACTTTCATGGGCCTTCCTCCGGTTGTCGTCGGACTGTTTGTCTATCTCATACTTTCAAGGAGCGGACCTCTTGGGTTCATGGGTTTGCTGTATACCCCTTCTGCAATGGTGACTGCACAGACCATACTTGCTTTTCCGATCGTAGCATCCCTCTGTCATTCGGCCATTATCAGTGTTGATCCTATAATAAAACAGTCTTCAATGACTCTCGGCGCGACACCCATGCAGATGACTGTTACCATTATGAGAGAAGCACGATACGGAATAATGTCCGGAATAATTGCGGCGCTTGGAAGAGTAATGGCAGAGGTTGGAGCAATACTCATTGTTGGCGGAAACATCGCCGGGTATACAAGAGTTATGACGACAACCATCGCCCTTGAGACTGACAAGGGGAATTTTGAGCTTGCTCTTGCACTTGGGATAATTCTCCTGACGCTTTCGCTGATCATCAATATAATTCTCTACAGAATACAGAGGAGAGGCACGGTAAACGGATAGATGAGTCTAAGTTTAACGGCATCGCATATCACGAGGAGCTATAATGGGAAACTGATTTTGCATGATTGTTCATTTCCTTTTGACGGGAGCGGCACTTATATATTGATGGGGCCTAACGGCAGCGGTAAGTCAACGTTTTTCAGGATATGCGCGTTGCTTGAAGAGCCTGACAGCGGAGAGATAAAGTTCTTTTCAGAGGGGGCTGCATTAAAGAATGATATATATCTCAGGCGCAGAATTACCCTCGTGCTGCCGAAAATCGGGATATTCAATACGACTGTTTTTCAAAACGTTGCTTATGGTTTGAAGGTACGTGGAACGAAAAAAAATGAGACAGAGGAAAAGGTCCACGATGCTCTGGAATTCGTCGGACTTAATCATAAGAAGAATTCTCACGCACTGTCGCTTTCGAGCGGCGAAACCCAGCGGCTTGGCATCGCAAGGGCAATTGTAACAGACCCTGAAATACTCTTCCTCGATGAACCGACGGCGTCTCTTGATCCATATAATACGACAATTATTGAAGAGCTTATTGCAAAGATAAAGGGACGGAATAAAATAACCATTGTTATGGTGACTCATAACCTTTATCAGGCACAGAGGCTTGCGGATTATGTCCTGTTTATGCATGACGGCAGGATTGCCGATCATGGCGCTGTAAAGGAATTTTTCGCCAGGCCGAAAGATGATAGGGCATACCGTTTCATTACCGGACAAATGGTGTATTGACGCATTGGTTGAATCCAAAAACTGCGGATGTCTAAAGTAAATTTATTTAACTCGATGGATTTATATAAAAAGATAGTTCATGGTAATTGCATGAAAATATTTTGGTAACACATCTATATACTAAGGAGTTCATAAAAAAAGCACACACCCTCACCCTTGCCCTCTCCCCTCAAGGGAGAGGGGTCTTAAGACTTGCCCCTCCCTTGAGGGGAGGGGATAAAGGGGAGGGTGTTTAAATGTGTCCTTACTTATGAACTCCTTAGTAAGTACACTATGGTATCGAAAAATAAATTTATTTTAGACATCCGCACTTTCTCTGACAGTGTAATTGTCTTTATCGATTTAAAGAATATGCAGGGTTTTTACAAATTCGATGTATCCCAAGGGAGGGTCTATGATTTCAAGGCCTATGCTATCAATCAGATCATTCGGCGGGGTTTCGGGGCATGACCATTTCACTTTGCAGCGGAGCCTAAGAACTCCCCCTGAAGATAGAAATAATTTTAAGTCTACGTCTCTGCCCGGAAAATATTTCTTATGTGTTTTCACATGAGCAGTGATTATGTGGATACCGTTTTCAGAGATGTTTTCTATAAAGATACCGTGTTTTTCATCACCCGAGATGCGCTCGGCTTTCAGATCAATCTTTATCCTTTGAGAACGCCTTTTTTCCATGGCGATATTGTAATTATTTTATTCAAAGATAGCAATATCCCGAATAAAAAGATACTACATAGCGTCTGTGTATAAAGTCGTTGGTTGTCATCCTCCGGCTTGACCGGGGGATCCAGAACCCATTGAAAAGAGTGGATTCCCGCCTTCGCGAGAATGACGAATTTTTATAGGAAGCGTAGTTTATACACAGACTCTACTTATTCAACTGATGAGTTATTGCTACCGTTTTTTGCCGTTCTTCTGCTCGTACATTATGTGGTCAGCCTCGACCAGCAGGTCTTCGATCGATAAAGGGTTTTCAGGATCAGAATGGGCAAAACCGGTGCTAAGAGACAGAGTATAAGGGCGGCTCTCATGTTTGTTGTGGTATTCCAGATGCTCCCTCAGGCGGTTTTCAAACAGTTCGGCGCCGGATTCCGTGTTTTCGAGAGACAGGATGATAAACTCATCGCCCCCGTAGCGGGCGATAATGTCAGACTCGCGAAAGGTCTTTCTGAGTATCTGCGCAGTATCAACCAATGCACTGTCGCCTTGCCTGTGACCCAGGGTATCATTAATATCTTTCATGCCGTCAAGGTCTGCAAATATCATTAATAGTCCTTTTTTTGCACGGTTTGCCATTTTCAACTGTTGTTCTGCAAGGGTTAGAAATCCACGCCTGTTGTAAAGCCCGGTCAATTCGTCGCGGAGTGACAGCGCAAGCAAAGCTTCTTTGCTTTTGAGCAGCTCCTTCTCGGAGCTTTCAAGCGCTTCAAGCATCCCGTTAATCTCATCCTTCAGGAGCGACAACTCATCTTTCCCCGCAACATGGACCCGCATCGAAGGGTTTCCGCTTGCGCCTATGCTTTTTACATCTCTGCTCAACCTTGTTAAACGGGACAAGACCTGTTCTTCCAAAAGGAAAAATGTAACAATGCCCAATACAAGACCGACAACGGTTAAGGAAAGGACAAAATAATAAAAGTTGATCATTCCCTGATTGTATATATCCCTCTGCATGGTGATCCTGAGGATTAAGGCCGGTTTGCTGTAGACGTCATTGATGGTCGTATATCCCGCGATCTTGCCCTTGTTCAGCAGTTGAGCAAAAACAGGGGATTCCGCAGAGAGTGAGTCCCTTGCGTTTTTGAAATCATCCGGCAACGCCGGGTTCTTGAACCGGGACATGTCAAGCGCCATATCGCTTGCATCGACTAATTTTTTCAGATAATCGGTATCAAAATACCGTCCAAAGATAAGCGTACCGCGTACGGGTCCTTTCTCCTCACTTTTCAGAATCGGCCAGCCTGCAATAAAGAGCGGACCTTCGGGAAGGAGAACGATACCGGTTATATTATTATTCAAATGATTACGCTGAAGCAGAAACTCGTTATCTGAAAGATAACTTAAAAACCCCTCAGGGACCGGCACAGCCTTATTGCTCTTCAGGTCATATGCCTTTGATAATACAATGTTACCCGAGGCGTCCATGAGCATTATCAGATTAAGTCTCAGGGTGCTGAACGTTGAATCAACAAGGTTGACTTCAATATACTTATCGTTTTTATCCTTGATAAACTCGTATGTATCGTCCCATGTAGCCCAGTCCCGCGCCGTGCTGTTCAGGTTGGTAAGGTTTTCGGTAATAAACGCCTGTGTCCTGTGGATATTCTGAAAAACATACTTTTCTTCGAGGTTCAAAAAACTTCTTAAAATAATAAGCCTTGCCATTAAAGACAGCAATATAATAAGAATCAAAAGGGTGGCGCCGACGATCAGCAGGGTTTTCTTACGTAGAGTCATATGTCACATCCCCCATGTTCGTGCCCGGTATTCTTTAAGCAGTTATGTCCGGTAAGAGAGATCATAATCGATAATTAGCAAGTATCATACCTATTCCTGACCATATTTGGCCTTAAAGGAACAGCATAGTTGTAACGCATTGCAACATAATGTTTTTTAAACAATTGAGCAGCTTTTGACTTTTTTTGTTACAGCGTGCTTACAGTAGTTTCAGCAACATTTTTTGTACTGCTATTCTCAAAACCTTCTCAGTATGAGAATATTTTGAGAATATAGGACAATTATTTAGTGTTTGTCCATAAACTACGTTTTACTTATTTCGTCATTCCACGACTCGCTTGCCCGCCATCTTTTTGGAGGGATCGGGGAATCCAGTCTTTTCAATGGGTTCTGTCCCGAAAGCTTTCGGGACCGGTCAAGCCGGAGGATGACAAACTTTGAGTTTATGGACAAACTCTATTTAAGCTGAAGCCTAATGTTGTGATATAGCCATAAGATATGGGACTTCAGAAAAAAATATGCCTCTCCGATGAAACCGTCGCTCCTGATCGCTCTGATAACTTTTGGAATATCTATTGAAAGCGGGCAGTTTTTCCGGCATCTTCCACACGTCAGGCAATACTCAAGCTTTTTATTAACTTCTTCTTTGGAAAGGCTTCTATACGCAAGACCTTTCCCGCCGAGATATTTACCTTCGGCAAAATGATTCCCGACGGTATTGTACATGGGGCAATGCAGCAGACAGTTCCCGCAGTCGATGCACAGGAGTAATTCACTGAAACCCTTTTCTATCATTTCATTTCTTTTATTATCAAGGAGAATGAGGGTTATCTCGCGCGGCGGATGGACGCCCTTAAAAAACTTTTTCTCGACATCCGCCGTTTTGCTGACGCCGCTTATGATTTCCACGAACGAAGGGATAACGGAACCCGTTGCTTTAAAGCAGATCACCTTAATCATGTTGAGAGCTTCCTCGACGGACGGATATACCTTGTCGATTGCAGTGACGACGATATGTTTTTTCTTGCGGATCACCTCGAAAATATTCCCCTCATTATGGGCGAGGACTATGGAACCTTCTTCCGCTGTTATGGCGTTTGCGCCGGTTATGCCTACCTCCGCCTTTTCGATATATCCCCGGACCTCTTCCCTGACAAATTTTACGATTTCATCAGGGGCTTCGCCGATCTGCCTGCCATGGAATTTTGAAAGTCCTTCCGCAATCGCTTTGGCGGAAAGATGCGCCACCGGACCCGTCGGGTGGGATGGTTTGCACTGAAGCACCTGAAGTATCCTGTCACCGATGTCAGTTTCTATAACGTCTATCCCGCGTGTCCGGAGTCCGGAAGCAAGTTCGATTTCCTTCGTCACATTTGATTTTGATTTTACGACAAGTCTTTCGCCGTCTAAAGCCTGAAAGACCATATCCAGGGCGTCTTCTTTGCCCTTTGCCCGGAGTACCGTAATGCCGTTTTCTTCCAGCCTTCCGACAGTCTTTTCGAGGAGTTCTTTGTTCCCGACGGAAGATTCGCGGACGGCTTTCAGCCTCTTTATTTTTTCATCAAGGTCTGAAGGGATATTCTTCTTCTGCCTGCTTTTTACGGATGCAAAGGCTTTTCTTAAAGCGATTATTTCGTTATAATTCATACGGTATTATTTTACACGTTGCGGAATTTTTTAGCTTGTTCGGAAAAAGGAAGAACAGATCGGGGACTATTGCACTATCAATATGAACATCCGTAATTTTCTTCGGCAAGTATTTTTATTCAGTTCCTTCACGGCAAAGGAGATGGAGTTTGTTGAGGCTGCCGCTTCTTTTAAGGAAATAAATAAAGGCGGGCAGGTATTCTCAGAGGGCCTTGACGCCACGGCCTTCTTTATCGTTGTCACCGGCAAGGTAAAAATCTACAAGCTTTCCCCCGACGGAAAGGAACATACCCTGCACATTCACTTTCCGGGAGATCCCGTAGCAGAGGCCGCCATTTTCGATTCTATGATGTACCCTGCCTCCTGTATGGCATTAGAGGATTCGACATTAATTCGAATTTCAAGAGACGGTATTTTAAATCTCATCAAAAAGCGTCCCGAGTTGGCATTAAAAATGATGAGCGGTTATTCAAAGAGACTCAGACAATTCGTTGCAAAGATCGAGGAGTTGTCCCTGAAGGATATCAAATCCAGGCTTGCGGGCTATCTCCTTGAAAACAGCGTTGTCGAAAACGGCAAGACCGTTTGTTATCTCAACTATTCAAAGAAAGAACTTTCTTCCCTCCTCGGTACAATCCCTGAAACCCTCTCAAGGGCCCTGGCATTTTTAAAACAACGGAAACTGATTGCCGAAGAAAACAACAAGATAATCATCCCCGACCCGGAAAAGCTCCGGATATTTGCAGAATAAGTCAGTAACCATTTAGTGATGATGGGAATCCTCTCCTTATTAACCAGTTGCAAAAACTTATTACAAACGGCAGGGCTGATGCGATGAAAAGGCCTTGTAGCGACACCTTAATGTACTTTATTGCAGTGCTACGGCCTTTTTCTGAAAGACACTGCAGGTCATATCTGCATTTATGTGTTCAGCATATAGTCCTTTGTCGCATTAGAAGACTTCTCATCGTGTCTGCTCTGCCGTTTATGCTTAAAAAGTTAATATAATGTGTGTTTACCGCTATGCAGCCTCGAAAAACGAGAATCGGTAGTGCACACCTTGCTATGTTGCCCTTTCCCGGTGTTTTTGCGTATGATACTTTTCAACTATAACAAGAGAGCGGGTTTCGCAAAGAGATAATACATGATACCAAGAAGTAGGATTCGAGCAACGAGACCACGTTGTACTGTTCAAAAAGGAGACTCTCATGAAAAAATGTTTTAAGTGGCTGTTTCTTCTGTCCGTACTTCTTTTAACCGGATATGGGACGTCTTTTGCTGCCGACATGCCGCCCGGTAGTCTTACGGCATTAACAGATGTTCAAAAATATAACCGTGCAATTCACATAATGGCGATGTTGCTTGTAGGCTTCGGATTCCTGATGGTTTTCGTCAAAAAGTATGGGCGGTCCGCTTTAACGGCAACATATTTGTTAGTAAGCGTTGCTATCCCTTTATATTTCCTGAAAGATAGTTTTTTAATCCTCGGAGGCTCCGAAGTATTAATAGATAGACTTATTCTTGCCGAATTTGCTGCTGCAAGTTTATTGATCTGTGCCGGAGCGGTTCTTGGTCGATTTAAAATGCATCAATACATCCTCCTGGGCGCTCTCTTTGTTCCATTTTATGCACTAAATGAATGGATCGTGCTTAATGGCGGCCTCGGTTTAATCACAAATAAAGTTATGGATACGGGAGGCTCAATAGTGATCCACGCATTTGGCGCTATATTTGGGCTGGGAGCGGCCGTATCTATGACAACACAGAATGAATATAAAACCGTTATTGAGAGTAACGAAACAAGTGACAGGTATTCCCTATTGGGAAGCATGGTGCTTTGGGTATTTTGGCCGAGTTTCTGCGCCGCATTAGTGGCTCCCGAAGATGTACCAAAGACTGCCGTCAACGTTATATTGGCGCTCTGCGGATCAACACTGGCTACTTACTTTGCAACCGTTAAATTACGAGGGAAAATATCGGCAGCGGATATAGCCAATGCGGCATTAGCCGGAGGCGTCGCTATCGGATCATCATGTGATCGGACAATTCCTGCTACCGCTTTTGCAATCGGTATCATAGCCGGTATCATTTCCACATTCGGCTTTGCGGTCATTCAGGCAAAATTAACTGATATAAGCAAAAAAGTTGATACTTGCGGAGTTTTCAATTTGCACGGACTGCCGGGGTTATTCGGCGGCATTGCAGCTCTGTTTGCGGTAAATGGCGTTAATGTTTTCTCTCAGTTAGCCGGCATTTTGGTCACAATTGTAATAGCTATTACTGCCGGACTTTTAACAGGAAAAATTATTTCATTTACCGGCAGAAGAGTAGAAGCATACTCTGATTCCGAAGAATTTTTGTTATAACCGGCGACTGAACGGAAATTATTCAGATTTGCATTTGGACTGCGAGTGCAATGGGGTCAGACATATTTATTGCAATTTTGGAAGAAAGAAAATATTCGCGGGGCTGACACTATACCTCTTTAACTTAAATACCATCTCCCCTCTTGGGTAAAACTTCCGGCGGACAAAAGCGGAGTTATGACTTTATACTACGGTTTTAGAGCCATGCTTAGGCGTATGCCAGTCTACCTTTCGGTTTGGGTATGTCCCGATTAAATTTCTTAGCTGTCTCAAGCCATTCAGAAATCACCATCGGTTCGAGGCGGACGGTCGCCACTCCCGCCTTGCCTTTGGCTCATACTTCTGGTAGCATTTATGGTAAGGAACACAGGTTCCCGAAAGGCAAGAATATGAACGGCAACACCAAAGGAGGCACACAATGGGAGACAAAGGCGGCAAAAAGGACAAAGAGAAGGGCCAGAAACAGAAGGGAATCAAACAGGTAAAAGATCTAAAAGAGAAGAAGGACAAACAAACGAAAAGCGCACTGAAATAGGAATGGCTGAAGACAAGAAAGGCGGTATTTCCGGTATATATTGGAGGTACATTGCGGTATTTTTTATAGTTTCCGCATTGTTATATTCATGGAATAGCTTTTTCAGCACAGGCGCTCCTGCGCAATATACGGTAAATTACAGTCAGTTCATAGAGCAATTGAACGCAGGCAATATCAAATCCGTTTCAATAAAAGCGCTACATGTAAGCGGTGAATTCGTTAAAGAGGTGAACATACAGTTCCAGGGTGCAAAGAAACCCGCAAATGTGAAATACTTTCAGACCTTCCTGCCTTCTTTCCAGGGTGAGGGACTTCTGTCCCAACTGAGGGAAAAGAATGTGATTATCAACATCGAGTCTGTTGAACAGGGATATTTGTGGCAGATTTTGGTTGGGATCTTGCCGTGGGCGCTGATCATCGGTTTCTGGGTCCTGATGATGAGGAGGAATCAGAAGATTCAGGGTGGTCCGGGAGGGCTCTTTACGTTCGGAGCAAGCAAGGCCAAACTGTATGATACGAAAAAACCGAGCATAACCTTTAAAGACGTTGCAGGCATGGACAATGTAAAGATGGAACTGAGAGAGACGATAGAGTTTCTGAAAGACCCTTCCAGATTCGAAAAGATAGGCGCCAAAGTACCTAAGGGGGTGCTTCTAATCGGGCCTCCGGGAACCGGCAAGACCCTTTTTGCGCGTGCAACAGCAGGGGAGGCAGCGGTGCCTTTTTACAGCATCAGCGCTTCTGAATTCATCGAGATGTTTGTAGGAGTCGGCGCCTCACGCGTCAGGGATATGTTCAAAAAGGCGAAGGCGTCCCAGCCAAGCATTATTTTTATAGATGAGATTGATGCTGTAGGCCGTACACGCGGAGCGGGGCTTGGAGGCGGAAGTGATGAACGGGAGCAGACACTGAACCAGCTTTTGAGTGAAATGGACGGATTCGATCCTCATGAGGAAGTGATTGTTATGGCAGCTACCAACAGACCGGACGTGCTGGATCCCGCACTTTTGAGGCCCGGAAGGTTCGACCGGCATGTCGTGATAGACAAGCCGGGATGGAAAGAACGGAAGGCGATCCTTGAAATCCATGCCAGAGGCAAGGTGCTGGCAGATAATGTAGATTTCGAGACGCTGGCGAGGGGCACCCCGGGCATGACAGGCGCCGACCTTGAAAATCTAACGAACGAAGCCGCACTCATCGCGGTAAGAAAAAATAAGGACAAGATAGACATGAGCGACTTCGAAGAAGCACGTGACGTCGTCCTTATGGGAGCGGTGAGAGAAGAGACCATCAGCGATACGGAAAAGCGGATAACGGCATATCATGAGGCAGGGCATACCCTTGCTGCATGGGAACTTCCCGGTGCTGATCCGATATACAAGGTGAGCATTATCCCGCGCGGAATGGCGATGGGTGTTACACAGCTCCTGCCCGGGGAAGACAGACATTATTATCCACGCACTTATCTCATGAACAGATTGAGTATAGCCCTTGCAGGAAGGGTTGCAGAAAAGATCGTCTTTAACGACATCAGCAGCGGCGCACAGAACGACCTGAAAGAAGCAACTTCATTAGCCGAGAAAATGGTAGCGCAGTGGGGAATGAGCGACAGGGTCGGCCCGATAAATCTCGGACGCGGAGAAGAACATCCGTTCCTGGGCAGGGAGCTGTCCCTACCAAAGCGCTACAGTGAGGAGATGGCCTGGCTCATGGACCAGGAGATCCGGAAAATGATTATCGATGCGGAATCAAGGGCGACTGAAATATTGACAGTGAAAAGGCATACGCTTGATGCACTTGCAGAGGCCCTGATGAAGGAAGAGATGCTTGAAAGGGCAGATGTGGAAAGGATAATCCAGGGTTCGAAAGAATAGAAAGATCATCGCATATCAGCACCTGGTGACAATGTAGACAAAATTTTTAAAAAAAATTACCGACGCAAACGAAGCGAAACAGAAAATGGGTTTCTATGAGCTCTCACACGTAGTATACTGAAATAATGGAGTGAATCTGATATCTAAAGGAGAAATCTATGAAAACAAAAGTGGGTTTATGGATTGATCATAAGAAGGCAATTGTAGTGGCTGTTACGAGTAAAGGGAAAGAGATAGGGCTGATAATATCGAAGGCTGAAAAACAGCTCCGCCGTTCCGGTGATTCACCTCTTAAGGGGTCCTATGAATCATTGTTATTTATGGAACGATATTCATGGCCCATTTCAGTATCTCGGAGATGATAGCAAAGTCTGTCCCCCTTAGTTCCATGTTATTGAAGTCAACCCTTGCGGATATAGGCATAGCATGGGGAGATTTCTTCGTCGGCAAAGCTCTTTATGATCTTTATATGAGGGGAACAAGTTAGAACTTTTCTATTTATCAATCACATTGCTTTAATAGCGCTGTTACCTGCTTTCTGAAGCACGCATGATTAAAATTTGCTATAATGGTGCAGATTTCAAACGATATTCATGTCGTTATGAATTATGAATAAACATCTTCGCTTCGGAAAATATCTTATGGAAAAAGGTCTAATAACAGCTAAGGCTGCTATTAGTGCAAGATTGCTGCAGAGAAGAAATAACAGAATGATCGGAGAGCATGCTAAAGATAAAGGGTGGCTCACAGATGATAATATCCTGAGGATATTAGTAATACAGGAAGAAACACGCGAAAAATTTGGAGAGATTGCGGTGAGAGAGGAGTATTTGACGAAGGAA
>Ga0265292_1001283_pt1 | contig 23108 bp, 28 predicted proteins | sample Munlanlewell296A_FD_189080 | JGI IMG/M metagenome (GOLD analysis project Ga0265292, IMG submission 189080) | Leachate microbial communities from a municipal landfill in Southern Ontario, Canada - Leachate well 296A | ecosystem: Engineered > Solid waste > Landfill > Unclassified | place: Canada... | reverse complement strand
GTTTCACAATTATCTTCAATCTATCTTTATATTCTAGCGTGAGTGCTGGTAGGATATGAGATAGAAATTGTTCAGCAGTCACCTTTCTTATAATTCCTGCACCGCTTTTTTGTTTCCAGCCTTTCTTGTCTTTATACCAAATCTGTTTTGAACCGCCTTTTGTAATAAAATATGTTATGCATTCGGAGTTTTTCATTTGAGAAAGATGTTGAGAGAATTTTTAAGATTATGGGGTTGGGAGAATTATTTTAACTCCTTAATTAAACAATCTATCTCTGGAATTATTGATAATGGAGACTTACAAATTCTTCCTTCAAGAATTGAAGACGCATGTTCTTTTATTGATGGAACAAGTTCTTTTCTTTTATTCTGATTTTCCTTTGTTGAATCGTGCCCAAAACCTAAATTGAATAGCATATCAACTTTTCTTGATAAATGTTGAAGCTGATAATAAAACTTAGAGATTTCTGTTATTATTTCTGGTTTGCTCAAAAAGGGAATAATATTTGAAGGAAGAGAGTTCCAAATAACAAAATTTAGATTAAAGAACACTACATGATTAGAATCGGGCAACCATTTTTTTAACTCGTGTAATAGAACTATGTTAAATTCAATATCATTCTTTAATAAAAATAAAAGCCTCCTTGCTTTTGTTCTTTCTAAGGTATCATTCTGTTTTTTATTTAAATAAAAGGCTAAACCAACTCCAATAAAAGTAGCTAATAATGTTGAGAGGAAGGTTATTACCACTAAAAACCAATCAATAGCCATAATCAATTCAAAAAGTCGTTTATTATAAAGATTATTGTATTAAAGAATTAGAAAAGAATTTAAGGATTGGTGTGAGAACCAAAAGTAGAATTTAAATAAGTGTTTTCTTTGAAATATTTATGAATAAGGAAACTGCAAAACAAGAAGTTGATAAGATAGTAAAGAAGTTTTTAGCTATTCCTAAAACCGAACTTGATGAAATGCCTGAAGAACAGATAAAATTTAGGTTTATTGAACCATTATTTGAAGCATTGGGTTGGGAAAAAGAAGACATTTTTAAAGAAAAAAGAATTCTAAAAGGAAGAGCAGATTATATCTTGAGAATAGGAAATCAGGATAAATTAGTTATTGAGGCAAAAAAGACTAATGTTAAATTATCTGAAGATGAAGGAAGGCAGGCTGTTTCTTATGCACACCACAACGAGATTACTTTTGCTGTTTTAACCAATTTTAAACAAATAAGGGTTTACCACGCACTTTCTAATATTAATGACATAGATAGAAATTTATTGAAAGATGATAAGGGCTATTTTTGGTTAAATTGTGAGGAATTTATTGAGCAATTTGATAGATTATGGCTTTTATCAAGGGAAAGCTTTGAAAAAGAAGAAATAAACAGGCTCCTTGAGAATGTTGATAAGAGAATGATTAAACCAATTGATGAATCTATTTTAACAGATTTGTTACAATATAGAGAATGGTTGTCCAAGGATTTAAAGGACAAAAGAATGCCTTTGTCAGACTCTAAACTTGATGAAATTGTTCAAATTTTAATTGACAGATTAATCTTTATGAGGAGTGTTGAAGATAGGGGTTTAGAAGGGAAAGATTTTTTATTAATAATTTCGGATAGTGTTAAAAGGGGGACAACAGATAAGAATTTATGGGCATTATTAAAAGACCAATTTAAGAGATTTGATGCAACTTATAATTCAAAACTTTTTTCAGAAGGAATATTAGAAAAAGAGGGGACTTTTTCAGACGATATTTTAATTAAAGTGGTAAAAGGGTTATATTATGGAACTCAACATAATCAAGCAAGATATATGTTTGATGAAATTCCTATTGATTTATTAGGAAGAATTTATGAACAATATTTAGGGGTTGTTTTAAGAGGGACTGAAAAGAGAGTTAAATTAGATTTATTGAGTGGGAAAAGAAAGAGCATGGGAATTTATTATACTCCTTCTTATATTGTTGAATATATTGTTAAAAACACGATAGGAGAACATACAAAAGATAAATCTATTGATGAGATTTTAAACATTAAAATTTTAGATTGTGCTTGTGGTTCTGGTTCTTTTTTAATTAACGCCTTTCAAGAATTAATTAATATTGTTGAAGGAAGATTGAAAAAAGGTGAAAAATCAAAGAAATGGGATAGTTTCAAAGATTATAAAGATAGATTAACATTAGGACAAAAGGCTACAATCTTGATTAATTGTATTTATGGTGTTGATTTAGATGAGAAAGCAGTTGAATTAGCACAACTTAATCTCTTACTAAAAATATTAGAAGAAGAAACAAGAGAAACAAGAAAACTAATCTTGCCTAATATGAAAGACAATATAAAGAATGGTAATAGTTTAATTTCTGATTCTTCTTTTGATAAAGCATTTAATTGGAATGCTCAATTTCCTGATGTTTTTAGGCAAGGGGGTTTTGATATTGTGATTGGAAATCCTCCCTATGTAGATTATTCTAAAATAAAAGGAACAGAATATTTTAATAAAAATTACGAATCTTCTAAGGTAAATGGAAATATTGTAAAATATAATTTATTTCAGTTGTTTATTGAAAAATCTATAGGATTACTAAAAGAGGGTGGAATGTTTGGTTTTATTAATCCAAATACTTATTTATCAACTGAAAATGCTTTTTCATTAAGAAAATTAATATTAGAAAAAACATCATTGAAGAAAATAGTTGATGTTTCTCATTTAAAAGTTTTCAAAGATGCCTCAACTTACCCTGTTATAACAGTATTCAAGAAAGGAAAAGAGAAAAATAATATCTTGGGTGTTGCAATTATAGAAAATGAAAAAGATGTTATTCCTAATTTGGAAGTAAATGAAATTAAACAAGAAGAATTTGAAAAAGATAAAAAACTAAACTTTATGATTAGCTCAAATACAGAAAATCAAGAGATTATGTTAAAACTGGATTCTTGTGAGAGATTAAAAGATTATCAAAAAACTTTTGTTTGGGGTTCTTCTATCACTGGTTTTGCTACTCATAAGACAAAGGGTAAAGATAATGATAAAAAGTATTCATCTATGATTCAAACGAAAGACATAAAGAGATACTACCTAGATTGGAAAAAAGAATATATTGAAAATAAAATATATTCTGATAAATTAAAAGAATTATTTAAACAAAGAAAAATTGTTATAGCAAGAGTAACAAAAGGTATTCAAGCTACTATTGACGAAAAAGAATATTATATAGGAAAATCATCTATATTAATACCAAAGGAGGATAATTTATTTGAAATTCTTTTAGCTATAATAAATTCTAAATTAATCAATTATTATTATAAGATGAAATTTGAAACAACCCATATGGCTGGCGGTTATATTAGATTTGATATACCTTACTTAAAATTGTTACCTATTAAAATTCCAGATGAAAAACAAGCAAAGAAAATAAAAGAATTAGTTGAAAGAATAATGCAGTTTTACAAAGAGGGCAAATCAGAACAGCAGATTAAAAATGTGGATTATGAAATTGATGAAGAAATATATAAACTATATGGAATAACTAAAGAAGAACAAGAAATTATTGAAAATATTAATTCTTGCGATTAAAAAAATTAATGGCGGTTTTCCCTCGGGAAGATTAGGTTAACTAAACCATATAATACAGAGAATATAATAGTCAAGCTTATTACACGAATAAAAAGACACCAGAATGCCCCTCCCGTTTCACAAACAGCAAGGCTTAAAGCGTCTATTATCGGCTCTTCTATAAAAAATGCTACAATTAATGCTCCTATTATCTTTAAAAAATCCATTTTCTCTTATATTTTTAATATCTCTTTAATATTTAAGGATTATTATATTGTAATTTTTAAAGAATTAATTTCTTACAAATTAATAATAAATAACAGAAAAATTTTAATTCTATAATTATTCAACTCCTGACCAAATTTTATCTTTTATTTCTTCTGTGATTTTAATTGGTTCTTTTAGTTTTTTAAATAAATTTTCTACAGAAGCTATCGCAGTAAATGCTCTTGATTCAGGAGGACTAACTCCTTGATGTTTAACTAAATTATCCATAAGAACATGTTTTTTAACTTCTTTAAGATAATCGATTGGCCCAAGTTTTTCACTTATTAAAATATCAATAATCTTTGAGGTGTTTATTCCTTTGATTGTGCTGGGAATATCCAAAGCATCTTTTAATGCTAATTCAATAGCAGTGTTCAATTTGTTGCTTACTCCGCTATAATCTTTATTTTCAAAAACTTCTCCCGCCTGTTTTAATTTGTCTTGTGCTGAATCTAAGAAGTTTTTTGGTTTTTGCATACTTTTTTCATTTAATTCTTCCATTTTCATTTTTAAGATAACTTCTAGATAATTTAAGGAAGACAACATGTTTATAATTTCAGCATCATGATACGCTCCACTGATAAAAGTACGGTGTTCAGATAAAAAGTTGTTAAGTAAATCAAATAAATTTTTATATTGGGTTTTTTGGCTTTCTGTAGGATAGGAGGACCTATCTTCTCTTCCTTTTAATTCTTTTTTAAGATTGTCCAGCAATATTTTTACTTGTTGTACGTTCATTTTAATTTAACTCCTAAGAATTGTATCCTTTTTACGCTTTTCTATTCATTAAGAATTATCTTAAAATTTTCACATAGTTCACACACATAATAATTTTTCTTTTAGAAAAATTTCACAATGAAATAAGTAACAGAAAATTCCTTAATATTCAGACATACAAATGAAGCTATTAGTAGCTCTATGCTGAAATTCTCGCCGAAGCTTGAATCTTACACAAGAGCTCTATCAACGCAATCTTCTTTTGCGGCTTTAATTGTCTCGTTTTGCGGTTGGCTTCGAGCTTAGATGCATTCAGCTCTTATCCATCAGTGCGTAGCTATGCAGCGTGCCATATGACAACTGCTCACCAGAGGCACCCAACCTCCGTTCCTCTCGTACTAAAAGATTGTTCCACTCAGACAATAACACACCTAGTAGATATTATACAAACTGTCTCGCGTACCTTATTCCACTCTTTCGATATGGGGTGGACTATACCATCTTCCTTCTCTTTCGAGTTAGGAGATCGGCGTATTAATCTTGCGTTTTGTAATTTGCAAGATTTCTGAATTTTTCACATGAATGCTTAGGTTTTATTCTCATGCGCCATTAATCATTAAATTAATGGACTCAAAGTCTCTACGGGGATAAAGATTTTTCAACAACCTCATAAGTCATCGTTCTTTTCTTTGAATAATTAAGTTCTTTAAATTTATCAACTAACTTACATATATTCAAGAGTTCGTCTTTTGACTTCATATTTTCAAGTTTATTTAGGATTTCAAGTCCTACTTCAACTTGTTTTTTCTTTAATTTTACATATGGTTGTAGAAGTTTTAATATTTTGTAAACTTCTTTTGGTTCAACAATTGTGTAATCACTTATTCCAGTTTTTCTATGACGAATATATCCTGCTCCAAATATTTCTTTTAACCATTCTAAAATTTCTTTGTTTTTTGTATCCTGATAAAAAGCAATCGAGCTTCTTATCTGAAATTTTAATTTGTAATCTGGTCTTGAAATTATCTGGAAGAATACACTTCCATCACCATCTAAAAAACCTGCAATATAAGCAATTGTTGTTGGATTCATAAATCTCATCTTCCCTCGGTATTACCATTTCTTTTCTGTTAATAATCCTTTACTCCTATTTTAGAGGAGTAATGGAAATTCTGTAAGAATTTCCTTTGTCTTAATCAGACAATGAATTCAAAAAAGGTTTAGGTTTCACCGATATGAGCCGATTTTATTTTTCATCGGATTACTCCGATGCAACGCCACGATTTTCGACGTTCTTAACCCAGCTAACGATCCCTTTTAATGCGTGAACTCCGACACCCTTGCACGCTACTGCACGCGCAGGTTAGGGAGAGCCGACAGCGAAATACCAAACCGCCCCGTCAATTCGGACTATTGGGGGCGACCAGCTTATTATCCTTGGGGTAACTTTTCTATCAGACACGGCTTCTATTAAAAAAGCACGTGGGTTCACTAGGCCCGAGTTTCCTCTCTGCATTTCTTGCTTTTCAAAATACAGTTAGACAAGCTTTTGCCCTCGCACTCATCCCTAGATTTCCAAGCTAGGTGAGCTTGTCTTTGGGTCCTATCGATATCTTTTCGACAGGGCACCGCCCCAGTCAAACTGCCCGCATGCTGCTGTCCTCTAAAGAGTAAGCAAATTTAATCAAAGTGAGTAGTATTACAAGGTCGCTCCATTGCCACCGAAATGACAACTTCGATGCTCCTACTTATGCTATGCATTCCAATTAAACTCACAACAACAAGTTGCAGTAAAGTTCCACAAGGTCTTCACTTCCCACTAGGCGTCCCTGGTCTGTGCACCAGGCAATATTTTCAGAGGGCTCAAATTTGGGACAGCGACAACCTCGTTAAACCATTCATGCACGTCGCCATTCAGACGACAAGGCATTACGCTCAATTGTGTTACTTCAATTTCTCGAAGGTTAATTATTTCTAATTAACTCTTTATATCGCTATAAAGCTCGGACTATATCTTAATAATTATTTTATTAATTATTTTTGGCGTGTAGTCTCTGAGGATTCTAGAATTATTTTTCTTTTTCTCTTACATCTACTCTAACACTTTCTTCTAATTTGTTGCCTTTTTTTGTAGACATCAAAAATCTTTTGACTTCTTCAACTTTAAATTCTTTATTATCATAAATTAAAGTCTGTCCTTCTACAGGATAACCTTTGCACAAAACTCCTGTAATTATTTCATTAGTCTTAATGGAATGCGTTCCATAATTTAAACAAAGTGTGTAGTTCATTTTATTTTCCATAACAAATACAAAATTTTAAACTATTTAAATCTTTCGTTTTGTTACTTCTGTTAAATAACAACATAATTCTAGCCTTTCCTGCTGATTGTCTGCAATTTGAAATTATCACTATAAATTTCTTTATAGTATTCAAATATACTCAGATGTTCCAGCAAATAGCCAAATTTTCTTCTTTGGTTTTAATCTGTAGTTAAACTGTTTCTAAAACCTATGACTCTTGAAGCGTTTTGTTTTTCAACAAACCGTAAAGCAACGTTTGCGACTTTTTATCGTCGCTGGTACCTTAAGAGGGTCATAGTTACCCCCGCCGTTTGATGGACCTTAGCTCCCTTGAAAAGGAGTTTTAGACACCACCACTGGGCAGGTCTCACCAGTTATACAAGTCCTTTCGGATTAGCAACTGGCTACGTTTTTGTTAAACAGTCGGGCCGTCCTTGTTACTGTGATCTACCAATGCACACAAATTTCTGAGCACACAAAGATAGACATCCCTTCAGCCGAAGCTACAGGACTAACTTGCCGAATTCCCTAAATTTGTTTTACCCTTCACGTCTTAGCCTTACTAAGCTTGAGCACCAGTGTCGGTTGTGGGTACAGTTAATTAAATCAAGAGCATAATCTTTTCACTGGCTCTTGGACTCAGCAATTTTATTTCATAAATTTATTTGCGTCTAAGGATTACCCTCGACAAATTTCTTTATAAAAACACCCTCTCGAGTGCTTGCTTATCCGAAAGCGAATTATACTATATAAGATTCAATCAGTTCAGGAATATTAACCTGACATCCATCGTCGTACTCAGTTAAGATACGACTTAGGTACTGACTAACTCTTGGCTAACATATATTGCCAAGAAAACCTTACTCTTTCGACGTTTTCCATTCTCAGGAAAATCACATCCTACTATTACCAGGATTCTCATTAGTTTTCGTTCCAGCCTTTCTCTCGAAAAACCTTCTACACAAAAACCACGCCTGCTTACCAGAACATTCTATATTGTGTTGGGAGAATTATTGAATATGATTTGTGATGTTAGTTATTTTACTAATAATTCTAAAGAACCTACAATTATTCCTGATGTGATTACACCATGATAAACAGCAGAACAAAGATATATTGCTGGATGATTTTTTAAATCAATTACTGAAGGTTTTTTATCTAATTTGTCCCCAATTGCTTGATATATTCCATAGATTGGAATCCATTGTTTCCAATTAGGATTCTGTTTTTCTATTTTTGCTTTATCCATAATCCTCCCACAATTTTAATATTTATAAACTTTTCTATTTTGTTGTTATTTTAGAGTGATAATTGATTTTAAATCAATTTCCCCCAACACAATTTTAAAACGAATGCCTCTAAAGTATCGGTATTATGCTTAGCCCTGTCCATTTTCAGGGCCCTGAACCTCAATAGGTGAGCTGTTACGCTTTCTTTAAATGATAGCTGCTTCTGAGCTTACATCCCTAGTGTCTCAGGTTCAAGACACCTTTTGATACACTTAGCATAAATTTATGGACCTTAACTTTAGTCTCCTTTGTTTAGGTCTCGGAACAATATCTTACATACTGCCCCTGTTTCTTGTCTTAAGCAGTTAACAGTTTCTGAGTTGGAAAGAGTTCCGTAATCATTAGACCCTGCGAACTCCATCCGTACTTTACACCGCTAACAAACATAACAAGACTATACGTAGGCATATTTCAGCAGGAACCAGCCATCGCCGAGTTAGATAGGCTTTTCACCCCTATCCACAGGTTATCCAAGTACATGTATATAACACTGGTTCGGTCCTCCATCCTCCTTTCGAAAGACTTCAACCTACCCATGAATAGATCACCCGGCTTCAGGTCTTATCCATGTGACTAACGCATTTTCATACTTGCTTTCGCTTTGATTACCTGATAAAATCAGTTAGTCTCGCCACACAGAAAAACTCCCTGGCCCGTTTTTCAAAACGTACGTTACAAACCTTTCCCTTACGGGTTAAAGTCAGTAACAAACTGTAACTGGCAAATTTCAAATCTTTTCACGCTCTGTTAAGAGTGCTTTTCAGCTTTCCCTCGCGGTACTAGTGCGCTATCGGACTTTAGTTTTATTTAGGGTTAGCAGTTAATCCTGCCATATTCAGACTTCTAATCCAAGAAGCCCTACTCGTTGAGGAACAACATGTTGTCTACATCTACAGGACTGTCACCTTCTAAGGTGCGTCTTTCCAGACGACTTTGATTCGACAATTTAGCCATTTATCCTCACCACATCTCTTGCCATCTTTCGACGGTAGATTCAGTTTGCCCTTTTCCCTTTTCGCTCTCTGCTAATGGGGGAATCACGTATTTGTTTTCTCTTCCTGCCGGTACTAAGATGTTTCAATTCCCAGCGTATTTTGCTCTCTCGAGCTATTCGGAAATCCTAGGTTCAAAGCCTGCATGCGGCTCCCCTAGGCTTATCGCAGCTTGCCACGTCCTTCGTCAAAACTAAAACCAAGCTATCCGTTTACCAGTTTAAATAGTAGTATGCCTGAAAATTTATTTTAATATAATTTTCATTATTTTAAGTGGGATTTTCTGTTACTTATTTCATCGAATGCATCCCGCAGGATGCACTCTCAAAATGATTCCGAAAAAACTCCGGAACCATTCCACGTTTGTGAATATGATTTTGTGAGGGTGAATTTATTTGTAATATTCTTTCTCCTGTTCTTCCCAATATTCTTTACACTGTAATTCTTTTCTCTTATTGGTTGAATAAACCCCACCCATTGCAGAGACTGCTAAAACTCCAGCTCCAGTTATAGATAATTTGTCTTTTTCTATTGCCTTTCCTGTAAGCATCAATCCTGCTCCTGTTATAAGCCCAGCTATACAAATTTTTTCTATTCCTTTCAGTGTTTTTATTTTATCTGCCATTTCATTTTTCTCCGTTGTGTTTTGTTTGATTGTTATTTTATAAAGTTAATTAATCTTCCAGAAAACTTTTTCTCTATCTTATTTTTCTTTTCCCTTTCTACCATTGTAGGTTCTTTTCTAAAGAACCCCAAAATGGACTCGCCGGGAATTGAACCCGGATCTCATGCGTGCTTGATGTTTTCATAACTTCCATCAAGGTGCAGAAAGAAGTTATCCTTCAGCGTCGAGAGGGAGATGTTATTGTAGAAGAACCGTAGGTTCTTCCCATGTGCAAGGCAAGTGTTCTACCGTTGGACTACGAGCCCCTAACTATTATTTGTCGAGGACAAATGTTTCTTATTTATTTAGCTCGCATAGTTTTTAAGTTTTCTGTAAGATGAGTATGTAGGCGAGCGAATAAATTCGCTCACTAATTCAAATTGTAAACAATTCGAATTAAAGTAGTTTTTAAATCTGATTGCAACATTCCGTCAATAAAAATATTATATCGTTTATATAGGAGGTAATCCAACTGCAGGTTCCCCTACAGTTACCTTGTGACGACTTAACCTACCTTGTCACATCAAGGTTCTCCCCCGAAGGGTTTCACCATAACATAACTCGGTTGGTTTGACGGGCAGTGTGTGCAAGAGACAGTGACTTATTCACCGTTCGCTGATAACAAACGATTACTACGGATTCCAGTGTCACGAGGCTGAGTTTCAAACCTCGATCTAGACTGAGATGGACTTTAAGGGATTAGCTTCACCTTTCGGTGTTGCATCTCGTTGTATCCACCGTTGACGCGCGCGTGTTGCCCAGGGGATTCAGGCTGTACTCACCTAACGTAGCCCGCACTTTCATCCTCGTTACCAAGGCAATCTGTATATTGTACAATTAGTAAATATACATGCGGGTCTTGCCTGTTACCTGATTTAACAGGTCACCTCACGGCACAGGCTGACGTCGGCCATGCAACTCCTCTCAGCGTGTCAGGTAAGCCCTTTAGACTGACCTTCATTCTGCTGTCGCTCCTGGTGAGGTTCACGGTGTAGAATCTAATTGAACCGCACGCGTCACCCGTTGTAGTGTCTCCCCGCCAATTCCTTTAAGTTTCGGCCTTGCGACTATACTTCCCAGGTAGCACACTCTTCGGCTTCCCTACAGCACTAACACCTCTCGAGGAGGTACTAATGTTTAGTGTGCAGTGTTTACTGCTAGGACTACACGGGTATCTAATCCGTTTTGCGCCCCTAGCCTTCATCCCTTACTGTCAGAACTGTCCTCGTAAGATGCCTTCGCTGTTGTTAGTCCGTCTGGGATTAACACATTTTACCGCTACTCCAAACGTACTTCTTACGTCTTCCAGTCTCTAGTTCAGCAGTACTTCTTGCCCGCTCTATATTTGAGGTATAGAATTTCACAAGAAACTTACTAAACAAGCTACGGATGTTTTAGACCCAATAATGATGGCTGCGACTTGGACCGCGGGTATTACCGCGGCGGCTGGCACCCGTCTTACCCAGTCCTTATTCGCCAAACTTTTTGCATTTGGCAAAAGCTTTTCAAATGAAAAGCACTCTGGCTCAATCTGTCACGCTTGCGCGCATTGCAGAAGATTCCTAACTGCTGCACCCCGTAGGGCTGGGAATAGTGTCTCAGATTCCCTCTCAGGGCCTCTCCGCTAAGAGCCCTTACGGATCATCGGCTTGGTGGGCTTTTACCCCGCCAACTACCTAATCCGCCGCAGCCCCATCCTTAAGCACGAATTTTAGAGATAAATCATTCCAGGGTATATCTCCTATCGAGTATTAACCTCAGTTTCCCGAGAGTATCCTCGACTTAAGGGCAGGTTAGCTACGTGTTACTGAGCAGTTCGCCTTTCACTTCCTAAGAAACAAAAAGACTTGCATGTCTAAGTGCAAACCAGAGAGCCGCAGCCGCTAGCAGGATCAACTAGATTTAAACAATTCATAAATTCCCGTCGATAAACGACAAAAATTTCATTGCGCTATTTTCTTGTAAGAACGAAAATAACTTCACACGACTCCTAACTATTGGCTTAATAATATAATTGGTTGACTAAAAAATTACAAATAGATGACTGCTTCTACATACCTCATACCTTAGATTTTATATCGATTGTTAAGGCACTCATCTTAATTAACAAATACTTCAGAAAAAATAGGTTTATAAACCTTTTGCCGATTTTCACGTCGGTAGATAAAAATTTTATAAATAAAAAATCCTATTTTTTTGTGCTTCAGCAATAGTTTATAAATGTTTCGTGGAGTTTTACGACGGAGAAATGGAATTTTGAAGAAATTAATTTAGTAAGAAAAAGAAAATAGTCGAGGAGAATTAATCTTTTAATCCTTTTTCTAACCAATTAATTTTGTCTTTTGATTTTTTAATTATATCTTTAATATCTTCTTTTGTTAATCTCTTTAATCTTACAGTTAAATGATGACGCATATACTCTCTAGTCCCTTTTTCATTATTAAAAATAGGACGACCTTCTCCATTATATTCTCCAGTAAAAAATAATATTTTCTTAAGCCCGGGGTATATGTAAAATCTTCTTTGAATTATTTTATCTTCGCCATCTAAATAATATGTCATAATTAAACATTCAGAGTTTTATTTATAAGGATAATTATCCTCAAATATGCATAATATAATTCAAAAATTGTATATAAAATTTAACAACAAATCTTAAAAACCAGTTTTGTTTTCGTATTTTAATCAAAATGATAAAAAATGCTGAGGTTGCAATGGTGCATGCTGCTAATTATGCCTTGGATTACCAGGACAAAAAGTATAATGCAGATGTTGAAGAAATAATAAAACAATTTCTTAAAGATTTTAATTCTCTTGACATAAAACCCAGATTGAAACTTTATTCAGTTGCAGCAATAAGCGAAATTGTGAAGATAAAGATGAGCAAGGAAAATAAAGGTAAATCAAACAAACAATTAATACAAATGTTTGTTAATAATATACCTGAATTTTCTAAAGGAATGCAAGAAGAAGATTCTAATTAATTGAAAGGTTTCCTCTATATTTTAGATTACCTAATAATTTCTTTGATAAACCTTCAAGATTATCAGAATTAATATTAGATATTTTTTGAATTTCGGCACTACAAGAAGGGTCAAGAAAATTATCTAAGGGCATTTTTATCTTATTAATTAATTTTATACTGTTCTTCCCTCCAAGTATTTTTTTTCTTATCCTCTCATCAGGAAGACTATTAATGCTATCCTCTATTAGGTTTGTTTCTTTATCATCGAGGCATTCAAATACTCCATTTTTAATGTAATTTAAATAATTTCTAAAATCATATCTTTTAATCTTATCAATTTCTAATGAAGATGAATCATCATCCCAATTCTTACACAACCTTACTGTTTTATTCACCCAAGGAAGAAGTCTATTTTTGGTAATTATTATATAATCTGTTTTTATATTTTCATATGTTCTTGTCTTGAGCACGGACCATTCTTGCAACCTTTCAAACATGTCTTTATCAAGAGTTTATTATTTATAATCTTTTGTGAATAGAGAAATAGTTATCTGTAACTGGGAGGTTATTATTAAAGTTCATTATAAGTTATATTATTAGCGAGTCTCATAGATAATTTAATTTCTCCGATTAATTTAAACTAAAATTAAAACTTTTAAACACCCTTGCTGGCACCCTTCTCTTGTTCTTCATCTTCTCCAGTCCACCATTCCAAATCAGGAATGTTTGCTTCTATCCCCTTTTCTTTACAATATTCTTTTGTTAGAATGTAAAATATAACTCCAAGGCTTTTTGGGCTTTTATTATTTCCAATTATAATTTTGTCTGCCCCTTTTGAAACATTATTAGTATCACAAATCATCAAAACCTTTTTCTTTACCCTTAAAGTATCATGAAGAGAATTTTTGTCAAGCCAAGAATCAACAACAATAGTTAATTCATTTTCAAAAAAATCAGGAAGAGTAGTATTTGTTAGAATTCCGGCAGGATATTTTTTAGTAAAGGTTCTTATTCCAGTTAATTCTGAAAACTTATTTGCAACTTTCCATCCTGCTTGTCTTTTGCATACGAGAATTATATCCTTTGATTCAAATTTTGAAAGATATTCTGCACTCTCCTTAAGTTTTTCATCTATTAAATTTGTATTAAAAATTGCCAAGCCATCTGCTCTTCTTCTGTAAACGAAGGGTCTCATCTCAGGAGTAACCACTTTTGTTCCAAGATATATTCCAGCTTTTACATATTCTTCAAGAGGAATAAGCATATCTGTTCTCTTTTTTGCTTTTACTTTTTCCTTTAATTCTTCTGTGCTTGGAGTTTCTTCTGTTAATTTTTCTTTTAATTTAGCAGCTTTTTCCAAAAGAATTTTTCTCTTCCTTTCTAAATCATTAAGTTTATTTTCATCAACCGATTCTCTTTCAGCAGCTTTTTCTAGTTCTTTGCCTTCAAGAGTTTCTTCAACTTTTTCACCCAATTTTTTATCTGCCATCTTTTCTTCTGACTTTTCTCCCGATTTCTTAATTGTCATATGGTTTTAGAGAAAAATTAGTTTAAAAACTTTGCCCACGAGTTTTTAGACCGAGCTTCAACAAAATTGTGAGTTCAAAAATGTTTTCTATTTATAATTTTTTTATGTAAGGTTCTATTAATCTCATCAAATATTTCTCTCGTTCTTCAGTTGTGGGGTTTCTTTCATACATCTCACCACATTTCTCACATAATCCACTCATTTTCCCAGAATGATAATTGAACCACTCAGAATCAGATATATGCCCAATCTTTCCACACTCCTCTTGACTTTTGTATAATTTTTTTATTAAATTATTTATTTCAATTCTTTTTTCACTAATTCTCTTCACAATAAGTTCTATCTCTTCCATTTTATTTTTATTTAATTAACCTTTAAAAGGATTGTATATAAGACTATTAGATTCTTTCTTTTTCTCATAAGCTACTCCACATCTTGCACAAGTGTAATGGGTTATTGCTCCCTCAATGCCTGGAGAAATATAAGCAGAGCTTTTTTTCTCTTTGTGTCCATGTTCTTCACAATAGATTTTATTTTTTGTTAATTTGGTAAATTTAATTTTGTTTTCCAATGTTTCAATAAGATATTTCTTTTCAGTCAATTCCTTGAATATATCCTCATTTACGCGCAACTCTCTTGCTCTTTTATTTTTTTCTTCTTTGTAATCTTTCCATTTTTGATAATCTTTCTGTTCATAATCGTCTAAATTTAAATTTACAATACCTGCCTTTAATCTCCAAAGGTATAAAGTTGCTTCAAGTAAATTCATTTTCTTTCCACGAAAATTAACCCCCGGTTTATATTTAGCCATAATGCCATCAAGAAATAAGTATTTTTAATAATTTATGTTCAAGAGTTATTTTAAACTTTTTTCAATGTAATAAATTGTTTCTTATAAAAACTAAAAAATAACCATTATATAGGTTATTATAACCATAATTGAGGTTATAATGGATTTAATTCAATTAATCAATAATTTATTTCAAGCTCTTCTCAATATCAATTAATTCCAAAATCCTTTTTTACTTTCCTCTTATAGTCAATTATAAATGCAATAATTAACCAAATCATTATTACTGAGAATAAAAACCAAGGATTTTCTGCTTTTTGTTTAAAAAAGCCCGCCACGGCAGAAAGAATATAGGCATGCATCAGTCCGTAAGGAATCATAAAAACTGGGACAAATAAAATTTTCCATAAACCTTGTTTTTTCAGTCCCGAGTTAAAGAAATAAAATGCTAATATATTTGGATGCAGCAGAGATAAGATAAAATTTTTTGATAATTTTTTCTTTTTCTGAATCTCTAAAGAATTTGTTTTTTTAAATGAGATAAATCTTCCAAGGAAATAATTGACAAAAGAAGTTAAAGTTAATGCAATTGTTACAACAACACTTATTGAAAGAAGTGAAATAAAACTCCCGTCCGAGAGAAATACTACAAGAACAATAATAAAAGATCCTGGAAAGTAAAGTCCTAAATAAACAATGCCTTCTAGAAAAGAAGAGATTCCTAATCCAAAAAGACCGAATTTATTATAAAGACTTTCCATAAAATGAATAATCTCTGTTGGAGGGGGAATTAATCCAATGTTCCATAATAAAACTACAAAAAAGTAAAAAATTAACGCACTTGTAGGAAGAAGAGGCAATTTTTTTAATATCTCTTTAATTCTCATTTTATTATTTCAATCTCTTCTCAATCTCAATTAATCTTTTTATTTTTACTTCGCGTTCTTTTCCAGTTATTCCACATTTAAAAAAATCCGCTTGAAATCCAAACGCCAAATCTGCTAAAATAGTTTCTTCTGTTTCTCCGCTTCTGTGGGAGAAGATTATTTTTATATTATTTTCTCTTGCCATATCACAGACTTTTTTAACTTCAAGAAGAGAGCCACACTGGTTCGGTTTAACGATTATTGCATTTATACTATTCATTTTAATTGCTTTTTGAAGTCTTTTTGAATTTGTCACAGTTAAATCGTCTCCTACCACATATGAATTTGGGAACTTTTTAAGAAGTTTAGCAAAATTTTCATAATCTTCCTCGTGGAAAGGGTCTTCAATATAAATTAAATTATAATTTTTTATTAAATTGCTTATATATCCAATTTGTTCTTCCTCATCTCTTTCAAGCATAGGATTTTCATAATGATATTTCTTTCTTTTATAAAATCCTGAAGAAGCAACATCCACACCAAAAGAAATATTTAATTCACTTAATATATCAAGAACTTCTTTTTCATTTAAAGAAACCATCCAAGCATCTTCATCATTCTTCTGTCCTTTAAAATCTTTATTTTTCTTTTTAATTAAAAATTCTGTTGTTTCCTTTGCTTTTTTATTTATTGCATAAGATTTTTCTAAAGATTTTAAATCTGGAATAATCAAAAATTCCTGAAAATCTGGTTTTTTCCCGCCAATTTCAGAATGTTTTCCACCGCCCACGCAATTTCCAACAAGTCGCGGAAATTTTTTTAGTTCTCCCGCCCGAGGATTTATAAATTCCCAAACTTCCTTTTTTTTACCATATGCCATTGCTTTGAGGACGGCAGATTCAAATGCATATAAAGTATTTGCTCCAACATGTCCTTCAAGAATATCTTCCACTCTTTTCAAATCTTCAAATTCTTCAAGTATTTCTTCTGAAAAGTATTTTTTAAATTTTTTAATTGTGATTATATCTTCTTCAAGGCTTTTTTTGTAGGGTTTAACTTCGTATTTTCCTGTCGACTTTCCCGACGGAGAAGAAGCCTTAAATGTCTTTCCTTCAGAAGTTTTTATAGAAATTAATATAGTCTTTTCTTTTCTTGAATCAAGAATGCTCTTGGCTGACACCCCATTAATAACAACCATTAATTAACAAAAATATAATTATTTATAAGGTTTTGTTTATGAGAGCAATTCTGTTTAGAGGAGCATAATAATTATATTCGCAAAATCATATAACTATCCTAAGTTAAATATTTACAAGTTGGTTAATAGTTTAACAATGTTAATGGCTGAGGCGATAATTATATTCTTAGTAGCTTTTATTTCCCTTTTTCCCCGCAGTATACTCCATACTTTTTCAATAAATCTACTTTAACAAGTTTTGAGTGTCCTTGATTAACCAATATATTTACTGCCATTTTTTCCAATTCATTCATATCCATATTTAGGTGTTTTTTCGCATTTTTACTTAGATTATCATATTTGTTTATATAAGAACATAAAATAAGATTTGCTCCCGTATATTCATCCAAAGAATCTTCCGAATTCATTAATCTTTTTGCTTGCACCAATTCCCCTTTTAATTCTATTATATAATTCGAGTCCTTGTCAAATTGAGCATCTACTTTTCCCATAATTTTCTTCATCATATTAACTTTATAATATTTTATATACTAAAATATTAAGAATTATTTCCCTTACTCTTCGCCACCTTCATCACTATCATTAGAAGCTTCTCCTTCATCCTCAGGATTAGCAAGTTCCATTATTTCTCCTTCTTCAGATATCTTTTCTTCTTCACTTTCTTCTGCACCCTCTACTTTTTTATCACTTGGTCTTGGGACAGCAACTTCTCTCTTTAATTTCCCTTCTTTCTTTTCTGGGAAAGGTTTCTTTATAGAAATTGGAAGAACTCCAGATTCAAGTTCTATTTCTGCCAATTTAAGAACATCATAATTAACTTTTGCTAAATCTTCTTCACTTACTTTCAAAAGAAGAGGAGCATTCATTGCTAATTGCAAAGCTCTTGCACCAAGAATTCTTGCTTTTTCATACTTTGTGAAGATTTGAGTTTGTGTCGTCATTTTAGTTTTTTCTACCATTGTAGTTTCTTTTTTACAAAAAAGAAACCCATTATTTTAATTGTTCTTCAACCTTTTTAAACAATTCTTTCCAAGCTTTTTCAACAATATTGAAAGCTTTTTGAATTTCTTCAACACTGAAATAATTTGAATTTCCTTTTTGAAGAGAATATATTATTCCATCTGAACTTCCAACAGTTATTCTTGTTTCACTAACATCTTCTTCTTCTCTTGTTGGGTCTAAAATTAAATGATTTCCTATTTTATGAACTGTAATTGCAAAAGGATTTATTTTTTTAAGAGGAATACGTCCTTCGAATCCATGATAATCTGCTCTTCCTTTTTTTTCATCGTATTTTGGAATTTTTGCAAGTTTCAATGCAGCAACCGCACCTATTCCTGCTGCGTCAAGAATATTTCCATCGTCGTTTATTGTGTAAATATCTACGAAAACTGTCCAAACTTTTTCTCCTTCTTTTATACATAATTTTTCAAGGTCGATTAACTTACTTTCTCTTATTCCTCTATCAATTATTCTTCCAACTTCAATAGAATCAAATTTAGGGGGACCAAGTTCTATTCTTGAAGAACTTAAAGGAAGGAATTCTGCAGTAACCATCAAATTTCCTTTATCAGGAGAATCAGGATAAGGCACAGCAACATCCATTTTAACTCCAACTAAAACTTCTGTCTTTCCAAGCTTAACTCTTACAGAACCTTCAGCTTTGTTTGAAATATTTTTTTCAATTATTAAATCTCTATACTCGTCTAATTTTCTTCCATCGAATCTTTTTTCCTGCTCGAGATATCCTCTTATTCTTTCAGCAGTAACATCCGGTGTGATTTCTATTTCTTCTCCGCTCATTTTAATTTAATAACTCCTTTTTTAGTTTATAATATCCTGTAATTATCTTTACATCATTTTTTAATTTAGACCTAAGCTTAACTCCTGTTTCAGGCAAATATATAAAATAACCTTTATCATCTTTCTCTGGAATAACTACGTGGATTTCCGTTTTTCCTGTTTTTTCTTCTAATTTACTTTCTATCATTTAATCTTCCTCCTCCATATTTATTGAATCTTTCAAAGCTTTCTTTTGAACTTCATATATTTCTTCGCAGGCTTTTTTTGCCATATCAATAGCTTCCATTAATTGTTTAGATTCTATTTTTCCATCTAATTGAAAATGAGTTATATTTCCAGAATGAGTCATTGATATAGGAATATCTGTAGAGCCTTCACCTTCCTCAAAATCTTCTTCTTCTTTGCTTAAATCTACAACTATTGTTTTATCAAGTTTTCCAACAGAAACACTTGAAACCATATCTCTCATAGGTATTCCGGCATGAGCGAGAGCCATTGCTGCAGCATTAATTCCTGCGCATCTTGTTCCAGCATCTGCTTGAATTATATTTATATAAATATCTACAACCATATTTGGAAATTTGTCGAGCATCAAAACTGGTTCGAGTGCCCATTCTGTTATTTTTGATATTTCTGTACTTCTTCTTGAAGGTCCGGGTCTTATTCTTTCAGCAACAGAAAAACTATTCATATTATAAGTACATCTCAATGTTCCTTTTTCAGGATTTTGTGAATGTTGAGGATGCATTTTCTTAGGACCATAAACTGCAGCTATTGCGATAGTATCTCCAGATTTATACATTGCACTTCCATCAGCGTTGGGAATTATCCCCACTTTCGCTTCGAACTTTCTAAGTTCGTCGTACTTTCTTCCGTCTGGTCTTTGAAAATTTTTAGTTGTCATTTTATTTTTACTTTTCCATGTTTATATAATTCTATTCCTTTTGAAACTATTTCTTTTTCTATACTTTTAGTTAATTCTTCAAGACCAATTATCATAAGATTTGGTACAGATGAACCCGCATATAAGATTATTGCAGCATTATTTATTTCACCAATAGATAAAATTTTATTTTCATAAGTTAATCCCCCTCTTGTCAAGTTTTTTCCATATATTTCTTTAAATTTATCTGCTCCTTTATTTAAATCATCATCAAATCTTATACTATACTCTCTTATACTCATTCTCTCTCCCCCTCAAATTCTTCTTTATCATCATATCTTTTTGATTCTTTTTTAACTCCGCCGTTTTCTTTAAACCATTCTTCAACTTTTTCAGTTAATCCTTCCATGAAAGATTTTTCTGTTATGAATATAATTGCTTTCTTTGCAAAAAGCTCGTCTTCAATTCTGTCTCCTTTTATCCATACAAATCCATTTTGCCCTACCGTTATATCACAATTTGTATATTCTCTTATTATTCTTATCATGCTTCCTTCTTTTCCTATAACTCTTGGGACTTTGTTTGAATTTATTTTGAAAACAATTCCTTCATCTATTCTTCCCAATCCTCTTGATTTTATTGTTAAATCAACTCCCCTTCCATTTATTCCAAAGATTTGAACAACAGCTAAATCTCCTATTCTCATAACTTCATCAAGCCTGTCTTTGCTTACGAATCTCGGGGTTTCCATTAAAGGCAAGAAAGCATTTTCAGCAGTTCCTATATCTATAACCCATCCATTAAATGTGATTTGATTGCACTTTCCTATAACAATATTTCCTCTTCTTGGTTGATAAACACCAGACAAAGGAATTACTTTAACAAGTTTATTTGTTTCTTCAGCTAATCCATATCTGAATGCAACTATTTTCTTTCCCTGTTTTTCTGTTCCATCTCCAGGAAGATAATTATCTCCTTCAACTATAGTTTCCCCAGGGATTACAACTGTTCGTTTGTGTTCTTCCATTTTAATTATTTAATTGAATCTAAATATTCATTATATTTACTTTCGGATATGGTTCTATTACTTAATAATAATAGATTATAATTTATTAACAAATAATTATGTTTTTTCCATGTGAGTCCACTTTTTTTTCCATTAAGTATCTGGTCTTCTATTACTGTACTTACCTTGTCATTTTTATTTGAGACAATTGTCTCCCCATTTATTGTTTTACCAACAGCGATTTCTTCCAATTTGTTTATGCTTATTTTTTTTCTTCCAAGTTCTGTCATTTTAATTTATTCTCTATTTTATCTAATGTTTTTTCTAAACTTGATTTCATTTCTTTTATATCTGAAATGTTTTTAACTAAAAGATATTTAGTTATATCTATCGCTTGAGACTTAGTTAAATAATTTATTAGGTAAGGAAATGCATCCAATAACTTATATACTTCACCATAATTTTTGTTTTCATAGGCTGATTTTAATTGTGTTTCATACCTTTTGCTAAATTTTTTTTCTTTCTTTGTTTCCATTTTATTCCTTAATCTCTTCTGTCAATGCACTTCCGTGCGTGACTCCATTTAATTTGTCGTAAAAATCCATAATCATTCCTGATGGGACTTCCACAATCACTTCTAAGCTTCCATCGTTCAACCAATTTTCTGATACCTTGTATATAGCGACTACCCCATAAGCTTTTCCTGTATGTACTGCAGGAATTTTTATTTTGACTTTTTTAGTCTCAATCTTTATTGGGATAAGTCCACTTATTTTTTCAAGAATTTCGTTAATTTGGTTTTCTATTGATGTATTCTTGATATTCACATTTGCTTGCTCAAGAGCATTTTTAATCCTTTCGGTGGTATGTGGGCGACCAGTTTGAGGATCATACGCATTCTTTGCAAGAAAATCAACAACCTGTTTGAATTTCTTTTCCTGTTCAGCATCTCTGTATTCTTGGGTTGTCTGAATTTCACCATCTTTTACAATTTTTTTAACTATTTCATTAACATCTGTTGTTCCAAACGCTTCTTTGAGGTCTTTTTCAGGAGCTTTCTCGCCCTTTTTTATATCATGGAATATAAATTCTGTTTCTGCTTGAATGAAAGAACTAAGTCCTTTTCTAAATTTTAAAGCGTCTTCTAAATTAACTATAACTTCAAAATGCTTTCCCGCTTTCTTTATTCTTGCTGTCGTGTTTGTCATTTTAAGCTACTTCTCTCCTTTTTGTCCAATCATAAACTTGTCCATAAGAATTAGAATTTATCTTTTCAATATCATTATATGCAACTTTCTCTACTTTTATTGGGAAAGGTTTATCATTATTTTTTACAGTTCTTTTAGTGTATAATGCTCTTGATTGCAAATCAACTTTTTCAACTATTTCATTCCTATCACTAAAAATTAATAAATCGTCCTGAGAAATTGTTTCTAATCTTCTACATCTATTTTTTATATTAATCTTCATCTTATAATTCTTTTATATTTTCGCCTTCGAGTTTCTTTAATTTTAAATTCTCTTTTTCAATATATACTAATTCAAATTTCTTGAGATTAAATTTATTCCCCTGAACTTTCTCAAAAATCTCAAGTGTTAATTTAACTCCCTGTTTTATTGTAAGATTTTGTTTGTATTTTTCTCTCAATTCTTCTCTTATTTTTTCATCATTTTCTCCTATTACATTTGCATGATATGAAAAATAATTTCCAGTAACATCACTTACAAAGACTTCAGCTTTTTTCCCATTTATTCCAGCAATCATCATTGAAACTCCAAAAGGTCTCGCTCCTCCGTATTGTGTAAATTGCTGTTTCATGTTTGCAATTTCTTTTATAACAAGTTCAGGTTCTATAGGAGAATTATAGGTTACTCTGTGCTGTTGAGCTAAAACCTGTGCTCTTTCAATTAATATTCTGGCATCTGACAAAATACCTGCAAAACTTGCTATAATATGAGAATCAATTTCTGTAATCTTGCTTGCAGAATCTCTTACAACTAATCTATCTTCATTTCTCCTGTCAGCGATTATAAAAACACCATCTAAACACACCATTCCTATGCTTGGACTTCCAGCCCTCACAGCTTTTTCTGCATATTCCACCTGAAGTAAATGTCCCTCTGGAGAAAACATAGTGGCCGTTCTATCATAGCCCATCGCTTGATGTTGCATATCCATTGGCATATCCATTTTAGAATTTAATAATCCTTATTTAATTAATTTTCTCTTCTCAACTAAAATCATAAAAATTCACAATTTATAAAGTTTTGGTTCCAAAA
>Ga0265292_1001282_pt1 | contig 23139 bp, 15 predicted proteins | sample Munlanlewell296A_FD_189080 | JGI IMG/M metagenome (GOLD analysis project Ga0265292, IMG submission 189080) | Leachate microbial communities from a municipal landfill in Southern Ontario, Canada - Leachate well 296A | ecosystem: Engineered > Solid waste > Landfill > Unclassified | place: Canada... | reverse complement strand
CCCATCCGGTAAAACGATTCTCAAGATTCCATTGTGATTCACCGTGGCGAATCAAGATCAACTTTGTCATTGTATTTCGTATCCTTTCAAAAATAAAAAACCACGACGAAATATACTATTTAATCGCGGTTGAAGAAAGTATCAGATTCAATCTGCTGAATTGTAGAACGGCTCTATCTGCTAATATACAGAGATCATTCCCGATAATTACCAAGGAGGATCTTATAACAGATACCCGAACAGAACTTACGGGCATGACGTTAGAGTTTCGATATTGCATTATTTACTTGATGTTAAAATATTTTGCTTCGGGATGATGCACGACGATTGCATCGGTGGATTGTTCAGGTTCGAGCATAAACTCATCCGTCATATGAACGCCGATTCGCTCCGGCTGCAGCAGCTGGAACAGTTTTGTGTGATCTTCCAGATTCGGACACGCAGGATAGCCGAAACTGTACCGCGATCCCTGATAGCCCTGACTGAATAATCGTTTAATTTCAGGAGCATCCTTCCCGGCTATGCCGAGCTCCTCACGGATCTTCTTGTGCCATAACTCGGCAAGTGCTTCCGCTGATTCCACGCTTAATCCATGGAAATAGAGATATTCTTTATAGTCATTGGCTGCATATAATTTCGCCGAATGTTCTGATGCTTTCTTTCCCATGGTGACTAAATGAAATGGTACCACGTCGATCTTCCCGGATTCTTTCGGGGAAAAATAATCGGCAAGACAAAGAAATCGATCGTCTTTTTGTCGAGGGAATGTAAACCGCAGCCTCTCGGTCTTCAAATCATCGTTGTAAATAATCAGATCGTTTCCGTCTGAATTGCATGGGAAATATCCATACACAACTTTCGGCTGCAGCAGTTGCTCACGTTTTGTCTGTTCTTTTAATCGTTCAAGATCGGGGCGAACTTTGGTATCCACTTCCGTCCGATATTCTTCTTCGGAACGTTTTCCTTTGCGAACCTGCCACTGCCCTTTAATGAGTGCCGCTTCATTGATATACTCGAATATCTCATCCAGCGAAATGTTCTCCACCGTTTTCGAACCCCAGAATGGCGGTTTCGGCAGTATCCCTACCGTCGAAACTTTGGACTTCGTCTTCGTTTCGGGATGTTCTTTCAGCGCAGCGGCGATCTTTGCTTCGGATCCCGTCAACAGTTCTTCACTATCTTCTTCAGAAACAGTTTGGCCGTTAGTTGATGAAAAAAAACTTTCGGCTCCTTTGGTCTTTAACTGTTCCATAAACCGTAAACCGTCGAATGCATCGCTTGCATAGACCACCGCCCCTTTATACAGCGAACGAAGATCGTTCTCCACAAACCGGCGCGTTAATGCAGCACCGCCGAGCACCACCGGAGGAGTTAAACCGCGTTCATTCATCAGTTCGAGATTTTCTTTCATGATGGCGGTTGATTTCACCAGTAGTCCGCTCATGCCAATTGCATCCGCTTTGTGTTCCGTCCATGCATTAAGAATATTCTCCAGCGGTTGTTTAATACCGAGATTATATACTTTGTAGCCATTATTCGTCAGGATAATGTCGACAAGGTTTTTCCCGATATCATGAACATCCCCTTTCACTGTTGCGAGAACCATCGAACCCTTATTGGTCGCATCGGTTTTTTCCATGAATTGTTCAAGGTAAGCAACGGAAGCTTTCATTGTTTCGGCGGACTGCAGAACAAACGGAAGTTGCATTTCACCCCGTCCGAACAAATCGCCGACTACTTTCATTCCATCCAGCAGAATCTCATTAATTATCTGCAGCGGCGTGAATTTTTTCATCGCGTCATCCAAATCGATATTCACATTCATCTTCTCGCCGTCGATGATGCGGTTCTTCAGAATCTCTTCGATCGTTCCGGCACGTTCCTTCTTTTCCGCCTTCATATCCGATTTTTTGTCGGCGTAGAATGCCATCAGTTCCGTCAACGGATCGTAGACGCATTGTTCCCCTTCGAACTTCCGTTCGTCGAACACGAGCTGTTTACACAATTCGCGTCCCCGGTCGTCAATCTTATACAACGGTTTAATCTTCTGAGCATTAACGATCGCCTGGGATAATCCTGCTTCGATAGCGTAATGCAGAAAGACCGAATTCAGATCGTGCCGGATATGAGGCGAAAGACCGAACGAGATGTTACTGACACCAAGAACGAATCCCACCTCAGGATATTCCGCCTTGATCAATTTTATCGCCTCGATCGTTTCGATCCCCGCTTTGCGAAATTCTTCGTCACCGCTTCCGAGTGTAAAGGTGAGCGTATCAAAAATCAGATCGCTGGGATGCATTCCGTATTTGTTCACCACAAGGTCATATATTCGTTTTGCGATAGCGAATTTATCCTTTGACGTCTTAGCCATGCCTCGTTCATCGATCGTCAGAGCGACGACCGCTGCGCCGTACCGTTTGCACAACGGAATAACATGATCGATCCGTTCTTCACCATCTTCCATGTTAATGGAATTAACGATCGCTTTACCTGCGCATAATTGCAGCGCCGCTTCTATCACATTTGCTTCTGTGGAATCAATGACGAGCGGGAGAGGAACTTGGGTATTCAGCCGGGTAACAAACTCCTTCATATCCCGCACTTCATCCCGGCCGACGTAGGCGACGCAAACATCCAGCACATGCGCCCCTTCTTTGATCGCTTCCTTCGCCATCATTACCATACCATCGTAATCTTCTTTTTGAAGAAGTTCACGAAATTTTTTGGACCCGTTCGCATTTGTCCGCTCGCCGACAATCAGCGGCGCCGGCTTCATCTCCATCGTAACGCTTGAATACAAACTCGAAACAGACGGCTGGTATTCGATCGTCCGTTGTTTGGGTGAAAAAGCGCTCATTGCCGCAACGACTGCTTTTAAATGATCAGGGCGAGTACCACAACAGCCGCCCACAACGTTCACGCCAAAATCTTTTACGAAGTGCGTTAACCATTGTACCATTTCATCGGGTGAGAGATGATAATGCGCCACGCCACCGACATTTTCCGGAAGTCCGGCATTCGGAATACATGAAACAGGAATACGGGAATTCTGCGTGAGGTAGCGAATGTGTTCGGACATTTCTTTCGGACCGGTAGCGCAATTCATACCGATGACGGAAATATCGTATGGTTCGAGCGCCGTCAATGCGGCGTTGACCTCTGTCCCCATTAACATCGTCCCCATCGTTTCGATGGTGATGGAACTGATAACGGGAAGTTTTATTTTCTTGTCACTGAAATATCGGAATGCTGCGCCGAGTGCTGCTTTTACCTGCAGAAGATCCTGCGAAGTTTCTACGATCAAAAGGTCCGCACCGCCGTCAACGAGTCCGGCTACTTGTTCATAATAGGACTTCTCCATTTCGGAGAAAGAAATATGTCCGAGTGAAGGAAGTTTTGTTGTCGGCCCAATAGAACCGGCAACAAATCGCGGATGTGCATCGGTCGAAAATTCGCGGGTCACTTTCTTTGCCAGTACTGCACCAAGTTTGCTGATCTCATAGGCACGATCCTGAATTCCATATTCCGCCAGAACGATCGATGATGATCCAAACGTGTCCGTTTCTATCACATCCACACCGGCTTCCAAGAAGTCGTGATGGACCTTTTCGATCGCATCCGGTTTCGTGACCAGAAGATATTCGTTGCATCCATTAAAATGCTCACCGCCAAAATCATCAGCGGTGAGATTCTGAGTCTGGATGTTCGTCCCCATTGCGCCGTCGAAAACGACGATCTTTTCTTTTAATATTTGTTCGAATGTTTTAGCCATATAATTCATCTTCAAACGTTCTGCATATTGGCCATGGATAATTCCATGACATAAAATGAAAAACCCCGACACCATTCAATGAATGCGCCGGGGTACAAGACAAATTCTACCTTCGACGCTTTAGCAATTTATCATAAATTGAGTGGCTGCAAGCTGTCGTGTTCAAATCGCCACTGGATAAATTTACAGAAATTCACTTTCAATTACAACTTTAGGATGTTCAGATATCAAATTACTTTATACATTTGGACAAATTCTTCGATACCCTTAACATTTATTGGTGTCAGTTCCTCAAAATTGAATAGTAATTGCGATTTTTCAAATGATGGGACGTCAACAAGTGTCTCGTTTGCCCTGGCTAAGCCGCATAATCGTGCCGACAAGTTTACCGATCGTCCGATCACCGTATAATCCATTCTTCTACCGGAACCAAAATTACCTACAATCACTTCCCCCGTTGAAATACCTATTCCCAGACCGGAACTCTCAAAGACGGATCTGAACTCTTCATCTGATTTTATTAATTCTTCGAATCCTTTGTGCATATCCAGCGCTGCCGAAATTGCCCTCACAGGGTCATTCCCTGGTTCCAATCGAAATAATGCGAGTACTGCATCACCGATAAACTTATCCACAATGCCAGAATGTTTGGAAATAATATCGGACATGATGGAATAAAATCGATTTAGGGCAGAAACCAAATGTTCCGGTTCATTCCTTTCACTGATCGCGGTAAAACCGCGAATGTCTGCCGAAAGTATCGTTAACAATTTCCTTTCGCCTTTCGTATGAAAATGTTTTTCAGAATTCAACATTTCTTCGACAATTTCGGGAGCGACAAACTGCTCAAGAATCCCTCTCGTACGAAATATGTCCGCCTGAAGCCGGAACGAGTTGGTGGTGAGGCGGTAATTCTTTATTGCCGAGGTGATATTGGACGCCATAATGGATACCAGGCTTAATTCACCCTGAGATAACTCTTCATGGGATAACCGTTCCCCGAAAAGAATAATACCGCAGTACATTTTTTCGACCGGTAAAATGATTACTAGCACGATGTTGTTCTTCGCTATTCCCGCAAGCTTGTCACCGGGAGGAACAGCGGATAACTGAATCAGGCCGATGTCGTTATTCCTCTCTTTAAGCATTAAGGATTGTTGAAGGATCTCCAATAATTGATATGAATCTTCCTCGGTTCCGCCGTACCGTTTTATTATTCGAATGTCTGAAGTTCTGTTCTCACACAAAAATAAAAACGACGAACTGTATCCGAAGTTCCCCATCAAACTCAACATCACCGCTTTCATCATCTCTTCTTCGTTCGAAGTTCCTGGACTGAACGAATGCTCCATCTGCTGCATATCCTCCAGCCAGCGCAATTTCATTTCGAGGCTTTTTTGGATCCGTATGATCTTTGCGGAATCGAGATTGTGCGACGATACTCGCGAATATTTAAAATTATCCGGCATTGAGTTATAATAATTGTAACGCTTCGACGTCGGTTTCATACATTTCGACATAATCACTCAATCCAATCATGTCAAATATTTTCACGAAATGAGGCGTGAGACAGCAAACCCCCACCTTTTGATTTTTCTTCCGCGCTTCAGACACTAAGCTAATAATGATGGCAATACCACCGCTGTTGATATATTTCGCATTAGAGAAATTTATCAATATTTTTTGCGTTTCTCCAGCAGAATGCTTTTCGTATGCATCCATCACTGCTTTTTCGGAGAATGGGGTTACATCTCCGTGCATATTAAGAACAACGATCCCGTTTTTCATTTCAGTTGTCACCATCTCTTTTGTTTCCATCTCACAAGCTCCTTATTTATGTAAATAAATTATCATTCTTGTCGTATTCCCTTCAGGCTGCGAAGAAAATTCCACTTCGTCTACCAAGTTTTTTATCAAAAACATTCCCCAGCCGCGAGTCTCTTCCTTCCCTTCAATTTTTTCCTTGATATCCGGTTTATCAGTGACCGGTGCAAATGGTTTCCCTTTGTCCTTCACATCAATTTGAAGTTTGGAATCATCCACGGTGAGAGTAACAAACACCTTTTCAGTTGGGCTCGTTTTATTTCCATGTTCGATTGCATTCATACACGCTTCTGCGATGGCAGTTTTTAGGTCGTTGATACGGTCATCACTAAAAAGCATCAATTTGGCGACTGCTGCACCTGATTCCATCGCAATTTTTTCATACCCCATATTGCTGGGTATATGAATTTCGATTGTTTTATTCTGTTGAGTCATGCCAATCCTCTTCCTGAATATATGGTGGTCGATATTTTTTTACATGGCTGTTGATTATTCCACTTTTACTACCACAATAGTCATATCATCGTGCTGCAATGCCCCATCTGTGAATATTTGCAACTCTTTGCTAATAAGACTGGATATTTGTTCTGATGAAAGATTGTTTGGAATATTTCGTAATAGATTTTCCAACCGTTCAAAACCAAACAATTCCTTTTTTCTATTCATTGCTTCACTAATACCATCAGTATACAACAACAGTACATCTTGCGATTGCAGCGATATTTCTTCATCCTCATATTTAACGTACTCCATCATCCCCAGCGGAAATCTCGGGCCTTTAATTCGTAAATATTTTATTGATCCTTTGCGCACTAATATGGGAAAAACTTGACCCGCATTTGATATACGGATAGAAATGTTTCTAATATCAAGAACTGCAAATACCAGCGCCGTAAATACGTTTTTTTCTGTTTTGATATAAAGCGGACGGTTAATATTTCCCAATATTTCTTTGGGTGAGGTGTTTTTGGATGTTTCAGAATATACCATCCCACTGGTCATTACTGCCGTCATTGCTGCACCCATTGCTTTTCCGGAGACATCTGCAACGGCAATTCCTAGTTTTGTTTTTTCATTATCCAGCCATAAATAATCATAAAAATCTCCTCCTACCTCGTATGCTGGATTTGTTCTTCCGTAAATATCAAACCCGGGTATTTTGGGATTTTCCACCGGTAAAAGTTGGATTTGTATACGACGAGCAGAAGCAAGTTCTGATTCTAACATGTCCTTTTGTTTCAACAACTGTATTCTGTCGCTGATTATTTCGTACGGAATCAAAAGACAATTGACAATAACTATAGGTAAAATAAACAATACTGAGTCTATAAAAATGTTCGCGTAAAAAAATAGCATCAACGAAATACTGGCAATAATTGCAATAAAACTCAATGAAATACTGACCGACTCAATAATCTTGAAGTTGTAAATGAGAATAAAAGTGCACAACAACAATACGATGTATATTAGTGAAGGACGCTCCCCATTTAAGATCAAGGGCATTTTTACGCTTTCGTTCCCAAGGATATTACTAACAACATCACTGATATATTGAACTCTTTCCGAAGAATTGTAATCGATCAAATCTAAAATGACAATTTTATCTTTATATTTACTATTCAAAATAGTTTCACTGAATTCAGGATAGTGTGATTGCACTTCTGACAATGAAAATAAATTTTTATTATTACCCATTACGTTCATATTAATAATTGTGTCCGTCTCCTGTTGATCCTCTATACCAGTAGAAAAGCTTTCATGATAATAGTGCTTTCTAATTTTAATAATTGAATTTGAACCATAGATAAAATTATAGTGTTTATAATATTTACCAATTTTATTTTTGGTCCCTCCATTGAAGGCAAAAGCAATTGTCACTCCATAATCCATTACGGTATCATTGTTGTAATAACGTTCGAGAATATATGGATTATGCCAAGGGAAATAGGGTGGGGTCTTTTCCAAATTTACATCCGGATATTGCGCATTCCATATTTGATCTGGCTGAAGAATGTTGGGGTCAATATCTGCAGTCACAACAATTGTTTTATTAAACAACCTTAACAATGCATGTTCTTCTGCCCGTATTCCCATCACTCCAACAACTTTTGGTTCTGAAGAATTTATTGCTTTGAATATCTTTGATAGCGCAAGATATCGTGCAATTCCGCTCGGGAATACTGAACCATTTATCTGAAACAAGAGGGTATCATTCACTTCAAAAAATAACGGACTCAGGGTTTGGAATGAAAGATATGTTGCCTGAGCAGTTTTTTTTGACAGCGCTTTCAAACGAAATGCATAAGAAAAATTGTCACCTTTTGGACGAACTGGATTCGTCCAATAATTTTCTGGATTGACGCTATAGAGAGTGATCCAAACCGAAAGGAATAATGCAACCACATAGTATACAATACGATAATTTTTCATTTTTTTATTCTCTTACTCTATGACTTGCGTATACTGGAACATCATGATGCCGAACTACCGTCTAAGACCTTCACCACAACAACCGTAATATCATCATGCTGCTGCGCTGTTGCGGTATGTTTTTTCACTTCCTCAAACAATGAGTTGATGACTTCTTTTGCTGTAAACGATGCCGGTAAATTTTGGGCAAATTCTTCAAGGCGACCAAATCCAAACAATTCCTTTTTCTCATTCATTGCTTCCGGAATGCCATCAGTATAAAAAATGAGAATGTCATTCACCCGCAATTGCTCCTTCAACTCGTCGTATCGTATATCCTCCATGACACCGAGCGGTAGCCGATTTCCAGTGACTTTTAAGTATTTCACCTCATTCTCGTGTCTCATAATTGGCTGCATTTGACCAGCGTTGGAAAATGTTAATATTTTTGCTTTTGTATCAAACACAGCAAACGATAGCGCCGTAAACATTTGTTTTGATGTTTTGAGATACATCGGACGATTAATATTTTGAAGGATAGTTTTTGGATTACTATTATTACCGATTTCTCGATAAATCATACCACTCGTCATTACGGCAGTCATTGCCGCTTTCATTGCCTTCCCGGACACATCGGCAATCGCTATTCCAAATTGTGTTTTTTGTTCATCGAGCCAAACATAATCATAATAATCTCCTCCTACTTCCGATGCGGGATTGGAGATCCCGGCGATATCAAAACCTTGAACGATCGGATCGTCTTTCGGCATCAATGCAATTTGAGTATCACGGGCTATATTGAGTTCATTCATTAATCGAATATTTTCTCTCTCTTTTTCTCGCTTTAATACAATTTCACGTTCATGTTGATACGTCAATTTGGTTACAGGTATCAGCGATGAGCACAACAACGCCGCAGAGAAGAAATAGATGTTGAGATACATCGTATCGGTAATAACAAAGATATTCATGCTAATAATAAGCAGGAATACACTCAAGAAGGACAAAACGACAAACGACAACAGTGCACTCAACCGATATACTATTGCAATGGAAACACCAATGAGTGATAGTATCATTACCCACTGATGGCGAAACGAATACTTCACGGAATGACCGCTTATGACCGATTCAATGGCCTGAATTGTTTTCGTATGATCGATCATCTCATCATAACTATTGCTGCATTCAAGAAAGACAATTTTATCTTTAATTCTGTCGTTGATATTAAATGTAATCGGAGATTGTCCGTTTCCATTGTCGAATGAAAACCAATCGATATCGTAATACCGGTTTGGTTTAATAACTCTGTTGTTGAATTTCAATATAAGAGATTCATACAATTCGATTGATTTTCCACCGACGATGAGCGCATTTTGATTCACATATATACTGTCTTTGTTCGAAGTCAATCGTTGTGCAATGATACACGAGAAGTCAAAGAAGGAATCATCATTCCCATAATTTACCGAAAAAGGATATCGTCCATAAATGTAATACTTTGAAATTTCTTTACCGGTGCGGTAATTTAAAATGTTGTACTGTAATTTTTGTCCCGTGTTTTTTGCATTATGTATTAATGAGTAAATTGGAGAATGTATAATAATAGCATTCTTGATCGTTGAATAGTATTGTGAAACCTGCTCTTCAATCATTGTATCGCTTCGGCCAAAATCATAAGAAAACAGCACGACGATCATTTTCGCTGAATTATTCTGGAAAAGTTCAGCCGTAGTGCGATGAAAAACAGAATCCTTACTGACATTTGAACTTATTACCAAAACTTTGGTGTATTGGTTTTCAGTTTTCAACTCATTGTTAATAATCAACAAATCTAAAGGTGGAAAAAATTGATTTCCGTCAGGATTATACAATGCGTATAATTGTTCATCGAGAGTATCCAGTGCATCAAAATGTTCAACGATGAATGTTACCAGGGATATGATCACCCCTGCTATTACCAGATTTACCAGTAATCTATTTTTCACGATATCTCCATTGAAAAATGTTATTCACTCAAATACGCTTTCCTGCCGTACAAAGTAAACACCATTTGAACTGCGTTACGAATTGACTATCTGTATCATTTTTATGAATACTGACCAGTATCTCCATCTAATTTTTGTTGATCAAAAACGACCTGGCGACCTGCGGCAATAAATAATTAGGTTTAAGCTCACGTTGAAATCCTTCAACAAAAATATCGTATCGGAGACACAGTGCACGTTCAAGGATAATACCATTGGACGTTCATTTCGCACCGGATGTTTGGTGCATTGTACAATGAAAATGATCGTGTTTAGAACAAGTGCGGAGGGTGGAGATTTCTATCAAGATATTGCTGAGAATATTTTCGTCATCTTTGATACTGTCTCTCGATGATCATCTGCAGGGGAAAAATTGAAATCTTCTTTCCTGTTGTGAACGCAGCACAAGGTAATAAGATTATGTTTTATATCACAATCCGAATATTAACATTTGGTGGAGGAAAGCGCTAGTCCTGCTTCAGAGGTTTCTTTATATTTTTTTGACATATCATCCCCGGTCGATTTTATCACTTTAATGACGCTGTCCAGGGAGATCTTCTGGAACGCGTGGTTGCCGGACGAAGCAAGCAGAAAAGCATCATATGCTTTCACGGTACCCGTGGCATTCCGTTCGATGCACGGTATCTGCACATAACCGCCGATGGAATCGCAGGTCACACCGAAATGATGTTCGAAGGCGATCTCAGTAGCGGCTTCCACTGTGTTGATGTCACTCCCGGCACAATACAAAAGCATAGAGGACGCCGTTGCGCTGGCGGTGCAATCTCACCCATGCTTCCTATTTCGGTACCAAAAAACTGGCGTTGTGCTTCACTAAAAAACCGATCACAGCGGCAACGAGCATTCCATCATGGATCTTTTGTTGATCAGAATGATAATGCGTTTTCACCAAAAAGGTCAATCCTCGAATAACACCGTACGCTCTGCTTGTGGGAACGGTGACCACGGTATTACCCGAAACAATCTCTTCGGATGCAACTTCACAATGCGCATTCAAAAAGATCAGGATTGAATCCTGCGTTCGCCAGATCTCCTGTGCCTTCTTATAGAATCACGAAGCTTCGCGGTTCAATTTGATCGTTCCTGGTAATTCACCATCTGCTGCCAATCCTCGTTTGATAGTTTCGAGAATAAAATTCAGGATCACATCGATCTTTTGATAGAACTGCTCACGATCCATTCTCGACAACGATTCTTCGTTGCGGTCGATCAATTCAGGCAGTAAAATATTTTTTTCGATTGGATGCTATTTCAATTCGCTCATTGAGGCAAATGGATACTTTGGCTTGTGAGCAGTAATCTCATCGGCTGTTTCTCCTTTGCGATGAATGAACCGCAGCTGAAGCGTGTTGAGATGATGGAAAGAAAATCTTCCGCGTTCGAATTGCACGCGTTCAGGAGAGAATGAAGCCTCATGTAATCCGATAGAAATATGATGTGACGATCCCGAATGGATTAATCACGAGAACCAGACCGGCGCACATCCTTTGAGAAGTTTGCCGAGTAACCATGCGGCAATGGAGCGGCCTGTTCAATATCCTTTGCTGGTCGCGATTAAGGATCCGTATCGAATTACTTCGATAGTGCTTGCCGAAGAAAGAATTGATTCAGGTAACAGACGGATGCGTTGAGGAAAATCGTAGGTGGCTTTCATCGGTCCGATCGTATGCGAACCGGTTGGTCCCGGGCCTACCTTGATGAGATCGAAGTCGTTATCGGTCCAGCAGAGGTAGTGTTGAGATATATATTCTGGCACAGTTTAAATAGAAGAGGACTCAAAAATATCAAACCGTGTCATTTCGAATCCCGCCGTATGTTCTTTCAGTTTCCGGTGATAAGAAATCTGTCTCCACGATCAGATTTCTCACATTGCCGTACAGTAAAAAATACAGTGCCCATTCGAAATGACGGTAGATTTTATTTTTTAAGATGGCTTCCACATAATGGTCTGTTATTCTGAGCGAAACGGAGAATCTGATGAGTCGTTCCAGATTCTTCACTGCGTCCCGATTCCCATCGACTCCCGCCACAAAAACGGCGGGCAAACCGTGCTGGGTGACATCGCGACTCAGTTCAGAATGACAATCTATTTTGTGTGGTCAAAAATTTTTGCTTTTGTGGATTCAAATTCATTCATCATGCGTTTCACTACTTCAGCAGCGGAAATGATGTCATGCACCAATCCGGAACTTTGTCCCATTTCCATTTCCCCCTCCTCCCAGTTCCCTTCAAAAATCCCTTTTCGTTCTCGCCCTTTTGCATGCAGTTCCATCATCCGTTCGCGAGTCATACCTTTCTGCGTCTCTTCTTTCTGCACTTGTTCCATAAACGGATTTCGTACTGCGCGTACCGGAAGAATATGGTGATACGTAAGAACGGTATCACCATCGTCTGCTTCGACAATTTTTTGTTTGTAAACATCATGCGCGGAAGATTCAACGGTGGCAGCGAATCTTGTCCCCACCTGCACCGCTTCTGCACCGAGTGCAAACGCCGCCAACATTCCACGTCCGTCCGCAATCCCACCGGCAGCAATCACCGGAATTTTCACCGCATCAACCACTTGAGGAATAAGTGCCAAGGTCGTGATCTCATCTATACCATTGTGGCCACCTGCTTCAAATCCCTCTGCGACGATTGCATCACATCCCGTTTCTTCCGCTTTCAGCGCCTGCTTCACATTTGCGACAACATGTACTACTTTACAACCAGCCCTTTTAAATTTTTCTATATGGCGACCCGGATGCCCGGCAGATGTAAAAACAATCTCCACGTGTTCTTGAAGAATGACGGCAATCAGATCATCGATATCGCCACGCAATAACGGCACATTCACACCGAACGGCAGTTTTGTGGCCGAAAATGTTTTTTGAAGATGTTCGCGCAACAATTCCGGCTTCATCGATCCTGCGCCGATCATGCCGAGCGCTCCAACATTGGAGACTGCGGAAGCCAGTTTCCAGCCGGAGACCCAAACCATTCCAGCCTGGATGATCGGAACATTAATTGAGAATAATTCAGTAACGCGGGTTTTCATTAGGGGTCAGTTATTCCGGATCAGTTGTGATTCGTCCGAAGAGAGGTGTTCTTTATAGAATGAAAATTTATAGAATGTGATCCCGGGCTGCAACGGAATAAATTTTACGGCATGTTGTTCCTGCTGTACACCGCGAAAGATCGAAAGAATTTGCGGTTCGCCAACTAGAATACTCGTGTTTCCTTTTGCATCCCGAGTAACATCCGCGTTCATCTGTTCCAGCAGCATCGATGCATCGTCAACGTGAATGCCAACAACTGTTCTCTGTTCCGATCCGATGAGCGCATCGATATTTTCACCATCGCTGTAACAAATCAGATAGCCTTCGTTCGGTTCGCCGGCATAATGGAATGCATTGCGTTCCGCACGCCAGATACCGTGAGCATAAAACTTACCTTCGATGTAAATACGAGGATCCCGGTATTCCGCGGGAAGTTCCGGGCTGTATCCTTCCGAATTCCCTAGTGACCCGTGCATATATCCGGTTGTCAGTTCGGATGCATGGCGCAGTACCGACTGTTCAGCTTCAATGGATCGGAGCATCGGTAGTTCACCGAAGAATCCCGATTGTCGAAGCAGATATTGAATAGAACGTTCCAGCCGGGATATGGAAAACATGTGTGTCACAACATCGTAGATATTTCCATTTCCCCCAATCAACACAACTGCAGGAAATTCTGTGATGCGGTATGCTTCCGCTATCAATCGTTCATTATCGGCGACAATCGGAAATTGGATGTTATGTTTTCGGAGGATCTCCTCCACTTTTCGCTGTTGTTTAGCGAAAGGAAATTCAGGTGTATGTACGCCGATGCAAATAAGTCCGAGGTCAGTATAATCCACAAACCATTCTTTAATGGTTGTTAACATGTGCAAGGAAGCCGGGGAGGTGTAATTCCAAAAGAAGAGAAGAATATTCTGTCCTTCAGCCGCACGGATCGACAATGGAGCGGAATTGAACCACTGATCTCCGTATAATTCCGGAGCGCGTATCGCCTGATATGTTTGATGGAACATTTTCATTTTATTTCCATGGTATTGAAATCCCAAGCGAAGAGAATTTTTCTTCAATATCGTTCCGTTCACGATTACTCTTTAATTCCTGACCATCCGGAGGAAGCAAACCAAACCGGCGAGCAGTTTCTTTTGCCGCTTCTGCGCCATGAGTGTTCAACGAACGGATGATCTCAATCTCAATATTCGACAATGAAGCTGCTTTCACTTTATAATCCTGAAATGCTTCCCAGGCTGTCGGCACCCAGCGCTGTACGATCTCATTCCCAATGACGTTCGCATACGCACGGATTTCATATTGTGCATGAGAATCCATTCGCAGCCAGAGAAAATGTATCAGGTTATGGAGATCCACTTTCCAATATGCTTCAGTGTACGTAGAGAGCGGTAAATCCTTTCGTGCCTGTTCACGAGCCATGCCGGCATTCACCCGTTCTTCATAGACCGACCGCGCTAAATTCTGCAGCTGTATTTCCTGATCGGAGAATTTTTTCCCTGCCGCAAGGTCGAAAAACCCTTCACTTCCCTGTTTGTTATCCTTCGATTGCATTCTCCAATGGTCTTCGCCTGCGCGCTGTGAAGCATCGATAGCAAGCGAATATCTGGTAGAATATTCGTTCACATTGGCAGTACGATGACGAATCCACTGTCTCCAACAATCCATTGGCACGCGTACATGTAATTTAATCTCGCACATTTCGAATGGCGTGGTGTGCTGGTGGCGAAGCAGATACCGGATCAACCCGCGGTCTTCGCTTACTTTTTTTGTTCCTTTACCATACGACACTCGTGCTGCCTGCACAATCGATTCATCACTTCCCATGTAATCTACCACGCGAACAAATCCGTCGTCGAGAACCTTAAACGGTGTTCCTAAAATTTCATCTAATTGTTGTACTACCGGCCTGTTAAGTTTTTCAGCTTGTTCCATGATTCCTGTTAAATTGTATGGCAAAATTGATTTGTTTGAATAAACTTACTCTAATTATCGTTGAAAAACAACGCGTTATCGATTGAAATAACACCAGAATAGCCACAAGACAAAATCAATTCGGATATTTACTCCAAGCAATAGACTGCACACAACATCACGGTGATAATTCTCCAGATTTTCAAAAAATACGTGCGGTGATATTAAAAACCGACAAACACTTTACCATGATTACTTCTCCGAAACAAAGGATAACTTATTCATGCACCAAGTCAATGTGGATAGCTTCAAATTTCCTTCAAGATATTATTCGATCTACTTAAGGTAATTATTACTCTCACAATAAGTTGCACAATATCCTCCTGCTTTTAAGACAATTTGGTGGACAATAGAATGCCCCATTTTTCATTTTCAATCTTCTTTTATTGTTGAAAATGCCTCAATTTTAAGGATTTTGGAATAAAAATAACGTATATACGGGATAGCTTCTTCAAACAAAAATCATTAAATAGTAGAGCAAAATTTTCCTAAAGTTTCAAATATCCGTTTTGAAACGGATTTGCTTCAGTAAGGATTGAAAACTTACCCTCGGCGCAATGATCGTAGGTACAGTAATCACAGAATCAATTCTTTGAAAAATTAATACCAAATAGTAATTTCGTTTTGGCGCCGAGTAGACAAATAATTGTTGTGGGCGTTAATAACTTCATCCATATTCCAATACTTGATCCATTCTCACACTATCCTCAGGAGGTACTATGCTAATTCGTCGAGCTCTACTTATCATGGTGATTAGTTCACTAGTGTATGTTGGTTGTGAAAATTTGAAAGATGACGATAATAACACTGTCTCTTCTAACACGACGTACATTCTGCAACATTCTATAAAACCAGTTGGAACAATCAGCGGTAAAATTATCGACAGACATACAGAAAATCCGGTTGGCGGCGCTGTTGTTTCAGTGGGTTACGATGGAAATATCGTTACCGCAACCACTGATGTTTCGGGAAGCTTTTCGTTCGCAAATGTTCCGTGTAATTATGATGCAACCACAAAGACTAATACTGGAACTTATCAATTAACCGTTTCACTGGTTAACGTAAACAAGACGATACCGGATTCGTTGCCGAAGTATCGGGAATACAATGTCAACAATACACTGACTGTTACATTTATTGATCTTGCAAAAAACGACACATCAAAAAACAAGGTCCCGGCAGAGGGATTGGAAGCAAATATTCGGTTTGACATTGGGAAGATGAATACCACTATAAAAGGAATGATTGTCGACGATAGTAATGCTCCTGTTGCCAACGCCACGGTATACCTGGAGGAATTTGGAAATTCCGATGTCCTGCAAACAACGACAACCGATTCGATGGGGAAATATACGTTTGTTAAAGTTGAAGGGGGAACGACCATCAACATTTCTGCCCGATCGTTCGACGGGACATTGGAAGGCCAATTACCGGGTTCCTTTTCATTACCGATCAACAAAAACTCTATCGATTTACGATCACAAGTAAACATTGAGCGAATTGTAATTTCCAGTGCAGACAATGTCTTACCGTACGTAACGAAGATTACTCCGGAGAATCTTGCCGATGTTTCACCTGCCGGATTGACAATTGTTTATAAATTCAGCGAACCGATCAAACAGACAGCATATACAAACACTAAAATTCCGGCCGGACTTGGAACAATTATTGACGATATTAATTTTAATTTTGTTGGATTTAAAAAAGCGTCCGGTAATGCCATCGCCTCACTTGACTGGGATTCAACGTATACATCTTTGACGATTACTCCTACCGAAGTCGTCGGATCGGCAAAATATTCCATCAATATCTCTGCTGCTCTTGCGAACATGACCGACAGGGCAGGAAAGGCATTTGCGGCGAAAGCAATTATCGGCGATTTCGAAACGCTAACATTTTCCACGTTCGGTGGTTCGGCAGTACCGGCCATACCTGTATTGGTCAGAAAAGTTGTTCCGAATAAATTCGATCAATTGAATTTCACAGGTGGTCAGGTAAGTTTGCAATGGAATTACGACGCCTCCGCCCGGAGTTACAATTTGTACCGGAGCACGAATGAGGGTCATTTTGAATTGATACAGCAAAATATTGTCGGTCAACAAACAACAACAAATACTGGTTCGTTGGTCAATCTGCAAAATGCAAACAATCCGTTAAGAGCAATAAGCGTTCGGTATTATGTGAAAGGTGTCAGCAAAGATCTTGTTGAAGGTCCCGTGAGCAATATCATTACCATCACAGATGCAGTGAAACCTGTTTTGAATTCGGTTTCAGTCGTAACGACCAGTGCTGGGAATCATCTGTTTACTTTGAAATTCAGCGAACCGTTGACCATCAGCACGGCAGAGCTGTTGACAAACTACATCTTCACCAATACCGATACGGTATCATTAATAATGGTACAGGCAGATTATATCGGCTTTGAAAATAATGCCTACGTAGTACAGTTGTATGTTACTTCGGTGCCGTCTTCACTGCCGACTGGATATACGCTGACGGTCGCTGCGTCCGTGTCCGACTTGGCGGGTAACGGTATGAATACTACAAGCAATTCTTTTACAACGATTCCTCCTTCCCCAGTATTAACACTGCCGATCAACAATCAGGTAGGTGTATCCACAAAACCGACATCGTTGTCGTGGAAACCGACCAATGGAGCAACATCCTATCGTTTGCAAATTTCAAACAGTATCAACTTCTTCGGCATTGTTAAAGATACAACGGACATTGCAGTGAATAATGCTTCATTCACCAGTCTTACCAATAATACTCAATACTTCTGGCGTATTGCTGCAATCAATAGCGCAGGTCAGGGAAATTTTTCATCGGCAAACACGTTCTCCACCATCGGAGTTCCTGTGTTAACTTCTCCGGCCAGCGGTTCGGTAGGTCAATCAACGACACCGCAATTGACTTGGACTGGTACTGCTGGAGCCACTTCGTATACTGTTGAAGTTGCCACTGACCTTGCATTCTCAAATACTGTCGTGATCCAAAAAGATATTTTAGCCACCAATTTTACTGTCCCCAATGCTTTGGCTGGAACGACATTGCATTATTGGAGAGTAACGGCAACTAACAATACAACCGGTGCGATATCAGTATCTGCAGTATCGTTCTTTACAACACTATAAACGAAACAATCTTCCAATAGCACACGAAAGGCGTCTGAAAAGGCGCCTTTCGCTTTTTCCGGATTGGAAGTTTTCGCCAAGAGATGAATATTTGATACGAATTCTTCATACATTTGTATTATTCATTCACATTATTTCACACATAGCCATTTCACTACCTCATAACTTCTGTTGTACGAAGTACTATCGGTTATGCCACCGGCATTGTCATGCAACAATCTCTCCACTACATTCGCGCAGTAATTTCTTTCGTGCTCCTGTGTTCCATCGCGCTCCTTGCTGCAGATAGCAATATGGTTCGCCGACCGAAGATCGGTATTGTGCTCTCTGGGGGCGGTGCTCTGGGATTTGCACATATCGGCGCACTTCGCGTGATCGACTCGCTGGGTATTCCTGTCGACTATATTGCAGGGACAAGCTTTGGGGGATTGTTAAGCGGATTATATTCTATCGGTTACCGCAGCGACAGCATGCAATCGGTGATCGAAGAAATTGATTGGACGGAACTCTTCAACGATACCCCAAAAAGAGATATTCTTCCCTATGCAGAGAAAAAATATACCGGACGGTACCATGTTCGGCTGCCACTGAAGGGATTTACGCCGACTCCCCCCACAGGTGCAATCGCAGGACAGAAAATTTCCCTGCTGTTTAACAAACTCACCTACAATTATTCCGATGTAATAGATTTCGATTCGCTCCCGATTCCGTTTCGTTGTGTTGGTGTGGATCTGATCACCGGACAGGAAGTTGTGATTAACCGTGGTCCGCTTGCACGTGCAATGCGTGCAACCATGGCGATTCCCTCCGCATTCACTCCGGTTGAATACGGCGACTCCCTTTTAACGGACGGCGGCCTTTTAAATAATTATCCCGTCGATGTTCTCAAAGCAATGGGAGCCGAGATTATTATCGGCGTGGATGTTTCAGGATATAAATTTTCACGAAACGATGCAAAAGAACTTTTTAAAGTACTGGACCGCGTAGCGTCAATTCCCCGCTACCAAAAAATTGCAGAGTTCATCAAACGGACCGACATTTACATTGAACCTCAACTTGCCGGATTCGGAGTGATGGACTTCAACAAAGAAACAATCCAGCAGATCACCGAACGAGGGTACCTTGCCGCACTTACACAACTGGGAAAACTGACTGAACTGAAAAAAAGAATCGCATCGTACTCTCCGACAACCGATTCTTCAACGCAGACTCCCCTGCTGCGCCATCAGCATCCGGAGGCATTCATCGTGCATGGAATCCGGATTGAAGGAAATGATAAGCTTGAATTTCCGTTCATCTATTCACTGCTCGGTATTTCCGTCGGATCGGCGTGCTCACGGGAAATCATTGAACGACAAATCAACGATCTCTATGCACTCGGGTATTTTGAAACGATCACCTATGACGTGCGGCAATTGGACAATGGTGAAGCAGATATCGTCATTACCATGAAAGAAAAATCATTTCGCGAACTGAACATTGGCTTACGGTATGACGATTTTTATCAGCTTGTTGCGCTCGTCGGTGTCCGATCCACCAATACGCTTATTTCCGGCGCTCGGTTCGAATCAGAAATGGAATTTGCGGGATTGTTTCGAATCTGGTCAAAGCTATCGTATCCCTCCCGCTCACTCGATCAGCCGATTTATCCGTTCATCACCGCACGGTATAAAGATCTTCCGTTGAAATTTTCACAACCGGCATTTACTCTCTCCTATAAAGACAGGGCGGTAACATTCGGTGTCGGTGTCGGTTTTAAGGTGCAAAAATCGTGGTCCGTTGAACTGGAGTTGGACGATGAAGCGACAAATGTGCTGCCGTTAACGATAACCGGAGGCCCAAAACTCAATCACCATCTTCGGTATGGATTGTTGAATATCAATCTCGATTATATCGATGATATTCTTCTACCGAAAAGCGGTATCGCCGTTCTTTCACGGCTGGAATACAGCAGTACAGTGCTTGGCTCCGATTTTAATTACACACAATTCATGGTCGATGGGAAATATTATTTTACTCCGATACCGCTGCATACATTTCTTATCCGCAGCATGTTTTTAAGGACATACGACAACATTCCGCTGTATAAACAATTTGTCTTCGGAGGACCGCACGATTTTGCGGGGGCTGAATATCAGGGAATCTTCGGGACAAAATTTCTGGTCGGCCGGGGTGAATACCGCTATCAACATAAGCGGGATATTTTTCTGAAAGTGGTCGTTAATTCATTTATCGATCCGGACATCTTCAATCCGGTCCGGCCGTCACTGTTAAAACCGAAATTCGGTTTCGGACTCGGCGTGATGTTTACCTCCATTCTAGGACCAATCGATATTATGTTCACACACGGTGAAGGGGAGTATCGGGCAGGAAAAGCGAAGGAAATTTATTTTCATTTTTCTGCAGGGATGAAGTTTTGATGTTGTCTCCAGTCTCGCCTGTTCCTGATCGGAGTAGTGAAACTATAAACAAGCCTACCACAGCTCAGTTCGTGACAGCCAATCCGGATCCAAAATTTCCTAGTTCCAACGATGCAATAACTTTTCTGGTGGCGATGTCTATCACTTTCAAAAACGACGGTTTCATCCCTCCCACGGTTGCATGATGCGGTGGTACACTCTCGCCAAGGTTTTCGCAAGAAACATAAAGGTACTTTGCATCCTTCGACACCGCAATACCGTGAGGTTCCACACCAACATTGGGGATCGTATGCTCTACCATTCGAGTCGTCGTATTGATGATAGAAACAGAATATGAATTTCTATTGGCAACGAATACAAAATCGCCGGCAGGTGATATCGCCGGAATGAGCGGAAATTTTTCAACTTTAATGGAATCAACAACGTTCATCTGCTCTAAATCGATTACACGAACTTCACCCGATTTTCGGCATGTAACATATACAAACTTATTATCCGGCGTAACAACGGATTGGTACGGCTCATATTGATACGCGTAGTTGATTGGAAGCGCGGGAACATTGCCAGACATTGGTATTGTCTTGACTATCGTGTTATCAGATGTTTGAATCACCGTTACATTGTCCGAAAGAGAATTTGCAACAATTACATATCGAAAATTCGGCGTCAATGTAACACCATGAGGTTTCAGCATCGCCGGACTACCGACATCAGCAAGCTTCGTCATTGACATTGTGTTCACGATCGTAATATTCTTCTTTGCATTTTCAAAATTCGAAACATACGCTGTGTCTCCATTCTTCGTCAATGCAACTTGTGCCGGTGAGCTTAATCCTGCCGTGAGTTCGCCCACCTTCATGTTATCGGTAACTCTGAATTTTAACAGTTTGCTGCCAACAATAAGATTGACATAATAGAATTGGTTCTGCCTATCCACAACAACATTATGTGGACCATGCGGCGACGTAGCCAATGGATTTGTTACACCCGTCGTGACATATCGTGCCAGTTTATTCTGGTCCAGATCGATTACTGCGGTCAGGTCTTCTCCTTGGTTCGTCACATACGCCCACCCTCGGGCCGGCATAGCAGAATATGCCATCGAACCATCATCAAATTTAGCACCATTTTCGATCCATCGAATTAATAGGTCTCGCAGTTCTTTGGGGAATGAAAAGCCGGGAGGCATAGAAGGGCCTGCGACAGGGGCGATGAGCGTATCAGTATTCAGATGTTGAATAATATGACTTTTCGATGCACGCAACGGAATGATTTGCGCAATTTCATCCGTACCTGTCATCACAGCGGTCCATGACGTGAGGTTCAGTGTTGAACCGCCATGTGACAACGATTGAAATTTTGCGTGATCCGGATCAGCATGGCAGCCATGGACTGCACAATTGGTGGAAAAAATAGATTGAATATGTTGCGAGTATACAATTTGTTCGGTTGGAACTGCAGCGTTGTTGTTCGGCGTCAGTGCAATCATCTTGGTTCCGAGGCCTATAACAAACGATCCGTCTTTTTGTTGTTGTTCCGGAACAACGGTATAATAGTACATTGTTCCATTCACCAAACCAGTATCCACTATCCCGGGTTTAGAAGAAATCAGCACTGTCCCAATTCGCGTCGCACTTGTAACAGAGAATATTGCAGATAAATGGCGGTACACTCCAAACCTGTCAATGGATGGAGATGTGAACTCCCAACCTACAGCAGCAGAACCAGAAAAGCCAACTCCGTACACTTTATCGACGATTCCCACCATATTCACAGGATCGTTTACTGTGCCATCGTCCTGACAGCCGGAGATGAAAACAATTATAAGAAATAGTGGGATAAGGGTTTTTGTCATTACAATACGTCCTTTTTCTCCAATATATTTACATAATCAAAATGAAACAACAGACAAATGATCCTTTCCATGAAATACTGTTTAAGAGTCCCTAATTTTCCATTTATTGAACATGGCAGTAATTTATTTTAAATCATACTTGTCCAAAATAATTACCGGAAATTAGGAAACACATACTCTCTTCTTTTCTTGACGGAGTTCCAAAGGAATGCCGTTTACGAATTGACATGTCAAGGCGGCACAAGAAAAGAAACAAAAGAACTCTGTGCGAAATGTATCGCATGCGATGAATCCCGTTCGCTTATGCCCATTGATGGCGCTCATCGCGCCATCAAACGTCCCGTCATGATTTCATGACCCCCCTCTGTATCTCCCCCCTTGGTAGGGAGAAAAAAAGCTCGCTCAATCCTCCTAAATTTCGTTCCCTCCCACATCTCATCCAACACTGTAAGAAATGTAGGAGAAGGCTTACTTTTCTCAACATAACATATCTTCCATAAATCCACTTGTTTCGATAAATTTTTGCCAATAAGGGTTTTATTTTGGATAGCTATGAATTTAGATGATGCATTCACTATACGTCCTTATTACTACCAACGTGATCTTGCCCTTCGCTGGTTTGCAAATCCGATTCCTGATTCATCGCAATCACA
>Ga0265292_1001281_pt1 | contig 23139 bp, 22 predicted proteins | sample Munlanlewell296A_FD_189080 | JGI IMG/M metagenome (GOLD analysis project Ga0265292, IMG submission 189080) | Leachate microbial communities from a municipal landfill in Southern Ontario, Canada - Leachate well 296A | ecosystem: Engineered > Solid waste > Landfill > Unclassified | place: Canada... | reverse complement strand
GCTGATGGCTTCCTTCAGATTCTACCTCACGGTAAACACCCTTGCCATTCACTAACACTTCCTGTCAACCCGGTGTGTACAGGGACTTACACCCTGCTAGTCAAAGAACTATGCCCGACATACAAAAGAGAGGCTGCCAGTTGCAGCCTCTAATCCTTACCTGATTTTATTTCTTCTTTCGTATATTACATATGTATAGGAAATACTATAGTTTTCGCTGGTCTTAAACTCCTCCTTTTCAACAACTTCCCAAATATTAAGGTCAATCTCAGGGAAATAGACATCGGCCGGAGCCTTGCTATGAACATGCGTGATATAAAGACGGTCTGTTATAGGCATAAACTGCCGGTACACACTCCCGCCTCCTATAACGAATATTTCTTCTTCCTTTTCACATTTACTCAGTGCGTCTTCGATTGAGTATGCAGTCACAGAACAATCTATACATTCATGCGGGACATCAGTAAGTACAATATTTTTTCGTCCGGGGAGCGGCCTCCGGGGTAATGATTCCCAGGTTTTTTTCCCCATAATAACAACGTTCCCGGATGTCAGTTTTTTAAATCTCTTCAGATCTTCAGAAATGTGCCATAAAAGCTCATTATCCTTACCTATACCCCAATCTTCGGAAACAGCAACAATAATTGAAATCATACCTTATATATTATACAGAAATATCACCTTTAATATGAGGATGTGCAACATAATCTGTCAGGGCAAAATCATCATACCTGAACTTCAGAATATCAGTTACAGCGGGGTTAATTACCATTTTGGGCAACTGATATGGTTCACGGGTGAGCTGTAGCTTAACCTGATCAAGATGGTTAAGGTAAATATGAGCATCACCTAATGTATGAACGAAATCCCCCTGTCTCAGGCCTGTTGCCTGCGCAATCATAAGTGTAAGAAGGGAATAGGACGCAATATTAAACGGTACTCCAAGAAAAATATCAGCACTTCTCTGATAAAGCTGGCATGATAATCTCTCTTCTGCAACGTAAAACTGGAACATAATATGACATGGAGGAAGAGCCATTTTGTTTAATTCACCTACATTCCAGGCACTAACAATATGGCGGCGTGAGTCTGGTGATTTTTTGATAGCACTTATAACATTTAACAGCTGATCAATCTTTTTTCCTCCGCCGGCCGGCCATGACCTCCACTGGCATCCGTAAACAGGTCCAAGGTTCCCATCTTTATCAGCCCATTCGTTCCATATCTTCACTCCATTATCGTTCAGGTATCTGGTATTTGTATCTCCCGAAATAAACCAGAGTAATTCATGAATAATAGACTTAAGATGGAGCTTTTTTGTTGTCAGAAGAGGAAATCCTTCTTTAAGGTTGAATCTCATCTGATAGCCAAATACGCTTATCGTTCCGGTGCCGGTCCTGTCCGTTTTTTTAGTCCCGGTTTTTATTACATGATCAAGAAGATCAAGATATTGCCTCATCCCAGTTATTTAGATTTCTTTCTTTTCTCAATCTCATCCCTTATAGCTGCAGCGCGCTCATAATCTTCAGTCTTGACAGATTCATCTATCATTTTATAGAGTTCCTCATCTGAATATGAATCATATTTGGTGCTTTCCGGTTCAAATAAACTGCCAATCTCATTGGCTGTAGATAACCCGACTTCAGTGGGATTGATTGTTATTCCAGCTTTTTCCAGGATGTCTTCAGTGATAAATATCGGACAGCCGAATCTCAATGCAAGCGCAACAGCATCGGATGTTCTGCTGTCGATGGAATATTCCTTTTCTCCATTGTTGCAAACAAGCTTTGAAAAGAAAACTCCCTCTTCAAGTTTATAGATCATGACTTCGCTAACAAAAATATTAAACTCATCTGCAAATTTTTTGAAAAGGTCATGAGTCAGGGGACGTGGCGGGTCGAGATTTTCAAGCTTTATCACGATTGCCTGTGCTTCAAACCCCCCGATAATAATAGGGATCCTTCTCTCTCCGTTTTCTTCAATCAATATCAACGCATAAGCTCCAGATTGAGTCTGACTGTAAGATATGCCCATCACTTTTAGCTTTACTCTCTTCATATCAATTATTTATGCGCCAGATGAATAACCGGTTTTTTATTACATCTGACAAATATAAATATATTAGCACTAACACTAAGATTAACTATATCCTTTTTTATCAACATCCTGACAATAAAATCAGCATCTTTGAATATATAACTTTAGAAGGAAATTTATCCGTTTGATTATTTGAGGTCTGTGATTAACATATCTAATTAAAAATTCCACCGTATTGGTTTGTAAATAATCTAATTTGTATATCTTTGCAGTCCAATTTTGAATAAATCCGCAGGGGCAACTGAAGTTATATGATCACAGGATTGTATACGCCTCACGGAGTAACGTAAAAAAGATAAAAGATGTACGCAATCGTAGAAATTGCAGGTCAGCAGTTTAAAGTAGAGGAAGGCAAAAAGATTTTTGTTCACCGCCTCGAAGTTGAAGAGGGAAACCAGATTGAATTTGATCAGGTTCTTTTAATTGAGGACGATGGTAAAATCACAATCGGAGAACCAACAATTAAAGATGCTGCTGTTGAGGGAAAGATTCTCGACCATGTGAGGGGTGACAAGGTAATTGTATTCAAAAAGAAGAGAAAAAAGGGTTATAGGATCAAAAACGGACACCGGCAGAACTTTACTCAGGTTGAAATTATAAGCATTAACGGTAAAGCCATACCCAAAAAAACAACTCCCAAAAAAGAAGAGGTTAAGGTAGCTGAAGTTAAAGTTACTGAAGAACCTGCAAAGGAGAAAAAAGCAGCTGAGAAGAAGCCTGCTGTTAAGAAGCCTGCTGTTAAAAAAGAAGAAGCTCCTGCAAAGAAAGCTTCTGAGAAAAAAGTAGCAAAGAAAAAAGTAGCAGAGAAGAAACCGGCTGTGAAAAAACCAGTTGCAAAGAAAACCGCAAAAGAGAAAGAATAATAAAATCAAAGTATAAGCAAATAAAAATATATAATTATGGCACACAAGAAAGGAGCAGGTAGTTCACGTAACGGCCGCGATTCTGAAAGCAAACGACTGGGTGTGAAGCTCTTCGGCGGCCAGACAGCCAAGGCAGGCAACATTATAGTTCGCCAGAGAGGAACCAAACATAATCCAGGCCTCAATGTCGGCCTCGGAAAAGACCACACTCTTTTTGCTCTCACCGATGGAGAAGTTGAGTTCAAAAGAAAAAGAGATAATAAAACTTATGTATCGGTTAAGGGTGTGTTGGGTAAGTGAATAAATTATTATCTTAAAAGATACTGACTCCCGAAATTCTTTTCTGCCTCAGGAAAGCATTATCGGGAGTTTTTTAATATTTTTACAGCAGGCTTCTTTCAGCCTGCTTTTTTTTATTAAATCATAACTGAATATGTTAACGATTAACCTGATCCGCGAAAAAAAAGAATTTATCATCGAACGGCTAAAAGTAAAAAACTTTGAAGCAGAAGAAATAATAAACAGAATTCTTGTACTCGACTCCTCTCGTCGTGAGATACAATCTAAAACCGATTGGATGCATGCAGAGATGAACCGGATATCCAAAGAGGTCGGATCTCTTATGAAGGAAGGGAAGAGAGATGAAGCTGAAGCCGCCAAGGAAAAAACATATTCAATTAAAGAAGAGATCAAATCCCTTTCCGATAAACTGATACCTATCGATAATGACATGAAAAATGAAATCATCAGGCTGCCTAACCTTCCGCACGAATCTGTTGCACCAGGACACGGGGCTGATGATAATGTCAAGGTCAGAGAGGGGGGCGTTATGCCTCTCGCTTCTGAAACAGCTATTCCACACTGGGATCTTATTAAGAAATATGATATTATTGATTTTGAGCTGGGTATTAAACTCACAGGAGCAGGATTTCCGGTTTACAAAGGGAAAGGAGCTAAACTGCAAAGAGCACTGATCAGTTTCTTTCTTGATGAGGGTGAAAAAGCAGGTTACAGAGAGGTGATGCCTCCAATAATGGTTAATGAGGAATCCGGTTTTGGCACCGGGCAGTTACCCGATAAAGAGGGACAAATGTACCATGTCACTATTGATAATTTTTACCTCATTCCAACAGCTGAAGTACCGGTTACAAATATCTACAGGGATGTAATACTGAATGCCGATATGCTTCCGGTTAAGAATATTGCTTATACACCTTGTTTCAGAAGAGAGGCCGGCTCATGGGGAGCTCATGTAAGAGGCCTCAACCGGCTCCACCAGTTTGATAAAGTCGAAATAGTCCAGATCGCACACCCCGATCATTCATATAAATCTCTCGATAATATGGTAAACCATGTTGAGGGCCTTGTTTCCAAACTTGATCTTCCATACCGGATACTAAGGCTTTGTGGCGGCGACATGTCATTTACATCCGCACTGACATACGACTTTGAAGTGTGGTCAGCTGCCCAGAAACGCTGGCTCGAGGTTAGTTCTGTATCTAATTTTGAATCGTTCCAGGCTAACCGGTTGAAATGCAGGTTCAAGGATAAAGGAGACAAACAGACCCGTCTTGTTCATACTCTCAACGGTAGTGCCCTTGCCCTGCCAAGAATAGTTGCTGCAATCCTTGAGAATAACCAGACCGAATCAGGTATAAGAATACCTTCTGTCCTGGTCCCATATACAGGATTTGATATAATCAATTAAAAGGAATGGAGACTTCTTCCTGCTTTAGAAGGCTTCATTTGACTTAAACAGAAGTAAGAATGAAGAACAAACGAACTGCGAATTAAGAAGTAAAAATTTCTGCATTCAACATTCGAATGTTCGTTGTTCTTACTTCAAAAATATTATGAACAAAACCCGTCAATCTTACATATATGCCTGTTTGGCTATACTGTTCTGGTCAACGGTTCCAACAGCTTTTAAAATCAGCCTTGGCGAACTGGATATCCTCCCAATGCTCACTATTGCTGCCCTTACTTCAACTTTGGTCCTGTTGATAGTTGTTTTAGCTGGTAATAAAACGGATCTCATAAGAAAATCCACCGCAAAAGAACTTTTAAAATCAGCTATACTGGGGTTCATTAATCCGTTTCTATATTATCTCATACTGCTTAAAGCCTACCAACTGCTTCCTGCTCAGATTGCCCAGCCTCTTAACATGATCTGGCCGATCATCCTTGTTTTCCTTTCAGTGCCGGTACTCAGGCAAAAAATAGAAAGAAAAAGTTTCATTGCACTCTTTATCAGCTTTGTGGGGGTCTATATAATATCTTCCCAGGGCAAGCCTTTTAACCCTGGCCATTCCGATCTTACAGGTGTGATACTCGCCACAGGCAGTTCAATTTTCTGGGCACTCTATTTTATACTGAATGTCAAAGATAAAAGGGATGAAGCAGTTAAACTGTTTCTCAATTTTCTTTTTGGCTCAGCTTATCTTGTTATTACAATGATTATTACAGGAAAATGGCAAATTGAAATCGGATTCAGGGGAGCAGTTGCATCTGTTTATGTCGGAATTTTTGAGATGGGAGTAACATTTCTCTTCTGGCTTAAAGCTCTTCAGATGGCCTCTACTACAGATAAGGTAAGTAACCTTGTTTACTTTGCACCGTTTCTTTCTCTTGTTTTTGTACACTTTATTCTTCATGAACCCGTTTATTATACAACCCCGGCAGGATTATTGCTTATCATTTCCGGAATATTGATCCAGAACCGGAAACCTGCCAGGATATAAATAATTATCTTTGACTACTCGATTTAAGACAATTTATTAGAAATGAATATGAAGAAGCTGCTTTACTTACCCATAATATTTTTGGCACTATTTGTATCGTGCAGGAAAGACGATATTACACCTGAGGATAATGTACCCCCGGTAGCTACACCCACTATTGCGGAACAAGCAAGGGATGCCCTCCATGTCCTTATGAAGGAATGGTATTTTTGGTACAAAAATCTTCCTGCCGTTACTCTGACAGACTATAAAGATCCCTATGAATTGATGGACGCATTGCGTTATAAACCACTCGACAGATGGAGTTTTGTTGCTGATTATGATTCATTTATAGCATCAATGCAGGGAACTTTTGTCGGACATGGCATCAGGATTCGTGTTGATGTTCAGGGTAAAGCAAGGATCGCAACGATCTATAAAAACTCACCTCTTTATGCAAATGGATTGATCAATCCTAGAGGAGTGAGAAGAGGATGGATAATAAAATCATTGAATGGAGCTGATCTTGCTCCGATAATTATTGCCGGTAATACTTCTGCTTATAATGACCTGATTGGGCCTGCCGTAGCAGGCAGGATAAATACCTTTGTTTTTCAGACTCCAAGAGGTAATGATACAACGGTTATAACCACTAAATCAACTTTCCAGGTTAATTCCGTAATGCTCTACGATACACTTACAATTAAAAAAGTGAAAACCGGGCACCTTGTATTTGATGAATTTATCCAACCTTCCTCCGAGGAACTTAAGACAACTTTCGCCTTTTTTAAAGCGCAGGATGTCAAAGACCTTATACTTGATCTGAGATATAATGGTGGAGGGATACTCGATGTTGCAACCGAGCTTGCGAGTTACATAGCAGGAACAGCTAAATTTTCAACTCCATTTATAAAAAGTTCATATAACGACAAAAAAACCAGTAATAACACAACCTATAATTTTAAAAGTATTACTTCTCCGTTAAATCTAAACAGGCTGGTAGTAATAACTACAAGGGCAACAGCCTCGGCAAGTGAGGAAGTCATTAACGGACTCAAGCCTCATCTTACTGTTACAACTATTGGTGATACGACTAACGGTAAGCCAACGGGTATGAACGTCTGGGAAACAACTGATAAGAAATACATCTTCGCACCTGTAACATTTGAACTTGTAAATTCTCTCGGCCAAGGCGGCTATTACGCCGGCTTTGCACCTGCAAAACGTGTCACGGACGATATTACTCATGATTTCAATGATAAAGGTGAATTATGCTTTAAAGAAGCTATTTATTTCCTTGAGAACGGAATTGTCTCAACTAAAGGAAGTTACACTTTCAATCCATCAATACAATTTTCCGAAAAGCCAGCCTGGATGAACAATTTGTTTATTATTGATAAATCAATATATAATAAATAATACTGTCTGTTGAAAGATGTGTCAGAAGAACGGATAATTCTTGGTATCGACCCGGGAACCAGTATCACGGGATACGGAGTAATAAAAACCGTAGGGACTCTTCCCGTACTCATAACCATTGGATCAATCGATCTTTCAAAATTTTCTGATCACTACCTGAAGTTAAAGCATATTTTCGACAGAACAATAGGGATTATCGATGAATATCATCCTGATGAACTGGCTATTGAAGCTCCCTTCTACGGAAAAAATGTTCAGTCGATGCTTAAGTTGGGCAGGGCACAGGGCGCCGCTATAGCGGCGGCACTAACCCGCTCATTGCCAATATTCGAATATGCTCCACGGAAGATCAAAATGTCAATTACCGGTCAGGGGGCAGCTTCAAAGGAACAGGTGGCTGCAATGCTGATGAATATTTTAAAATTCGATCTTACTGAAATAAAACTGGATGCCACAGATGGTCTGGCTGCTGCTTTATGCCATTTTTACCAGACAAATAATCCTGTTCAGAAAAAAGTTTACAACAGCTGGAAGGATTTTATGAATAAAAATCCAAAAAGAGTGAAATAGACAGCCTCTATTCAATTTACTGCAAAGGCTAATGCTACTACACTTACTCTCACCCCTTCAACCTTAAGAAGTTCATTAGCACACGATTCAATTGTCGACCCGGTGGTGATAACATCATCCACAAGTAAAATATGCCTTCCCCTGATTATTTCAGGATCAGTAACACGGAAAATACCCTCAACATTTGTCCATCTTTCGTACCGCGACCGCTTTGTCTGTGTAGCTGAAACCGCTGTTCTGACCAGGGAAGTTGTATCAACAGGCAAGCTTGTTACATCAGCTATTCCCGTTGAAATAGTGTCACTCTGATTAAAGCCGCGGATGCGTTTTTTAGTAGGATGAAGCGGAACGGGTATTATCAGATCAATATCAGCTGTAAATCCTGAAGATTTAAGTGATAAACCATATACCCTGCCAAGTTCATATCCTATCTCCTTTATTCCCTTGTACTTAAGATTATGAATCAGATTTCTGATCCGGCTTCCCTTATTATAAAATGAAAATGCCGCAGCCTTTTCTATCATACATCTTCCCCAGAAGAGCTGTGCCACCGGGTTTGTATCTTCTTTATGATAATTGGCCCTTGGAATAACAACATAGCACTCGGTACATATAAGATTTTCATTCCTGAGCAGATGATTTCCACAGGCATAGCAAAGCCTGGGAAATAAAAGACTGATAAAATCGTCCCACAAATTATAAATGTAACTCATGCAGCGATGCAGAATTATTTCTATAAAGATATGAAATTACAGTTGTTTTGGGAAAAATATTGGTAAGGCTTAAAGAACAACTTCCCTGCCTATCTTAGCTGCAATCTCCCTGAACTCTTCAGATGAAAACTTAAGCTTTGGATTTTTGAAGTTAATGTCTTCCATTGTGTCCATTGGAATTAGATGTACATGGGTATGGGGAACTTCAATGCCCAGTATTGCAACACCTATACGATTGCAGGGAATAACACTTTTAATTGCGGTTGCAACCTTTTTTGAAAAAAGGATCAATCCTGCCAGCTGATCATCATCCAGATCAAAAATGTAATCAGTCTCCCTCTTCGGTACAACCAGAGTATGCCCCGCTCTTAAAGGATTGATGTCGAGAAATGCAAAATAATTTTCATCCTCAGCGATCTTATAGCAAGGAATTTCCCCATTAATGATTTTTTTGAAAATAGTTGCCATGATGACGTAAGAAAAGATTTATTAGAGTGAAATGGATATGATCTCAAAAGGGATTATTCCTGAAGGCACTGTGATCTTTACAATATCACCTACTTTTTTCCCGATCAGACCCTGGGCAATAGGAGAACTGACTGCAATTTTACCCAGTTTGAAATTTGCTTCACTTTCAGGAACAATCAGGTATTCCATAACTGAATTATTGGATTTATTCCTGATCTTTACCCTGTTAAGTAATCTGACAAATGAGATATCAATTTTTGATTCGTCAAGAATCCTTGACCGTGCCACAATATCCTCAAGTTTTGATATCCTCATCTCAAGCATACCCTGTGCCTCTTTGGTAGCAGCATACTCAGCATTTTCAGAAAGGTCACCCTTATCCCTTGCATCAGCTATCTGCCTGGATATCATAGGTCTCTCTACATTTCTCAACTGATTGAGTTCCTCTTTAAGTTTCTGAAGACCTTCCTCAGTCACATACATAACCTCTGACATTTTTCTCTCTTATATTAAAAAAATAAAAAGAATTCCGGGTTTGCCGGAACTCTTCAAAAACAAATATACAGAATCTTTTAATTAATTGCAAATAAAAATCCTGTGAACATGTGTTTTACAAGTATTTATCTTCGGAAATATAACACTATTTGTATTTTTCCCCTGCTTTTTTTGTGTTTGTCTTTACTTTTTTCTTTTTCGCTTTATCCCAAGTGGCAGAATTTTTCTGATTCTGTTTCATACGTGCCTGTACATCAGACGTTTGAATATCTATTGTTCTTTTCTGGGACCTTTTAACAGATTTCTCATAATCACTTTTAAGTTTACAATAAATTTTTCACGATACCGTTAAATTTCCGGTGGTAATACTAATTTTGCATTATTAATTTATCTCCGGTGGTATCAGATTCAAAAATAAGACTTTTTTTAATTATAATGGCACTTGCCATCACCTTAAGTTCCTGTAATAAAAACAAGAACGATGTGATTCCCTATACTTATGTGAATTTCATCCTCGACCTGAATGACCCGCAGTTTGTAAACCTGAATGCCATGGGTGGTTCTGACACTATCGATGCCCGCACCAATAACTGGGGAACTGGTGCTGCAGGATTTGCCGGTAATGGTATTATAATTTACAGAGGGCCCAATGAGTTTTATGCTTACGACCGCACCTGCCCGCACGACTACGCGGTTAATGGTCTGAGTATAAAAGTTAACATCGACTTCACTCTGGCTGTCTGTCCTAAATGTGGTACAAGTTATGCACTTGCAGCTTTTGGTACTCCCGCTTCCGGTATAGGAAGGTATCCTCTGAAAAATTACAGAACAAGCTTTGACGGAAGGTTTGTCAGAGTGTGGAATAACTGATACTTTAAATCCACCTCACCCCAGCCCCTCTCCCAAGAGAGAGGGGCTAAAATCCTGAATATATGATTCTTACTCCCCTTCTCCCTTGGGAGAAGGGGTCGGGGGATGAGGTAAAACCCAGGAGAAGGGGCTGGGGATGAGGAAAATAAATTAGTACCTGTAATGATCCGGCTTGTAAGGACCGGATTCAGGTACTCCGATATAATCCGATTGGTCTTTTGTAAGCTTTGTAAGTTTCACCCCAAGCTGATCGAGGTGTAAACGTGCAACCTCCTCATCGAGATCTTTGGGAAGCCGGTAAACACCAATTTCATATTTCTTTTTCCAGAGTTCTATCTGTGCAAGTGTCTGATTGCTGAATGAGTTACTCATTACGAACGAAGGATGACCCGTTGCACAGCCAAGATTCACAAGTCTTCCCTCAGCCAGAATAAAAATTGCATGTCCGTCGGGGAAAAGATACTTATCTACCTGTGGTTTTATATTGATTTTATTAATTCCCTTCAGATCGTTGAGATTATCGACCTGTATCTCATTATCAAAATGACCGATATTACAAACGATAGCCTGATCTTTCATTTTCATCATGTGCTCCAGAGTGATAATATCCTTGTTCCCTGTAGCTGTGACAAAAATATTCCCCTCATCAAGGGTATCTTCAACTGTTTTAACTTCAAAGCCTTCCATTGATGCCTGCAGTGCACAGATCGGGTCGATTTCTGTAACGATTACCCTGGCACCGTAAGATTTCATCGATTTTGCGCATCCTTTTCCAACATCGCCATACCCGCAAACAACAACTACTTTCCCGGCTAACATAATATCGGTTGCCCTTTTAATGCCATCGGCAAGCGACTCACGACATCCATAGAGGTTGTCGAATTTTGATTTTGTGACAGAATCGTTCACATTAATTGCAGGTACAAGCAATTCACCGTTTTCGAGCATCTGATATAATCTATGGACTCCTGTTGTGGTCTCTTCAGATATCCCCTTAAGTTCACTTACTGTACGATGCCATTTCCCTGGCTCTTTAACCAGAAGATCTTTAAGTGTTGAAAGAATGATTGCCTCCTCCCGGCTGTCAGGTTTCTTATTGAGTATCTCCGGTGTTTTTTCTGCTTTATAACCCAGGTGGACCATTAGTGAGGCATCGCCGCCATCATCAACCAGAAGATTCGGGCCTTTTCCTCCGGGAAATGTGAGTGCCTGTGCAGTACACCACCAGTATTCTTCCAGAGTCTCACCTTTCCAGGCAAACACCGGAATACCACTGGCAGCTATAGCAGCGGCTGCATGATCCTGAGTTGAGAAAATATTACAACTTGCCCACCGTACATCTGCGCCAAGTTCAGTAAGAGTCTCAATAAGCACAGCGGTTTGAATTGTCATGTGCAGGGAGCCTGTAATACGCGCTCCTTTTAATGGTTTCTCGGAGGAATATTTCTTCCTGATTGCCAGCAAGCCCGGCATTTCTTTTTCTGCAATTTCGATCTCTTTTCTTCCAAAATCCGCGAGGGAAATATCTTTTACTTCGTACTGCATTGTATTAATAGCTATATTCATATTTCATACAATTTTTAAGAGTGCAAAGATAACAAAAACAATTGTTATTATTCATGTTAACAGTCGCAGGGTATAACGTTTATCAACCTCCATCTGTTCAGCCAGCTGGTCTGTATTATCAAATTTTATCTCATCCCTGAGCCTTTTTCTGAAAATAACGGAGATTGCCCTTCCATAAATATCCTTATCAAAATTCAGGATATGAACTTCGATGCTCCTGATTCCGGCATCGATATTTACAGTCGGATTTGAACCTATACTCAGCATACCCGGATATACTAATCCATCAAACTGAACTTCAACTGCATAGACTCCATTGCCAGGTATCAGTTTATATTCATAATCAGGCTTTATATTCGCAGTTGGAACTCCGATTGAGCGGCCAATTTTACGTCCTTCAACAATCGTTCCGCTGATAGAATAGGAATACCCCAGCCACCTGTTTGCCTCATCGAGCCTACCCTTTAATAAAGCATCACGGATTGAGGATGAACTTATCGCTCCCTCTTCAGTATGTAACCCCTGCACCTGCTCAACCCTGAAATCAAGCGATTCTGCGCAGTGTTTTATTGTATTAAAATCACCTTCGCCACGTCTTCCGAAGTGGTGATTATACCCTATTATAAGATGCTTTGTTCCGATTTTTCCCACAAGCGCGTCCTTAATAAAATCACAGGCCTGAAGTTTACTGAACTTTTTATTGAAATCTATGATAACGAGATGGTCAACATTTGCATTTTCGAGAAGAACCTTCTTTTCCTCCATGGTTGTCAGAAAAGAGAGGTTAACCCGGTTTTGCTCCAGTACCAGCCTGGGATGTGGGGAGAAGGTCATTACAACAGACTCTCCTTTCGCCTCTCTTGCGCGTGAAACAAGGCAATCCAGAAGAGTCCTGTGTCCACGGTGAACTCCGTCAAAAATTCCGATGGTTACAACAGGAGTAACCAGATTAAGGTTTTCATATCCTTCGTGAATAATCATAGCTGAAGATTATGACTGCAAAATTAGCAAAGCCCGTGAAAATTAATATACAATAACAGAACATCTTTTGTATGTTAAAAAATAAGTTCAATTACTCAAAGCTTTCCTAATTACTTTCTCTGAATATATTACATTTATAGATTAATTTAAAATAAAATCAGAGAACTATGCAAGTTACTGTTACCAGAAAGGATAGTAAATTTCTTCCTGATCCCAGCAGGGTAATCTCCCGCTTCTATTATACTACCAATGAAAGAAGTAAAAATATTATCCGTAATGTGTTGGCTATGTCCGATAGTGAGGTAAATACAGCATTAAGTCAGGTGCTGAGAGGTTATTCCAGACGTCATAGAAATATTTCAATGATATTTGAAACGCATTTTAATAAACTGTCTGGTTTGTTTGATGAGTTGGAAATAAAACCGGGCATGGTTAATCAATCACGAAAGGCGCTTATTGGTTCATATTTCACAATGGAATATTCTATTGAATCGACAGCTTTTTTTAATCCATCCATCGTAGAAGATCCCGATCAGTCGGAATTAGGGCCGGATGAGAAAAGATTGATTTTTAGTTTCAGGGCAACCGGCGAAGGGCATATTTCATCCATTGTTTTTCGTTCGGCTATTATTGATAAGAACAGTAATCTGATTATTGAACCTGTTGGCAAAATGTTGGCAGAAGCAGAGCGAATCAAAAGGCATATTTACAATAAAAAATCATTTATTAAGAAGCTGGATGAAATGAGTGATTTCGACAATAAAATTTCCCCGGTCTTTGTATTAGAAAAATTGGGCGACAGTTTTACTTATGGCGAATTGAAAAGGGCCGTAGAAGAGACAAAAGATACACATCAACTTTCACCAAATAAAAAGTTGATTATTAATCAAATGACGTGGCTGGCGAAATCTCACTACGAACTTGAATTTTCACTTGATTCAGCAATTTCTGAGAGAGTTATTTTTCCTACCTCCGAATGTGAAAGAAATGGCATTGAAGATGCGCGTTTTGTTAAATTCACAGATGATAACGGTGAAGTAACTTACTTTGCTACCTATACTGCCTATGATGGCATAACCATATTACCAAGGTTACTTGAAACCAAAGATTTCTATCATTTCAAAGGTTTGCCCATTCATGGCGAACTTGCAAAGAACAAAGGTATGGCATTGTTCCCCAGGAAGATCAAAGGTAAATATGCTATGCTGTGCCGGATAGATGGAGTAAATAATTATATTGCTTATTCAGATAATATTAATATCTGGCGCGAAGCCAAACTCATTCAGAAACCAAAATTTCCCTGGGAGTTTGTTCAGGTTGGAAATTGCGGCTCCCCTATCGAGACAAAAGAAGGCTGGCTGGTAATTACACACGGAGTAGGACCCATGAGGGAATACGTATTAGGAGCATCATTATATGAACTTAATAATCCTGAAAAGGAAATTGGCGGGCTAAAGACACCTTTATTGGCTCCCAATGCTGAAGAAAGGGAAGGATATGTGCCCAATGTTGTTTACTCCTGCGGTTCTATTCTCCACAATGGTAATCTGATAATTCCTTATGGCTTGTCAGACTACGCAGCTACTTACGCTTCTGTTAATTTAAATGAACTCCTGAATGAACTTAAGAACTCAAAATAGCAGCAGCAGTGGATAAAAAAAAGTCAAAGGCAGTTGCCGTTATAGTAGCTCACCCCGATGATGAAACATTATGGGCCGGCGGAACCATATTAAGCCATCCGTCATGGCAGTGTTTTATCGTTTGTCTTTGCAGAGGAAGCGATAAAGAACGTGCTCCTAAGTTCTTAAAAACATTACAAATTTTAGGGTCTGAGGGAATAATGGGCGATTTGGACGATGGCCCCGAACAAAAGCCTCTGGATGAAAATGAGCTGGAGCATGCAATACTGCAGTTATTACCTTCCATGCATTTCGACTTGATTATTTCCCATAATCCTAACGGTGAATATACAAGACATATCAGACATGAGGAAACAGGTAAAGCAGTTATTAAACTTTGGCAGGCAGGCAAGATATATGCAAATGAACTTTGGACTTTTGCTTATGAAGATGGTGATAAGGAATATTATCCAAGACCTATAGAAACCGCTGCTGTCTGCCGCATACTTACTGAACGGATATGGCTGAAAAAATACAGCATAATTACAGAAATATATGGATTTGAAAAAAACAGTTTTGAAGCAGTAACAACACCGCGGGCAGAATCATTCTGGCAATTTACAAATTCGTATGATGCTCAAAAATGGCTTAATAATGGAGGAGTTTTATCATGAAAAGAGTCCCGATTTATCGGGATTAGTTCCATAAGACCATAAACAATTAAATTATTATCGCATGAAAGTATTATTATTATATGACTACCCTGCCTCCCCCGGGGGGCTTGCAACCCAGGGAAATCTGTTATACAGGGGCCTCACTAAAATGGGAATTGATACCCATGCAGTTAATTCCGAATCGGCACAGGAAAAGGAATGGTACTATCGCTGGTTTGAGCCGGATGTCGTTGTTGGTGTCGGTTACTGGGGGCATACACCGCATCTGGTACTCCATCCGCAACGATATGGAGTTCAGCCTGTCCCCTGGCTGGTTGCCGATGGTTATATTGCAAACTACCAGGAGGTGCTGAATGCTCTTCCACTTATCATGGTAACATCGAATTGGGTAAAGGAAATGTATGTTCGCGACGGGATAAATAGTGATATAATTGAGGTGCTGCCGATTGGCTGCGATACAGATGCTTTTATTCCATTCAGTAAGGACGACCCTAAAATTCTGGCCGTACGCGAAGCGCTGGGGGTTTCACCGGATCAGATAATGATTCTGACTGTGGGTGGTGATGCTGCATCAAAAGGTGCACAGGAGGTAATGCAGGCCCTTGCCATCATTGATACAAAAGCGCCTGATTGGAAATATGTTTGCAAAGTATGGCCCCAGCCAAGTACCAGGTTTCAAAACCTGACTGATCTCGAATTGGCGACACACTTAGGCATCGAAAAAAATGTTACCTATGCAACAAGCATCATTTCACGTAATTTCATGCCTTACCTGATAGGTGCCTGCGATATATATGCTGCGCCTTCGCGGCTTGAAGGCTTTGGAATGCCGCAAGTGGAAGCAGGTGCTTGTGGAAAACCGGTTATAGGTATTAAAGCCATGGGAATGCTTGATACACTTGTACATGGAGAAACGGCATTCCTGGCAAAGATAGCGAAGAGAATTATTGTGAACGAAATGACTCTTGGTGACGAATCGGGCTTTGAAGACAATCATAGGGTTACATTTAAAGATCCACGGACAGTAGACTATCGTGCAAGTGTTCATGATATTGCCAACTATTTGATGGATCTTATGACTGATGCGGCATTACGCGAAAAAATGGGCAAAGCCGCAAGGGAGCGCGTAGTTGAGTATTTCGACTACCGCGTAGTCGCAAAACGGTTTGTACAGATAATGAACGATAAATTGGGAATAAAGTAATGCGAAAGCTAAAACTATGCAAACCGCAGACTGGCAGGAGATAGAAAAGGCAAAGAAGGCAGCCCTGGAAGTGCTGCTTCACAATGCCCACGGGCCATACCATGGACTTCCACGGTCTGCTGGCTGGGGATATCCGGAGCCATATACAAGGGATTTGATGTTTTCCATTCTTGGAATTGCTGTTTCTGAGAATCAGAAGCTACTAGAGAGCATCCGGAGAGTATTGGAAACGCTGGCAAAAAATCAGACTAAACGGGGTCATATCCCTTCGCTGGTGCACGACAAAGAGGACCGTGGATCAAGTGATACTACTCCTTTGTTTTTGCTGGGTGTTGGCATTTTCAGAAAAATAACGGGTGAACATGATTTTCTTCAGAATGCTGTCGGTAAAGCTTTGACATGGATGGAGTATCAAAGCCCTTCGGACCGGTACCTGGTTGCTCAGCAGCCGACAAGCGATTGGCGCGATGAACAATGGGTGACCGGTTATGGCCTATATGTGAATACCTTGGTATATAGTTATCTCCGTATCCTTGGGCACCACGAAAGAGCAGATAGGTTGCACCGTGATATGGGTCGATTTACCATTACCTGCGGAACGATGCACCATCATGTCCACGAAGGCCTCGTTGTAAAGCATAAGCCCTACTATGCTTTCTGGTCATATAAAATTCATAGCAGCGAACGGTTCGACCTGCTCGGTAACAGCCTTGCCATTCTCTCCGGAATAGCATCGCCTTCACGGGCAGAGGAAATGATTTCCTGGATCGAAGAGGAATGTGCAGAAATGAGAAAAAGAGGACAATTGGCAGTTGACCTGCCGCCTAATTTCTTCCCCTTTATTAAACCTGAAGATCCCGACTGGCTACCACGATATGAAATATTTAACAAACCCGGGGAATACCATAATGGAGGTATATGGCCTTTTATATGCGGGCTTTACGTGGCAGCCTTAGTTGCTGCTAAAAAGTACAAGCTCGCCGGGGAAAAGCTTATTGCACTTACCCATATTGTAAAAACTTCAAATACCAAAAGCATTGATTTTGGATTTAATGAATGGCTGAAAGCCCGGGACGGCAGAGCCATGGGGCAGGACTGGCAAACCTGGTCCGCTGCGCTTTATCTGTATGCATTAAAATGCGTTGAAGAAAAAAGAACTCCCTTTTTTTTCAATAAATAATCCTTACACTTGCATTGTTCAATAAATAGTTGAAGTAAATAAAAAATGAATAATTACGATTCTGTTTTAAAAAAAATATGTTCTGTTTTCAACGAAGACAGATTTAGAAACAGTAAAGGTCAAAGAATTTCTTACTTTGAATATTGTCTGCTAAGAGATTTTGAAAGAGAACACAAAGGTGATGAAGATATTGTGGTTACCCCTATTCTTCTTGAGATATTAAAAATATTTGATTTCCGGTCAGGGGTTAATATTCTTCAACAGGTGAGCAAAGATGGAGATAAACCTGATTTCAGAACATTGGAAACAAACAAATTTATTTTAGATGCAAAATCCACCGGAGTTGATATTGTTAGCAGACGTGATGCTCAATCAGCGGTATATCAAATAATACGATACCTCGAATCTTTCAAGGGATACGAATACGGAATTCTGTTCAACCTGCATTACTTTGAATTTTTTGAACGACAAAACGAAAAGGATTTGATTAAAGTAAAGCACCTTGAAGAAAGGTCAATTAATTTAGTTGAATTAGTAAAAGACTTTTCTGAAAATAAAGCTGAAGAAACCCGGAACTTAGAAAACTTTATATGGTTTTTTGAAAATTTCAGGTTTGAAAAAATAAAACCCGAACAATATATTGAGCTAATCAAAAACAGGAAGAAAGAAGACCTGATAATTCCCGATAAAAAGTTTCTTAATGCACTTGTTTATGGATTAGTTATAAAGATACAGGATAATATCCGCAGGCAGGTAATGCCAATGGTAAAAGATATGAATCATCACTGGAGATTGGAAGCCGAATTGCTGCGAATAAGCCGTGAAATTAATGTGAGTGAAGAGGAAGACAAGTATGCTATTGCTGCTGAGGAACTTGTAAAACAGATAAGTCATATTATTTTACTACGGTTTCTTTTAATTCGGATTTTTGAAGATAATGAACTTACCCCTCAAAATATGTATAATGGTGGTTTTAAAAGGAAACTTGAACCACCATTCAGTATGACCTTAAAAGAAATTCTATTTGATGCTAATGTAAAAGCTATAAAATTATTTTCCTATTTTGAAGACAAATTCCCTTACAATTTCGAGATAACAAAAGATGATGATTTGCTTATCCATATCTTGTTTGAATTATCAAAAATTAATTTTGCCGAAATCAATTTTGATTTGATTGGCGATTTATATGAGCATTATCTCAATATTGATGAGCGAAAAGACAAGGGACAATATTACACCCCCCATTATATCGTAGAATTTATTTTAAATCGTGTTGGATTTTCAGGTGAAATTAAAGGAAAAATAAACAATAAAACTTTGCTTGACCCTTCCTGCGGTTCAGGGAGTTTTCTGGTTGAAGCCGCTATTCGTATTCGTAATGCAGGGCTTAACCATGAAGCTGAAGCAAAACGAAGTATTATTGATAACCTGCATGGTTCGGAATTAACAGCATTTGCAAGCCGGCTTGCCGAATTAAATTTAATAATTCAGGTATTATCCCTTGTTAAAAGAATCGAAACCGATGAAGAAAGGCAAACGCAATCATTCAGGATTTGCACTACTGATTCATTACTTAATATTTATAACCACGAAGAAATCCCTAAAGACGGAAAAGAATCTTCTAATACTTCTGATATTCTGATTAATTTGTTCGTAAACAAAAATGATTTTGATTTTGTAGTAGGTAATCCTCCTTATGTGGGTGAAAAAGGACACAAAGAAATGTTCCGCCCTCTGCAAAATCATTCTTACTGGAAACATTTTTATCAGGGCAAAGGCAACTACCTTTATTATTTTATTATTCTTGGATTAAGCAAGTTAGCTGAAGGTGGTAAATTTGGATTTATTACCACACAATACTGGCTTACGGCAGATGGGGCAGGTACGCTTAGAAAATATATTCTTGAACATGCAAAAATTATTGAGCTCATTGATTTTAAAGGAATCAAACTTTTCCCGGAAGCGCAGGGACAGGAGAATATTGTTTTCGTACTTGAAAAATGCAGCATAGAAGCTGAACGAACTAATCATAAAATTAAAATTATCCAGTTTAAAAATGAATGGGTAAACTCCACTCAAAAATATATTGACTCTCAAAATAAAGTGATTACTAACTACGACAGGTGGATTGAGTTACTCACTAATCCAAAACAATTTGAATTGTTTGCCGACCCTGAAAAAGTAAATTTTACATTAGGAAAAGATAAACGGGAAAGCATTGCTGATGTGTATTACAGTGGAATAACACAAGGCGAATTAGATGAAGATGCCTGGTATATTTACTCTTGTGAAAAAGTTGTAAAACTTGATGGTAATTTTGTTTTTCTCACAGACCTGTTCAATGTAAACCAGGGCATTGTATCCGGTGCTGATAAAGTAACTGCTGAAAATATTAAGAAAATTCCACCGGCAGAACAACAGGAATACGGAATAAAACCGGGTGACCCGATTTTTATTTTTGACGAACACCAGCTCAATGCTTTACAACTTTCTGATGATGAAAAACAATTTGTAAAACCATTTTATAAAAATTCCGACATTCATCGCGGCTTTGCTGATTTTAATGAAATGCAATACGTGTTTTATGTTAATATTTGTAAAGATGAAAAGGAAATAAAGAATATAAAAGATTATCTAAAAAAATATAGAGGTATTTTAGATCCTCGCAGAGAGGTTGAAAACGAAAGGATTCGCTGGTTTGATCTTTGGTGGCCAAGAGAACAGGGTATTTTTGAAAGCGAAAAATTAGTAACTTCCCGCAGAGCAAAAGAAAATACGTTTGCTTATGAAAATAAGAAAACCTACCCTCAATCGGATATTACTCTGATTACACCTAAAAAAGGCACAAAAGAGAACCTGAAATATCTTTTAGCGCTTCTCAATTCTGATTTTCTGAATGAATGGTATGGAAAAAATACAAAGATGAAAGGGAACATACGCGAATTTTATTTTACGCCCTTATCAAAAGTTCCTGTTCGTAAAATTGATTTTAGTAATGATGACGAGTCTGATATACATACCATCCTTGGCGGTATATACACAAGTCTTCAGACAGATGATAAAAAATTCCATTTTGATCAAATCACTCAAACATACATTAAACAAAAAGGATTGACGGATTTGTATATTACTTTGAAAAACGAATTATATAATCTTAAAAAAAACGGATTTGAATTTGACCCTGAATCAGAAATTAATGAGTTATCAGGCATCAGAACAAATCTTTTTACACTGGCGGATTTTCTCACTGAAAAAAATATTGCAGAAATAAGTTATGTAAAAGATGTAATGCTATTTTATCCATCTTTAATAAAAGACCCTTCCCTTTACAGTTTTAGTTCTTCAGAAAAAGCAGAAGTAAAATTATTGCTTGAGAAATGCACCTATTTTATAAAAACAACCACCAGGGATTTTATTATTAAAGATGTCAAATCAGATAGGTTTAATTCATTATTTAATGATTCGGGAGCATTCGGTAATTATGGTTTTGAAGGTTCATTTGATTTAATAACAAATGATAACCAAATAATTGAAGTGGATTCAAAGACTTCAAAAGATGCCGCTTATTTAGTTGAATTGATTAAAATTCATTTAAAAAAATCAAAATTGCTTTCTTATGAAACTTTAATGACATTCCCGGTAAAGAATGATGCAATAGAAAATTTTATTAAGCAGAAACAATTATTTATTTTTGAATCACTTTCTTCTTTAAATGAAAAATTGAAGAAAAGATTAGATGAAATATTTTCTAACAGAGAGATTGAACCGATGAACAAAATTAATAACCTTCACTGCATACAATATTTAATAAACAAGTATGTTGATTTCCTTTATAAAGGAGCATAGTTATCCCGCGGTTTTTTCGAAAATAGCAGGCTGCACTGCTACTGCTACTGCTACTTTTTCATTTCTAAAATCTTCTTATAAACCTCCAGATATCCTTCAATCATTTTTTGACGACTGAATTTTGAAGCAGCCCACTCCCTGCAATATTTTCTGTCAATAGATTTGACATTATTTACTGCTTCCACTGCTTCGTCAATAGTATTAACCAAAAAACCGGTCTTTCCATCAAGGATTAATTCCGGCATAGAGCCTTTGTTAAATGCGATAACGGGCGTTCCACAAAGCATTGATTCTGCAACGCTTAATCCGAAAGGTTCCTCAAAACTAATCGGATGTAAAAGCGCATAAGCTTCACCCAGGAGCTTATCCCTTTCCTTTGGTCCTGAATTACCAACATAAACAATGTCATCATTATTAATGAATGGTTTAACCTTACTGTCAAAATAATCCTGATCCTGAATTAAACCGGAAATGATTAGTTTTCTTATTGATTGTTTGGCGATCTGAATAGCTTCATAAGTACCCTTTTCCGGATGAATCCTGCTGAAAAACAGCAGATAATCTTTTGACTCAGGACGGAATGTAAATTCATTGGTGTTAATACCATTATAAACGGTTGCAGCGTAATCAAGCTTAGGGCTACGGTCAGAATCACTAATAGAAACGTAGGTGCTAGTAGAATTATACTTTTTATAAACAGAAAGAATTTTTTGAGAAGAAAAACCATGAATAGTAGTTACCATAGGGGTTCTGATTAAACGTGAATAAGTCAGTGGAAGAAAATCAAAATTATTATGAATCAAATCGAATTTATCTGCCTCCTCCATTAAATGGCTGATATGAAGGCATTCCCATACTTTAGGATCAAGCTCCGTGTGTTCTGAATATGGATGTTCACAAATAGATTCTAATTTGCCTTTTGTAATGGAATCACCTGTTGCAAATAAGGTTACATCAATTCCCTTTTCAATCAGCCCTTCAGCAATATTTGAAGCTACCTGTTCCCAGGGACCATACTTTCTTGGAGGAGTCCTCCATGCAACCGGAGATAATATTGCTATTTTCATGATTTTTAATTTTCAAGTTATGATAGGTGCATTTAGTATTAATGAAAGGGGCAGGCACTGTTGCTGCTACTGCTTCTGACACTGCACCTGACACTAATCTATTTTTTCAAATTCTTCAAATGCCAGTAGAACTGTTAAGTGAGAGATCAAATAGGCTAATGAACTTTCGGCACCCTGGTTTCGATTTACCCCATAACTCTCAAAGCCATCGCAGCAGCCTTTGGTTTCAAAATCGAACAAATTCATCCTAAGATCATTTTCTCCCAGGAACCACATGAAGCAAGCAAATAATTTAGTAAGATATTCTTTATCTTTTGTTAAATGAAAAGCCTGATGATACATTAATATCATAGCAAGGGCATCCACAGGCTGTTGGGCAAACATGGAACGTTCACCTCCTTTTTTATACCATTTTTCATTACCAATGATCGATAAATAACCATCCTTAAGTGTAATTTCTGTTAAAAAGTTCATGGTTTCCAAAGCAGTCTCAGTTATTTTATCATCTTTAAGTATTTCTGCCGAATGTAAAAGAGCGAGTGGTAACATCCCATTATCATAAGCTAACAATGGTTCAAACCACTTCCAGTCAGGAGAGCTGTTTTCTTCATATTGTTTGTTTAATTTATATGAAAGATTTCTTAATCTTTCCGTCATTGAATCATCAGACGGATTGCTCCGGAGGTAATAACTGATACCTACCATAGTATTAGCAATACCCCTGATAGACTGAAGTTTCTCAAAATTGGGCGATGCATCAAAGAATATTAATCTGCCGGTTTGGTAA
>Ga0265292_1001280_pt1 | contig 23141 bp, 34 predicted proteins | sample Munlanlewell296A_FD_189080 | JGI IMG/M metagenome (GOLD analysis project Ga0265292, IMG submission 189080) | Leachate microbial communities from a municipal landfill in Southern Ontario, Canada - Leachate well 296A | ecosystem: Engineered > Solid waste > Landfill > Unclassified | place: Canada... | reverse complement strand
AAGGCGTGGAGATGGTGATGCCGGGTGACAACATGACCTGCAGCGTTGAACTGATCACCCCGATCGCCATGGACAAGGGGCTGCGTTTTGCCATCCGCGAGGGCGGCAGGACCGTAGGCGCAGGGGTCATTACCGAGGTAATTGAGTAGGAGTGTAGGGAAAATTCGCCCGTACTAATTTGGGGAAGGAAACGCACGTGACACAGAAGATCAGAATACGATTAAAAGGATACGACCACCGGCTGCTCGACCAGTCTGCGGTAGAAATTATGGATACGGCAAAGCGAACGGGAGCCAAGGTGTCCGGCCCCATTCCGCTTCCGACCAGGATCAATCGCTGGACGGTGCTCCGCTCTCCCCATGTGGACAAAAAGTCTCGTGAGCAGTTTGAAATCAGGACACATAAACGGCTGATGGACATTCTGGATCCCACACCTCAGACGGTGGATGCGCTTATGAAGCTTGATCTTGCCGCGGGCGTTGATGTGGAGATCAAACTGTAGAAAAGAAACCGGCCACGTCTTGGCGTGGGTGAGGGGATAGGCAATGAACAAGGGAATCATCGGAAAAAAGATAGGCATGAGCCAGCATTTCAGCGGAGGGGAGCTCATACCGGTCACCGTTATCCAGGCAGGCCCGTGTACGGTGGTTCAGAAAAAGACCGCAGAACACGATGGATACGAGTCAGTCCAGCTTGCTTTTGATGAGGAAAAAAAACAGGGCCGTATTACGAAGGCCCAGGCCGGCCACTTTAAAAAGTCGAACGTGCAGCCGCACCGGTTTCTGCGGGAGTTTCGCACCGGCGATTTTGAGCAGGGGCAGGTGGTGACCGCTGACATTTTCAAAAAAGGCGAATTGATCGCCGTGAGCGGCGTCACCAAGGGCAAAGGGTTTGCCGGCGTAATGAAGAGGCACAATTTTGCGGGCGGACCCGGCGGCCACGGCTCCATGTTCAATCGTGCTCCCGGATCGATCGGAGCGAGTGCTTATCCGTCACGGGTATGGCCCGGTAAAAAACTTCCAGGGCACATGGGCGTGGTCAATATGACCATCAAGAATTTAGAGATTGTCGATGTCCGGCCCGACCAGAACCTGTTATTTGTCCGTGGAGCGGTGCCGGGCGGCGTAAACGGGCTGCTCCTTATCTATAAGGCGGATTAAAAGAAAATAGAGGGTTATTGAAATGCCGTCAGTCTCAATGGTAGACCAGCAGAATAAAAAAGTGAAGGACGTGGAACTTCCGGGATTTTTTTCAACGGAAGTGAGGCCGCATCTTATGCATGCCGCGGTAGTGAACCAGCTCGCGAATAAACGGGCAGGAACCGCATCCACGAAGAACAAGGCACTCGTGAGCGGTGGCGGAGCGAAACCATGGAAGCAGAAGGGCACGGGCAGGGCGCGCTCCGGAAGCAACCGTTCCCCACTGTGGAGGCATGGCGGCACCTGTTTCGGTCCCATGCCGAGAAATTATTCCTATGCCCTTCCGAAAAAGGCAAAGCGGGCCGCGCTCCTTGATGCCCTTGCGTCAAAGCTCACTGATAACAGGCTTGTGCTCATTGAGAAGCTCGAACTTGCAGAGCCCAAGACCACGCTGGTTTCCACGATGCTTGAAACGCTTGGGGTGCAGGAAAATGCGCTTATCCTGATCACGTCGGAGAACAAAAACTTGACGCTGGCAGCCCGGAACATTCCGTCGGTCAAGGTGCTCAGAATGGACAATATCAATGTCTATGACGTGCTCAAGTACCGCTACCTCATTACGACGCAGGACGCGCTTAACTCCATGCAGGAGGCCTTCGGTAAATGACGATGGACATGTATGACATCATTCGCGTTCCGCGGATAACAGAAAAAGGCGCGCGGTTGAAGGAAAAGAATAATGTTTTGACCTTCGAAGTGAAGGTTGATGCAAATAAGGTTCAGGTGAAGAAGGCGATCGAGGGAATTTTCAAAGTGAAGGTCTCCGATGTGACCACGGTTAAGAACGCAGGCAAGAACAAACGGGTCGGTCAGCGGTTAGGCCGCAGATCGGACTGGAAGAAGGCGTACGTTACGCTTAAGCCAGGTGAAAAGATCGCTATATTCGAGGGTGCGTAAATGCCGGTAAAGTCCTATAATCCAACATCTCCTGGAAGACGGTTCCAGACTTCGTCGACGTTTGAAGAAGTAACGCGAAGCACGCCGGAAAAATCGCTGGTTGTCAAACTCAACCAGAGCGGTGGAAGAAACAATCGCGGTAAAATAACCGTACGGTATCGTGGCGGCGGACACAGAAAAAAATACAGGATCATTGATTTCAGGCGCGACAAGATCGGGATCCCGGCGAAAGTGGCGCAGATCGAATATGATCCGAACCGCTCGGCGAGAATAGCGCTCCTCCACTATGCAGACGGCGAGAAGCGGTACATCCTGGCGCCGCTCGGCCTGAAGGTGGGCGATAGCGTTCTGTCTGGGCCTGATTCGGATATCAAGCCCGGAAATGCTTTGCCTATAACCTTGATACCCGTGGGCACCACACTTCACAACGTTGAGCTCAAACGCGGGTCCGGCGGCCAGCTTGCGCGAAGCGCAGGCGCATCGGTGCAGCTCCTGGCGCGTGAAGGAGAATATGCCACGCTTCGGCTCAACTCCGGTGAAGTACGCATGGTACGTTCCGAGTGCATGGCCACGATCGGCCAGGTAGGGAATCTTGATCATGAAAATATCAGCATCGGCAAGGCCGGCAGGGCCCGCTGGATGGGTATGAGGCCGAGGGTCCGTGGTGTGGTGATGAACCCCGTCGACCATCCGCTTGGCGGTGGCGAGGGAAAGTCTTCAGGCGGACGGCCCGGGTGCTCTCCGTGGGGTCTCCCGGACGGCAAGAAGACGAGGCATAACAAAACAACGAGCAAGTTTATTATATCGAGAAGAACCAAGAGCAGATAACGAAACAGCGATGATGGACGAGAGACGAAGGACGAGGGAAGAAAAGACATCCATCGTCCAAGCGAGCAAAGCGAGCGGTCGTCCATCGTCCCTCGTAAGAGAGCGGAGGATACGGTGCCGAGATCAGTTAAAAAAGGCCCTTTTATAGATGTGAGCCTCATGAAAAAGGTTGAGGCCATGAACACTGTGGGCGAAAAAAAGATTACGAAGACGTGGTCGCGTAGATCGACGATTACACCGGATTTTGTGGGACACACCCTGGCGGTACACAACGGAAGGAAGTTCATTCCGGTGTACATCACCGAGAACATGGTTGGTCATAAGCTGGGTGAATTTTCGCCGACCAGGACATTCAAGGCTCATAGTGGATCAAAAGCAGCAGAGAAGACAACCGCGCCGAAGTAATACTCAAGAACGTCGTGTATGAGAGTAGAGTGAGGATGATCAGATGGAAGCAAGCGCAACAGTAAGACATATACGCATTACGCCACGCAAGGCGAGGCAGGTAATAGACCTCATCCGGGGCAAGATGGTGGGAGATGCACTCAATATCCTTACGTTCACGCCGCTCCACGCTGCGCGGATCGTCAAGAAGCTGTTGGATTCCGCAGTGGCGAACGCCGAACAAAAAAAGGTGGGAGATCTGGACGAACTCAAGGTGACAAAGGCCTACGTGAATCAAGGCGTTACCATGAAACGGATGCGGGCCCGGGCCATGGGACGCGGCAACACGATCAGAAAGCGGACGAGTCATATAACGCTGGTACTCTCAGCGTAGTTATACCATTCGGAGGCATCATGGGACAAAAGGTTCATCCAATCGGTTTTCGGCTCGGCGTCATTAAAACATGGGACTCACGCTGGTTCTCCCAGAAGAATTACGCAACGCTGCTGCATGAGGATCTCAAGATCCGCAAGATCGTTAAGGAGAGGCTCATGCATGCCGGGGTCTCCAAGATTGAAATAGAGCGCGCAGGCCAGAAGGCAAAGATCAACATTCATACCGCCCGGCCCGGCATTATTATCGGCAAAAAGGGTGCTGAAGTAGACAAGCTCAAGAAAGATCTTGAGACCATGACCGGCAAACAGATGTACATCAATATCCAGGAGATCAGGCGTCCGGAGCTCGATGCCCAGCTTGTGGCCGAGAATATAGCACTCCAGCTGGAGCGCAGGATCGCGTTTCGCAGGGCCATGAAGAAGTCAGTGACCTCAGCGCTCAGGTTGGGCGCTCAGGGCATTAAGATAATGTGCGCCGGAAGACTGGCGGGCGGCGAGATCGCAAGGACCGAATGGTATCGTGAAGGCCGGGTACCGCTCCATACCCTGCGGGCCGACATTCAGTATGGCTTCTTTGAGGCCAAGACCACGATGGGACAGATCGGCGTAAAGGTCTGGATCTATCGGGGAGACGTTCTCCAGGTGCCGAAGCCAATCGCCACTGCATAACGGCATTATGGTAGACATGAGATTACCGAGATAAAGGATTTATATAATGTTAGCACCTAAACGAGTAAAACACAGAAAGATGCACAAGGGAAACATGAACGGCATTGCATGCCGGGGGGCTGAAGTAAGCTACGGTGAGTATGGCCTGAAGGTCCTTGAGCCGGGGTGGATCACGAGCCGGCAGATCGAGGCGGCCCGTATTGCCATGACGCGTTACGTCAAGCGGGGAGGCAAGATCTGGATACGGATATTCCCTGACAAGCCGATTACGAAGAAGCCCGCGGAAACCCGTATGGGAAAAGGCAAAGGCGCTCCGGAATACTGGGTTGCCGTCGTGAAGCCCGGTCGTGTGCTCTACGAGATGGGTGGCGTTGACGAATCCGTGGCCAGAGAGGCGTTCAGGCTCGCGGCATATAAGCTGCCGATTGCCACGAAGTTTGTCTCTCGGGAGGCGGATATATGAAGACGATTGCAAAGGAACTGCGGGACCTGTCAAGCGATGAGTTGCAGACCAAGGCAGCGGATCTCAAAAAGGAACTGTTCAATCTGAGGTTTCAGCAGGCCATGGGCCAGATTGAGAACCCGATGCGCCTCAGGACGTTGCGCAGGGACATCGCCAAAACCAAGACGGTCTTAAAGGAAAAGTATGGAAGAGTATAAGAAGCGAAAGACTTATATGGGGCAGGTCGTCAGTGACAAGATGGATAAGACGGTGGTGCTCGCGGTCACCAGGCGCATTGCGCATGCGAAGTACACCAAGACCATCAAGCGGACAACCAAGTTCAAGGTCCATGACGAAAAGAACGAATGCAAGGTGGGTGACGTGGTCCGGTTCATCGAGACCAGGCCGCTCTCCAAAGAAAAAAGATGGAAGGTTCTCGAGATCGTCGAGAAGGCTAATCAATAAAGGACGAAACCCTTTCTGAGGATGAACTATGATTCAGCAGCAGACGGTATTGGATGTCGCCGATAATTCCGGCGCAAAGAAAGTGATGTGCATAAAAGTCCTCGGCGGAACGCGTAAGCGCTATGCCTCGCTCGGAGACATAATCGTCGTGGCCATCAAGGTGGCAATTCCCGAAGGACAGGCTAAAAAGGGAACGGTGGCCAAGGCCGTGGTCGTCCGAACCACAAAGGAAGTTCGCCGGCAGGATGGATCGTACATCAAGTTCGACCGGAACGCGGCGGTGCTTATCAATGCATCAAATGAGCCCATCGGGACGCGTATCTTCGGACCGGTCGCTCGCGAACTTCGCAAAAAGAACTTTATGAAGATCATTTCACTTGCGCCAGAAGTTTTGTAGGAATGGTGACGTCAATAACAGGTTGCAGAACAATAGGATTATGAAAAATGCAGATTAAAAAAAATGACAACGTGATGGTGGTTTCCGGTAAGGAAAAAGGGAAGCGAGGCAGGGTAATTGCTGTCTATCCAGCCACCAACCGGCTTCTCATTGAGAAGCTTAATATGATCAAGCGGCATACAAAGCCCAACCAGCAGCTCAGGCAGGGCGGAATTCTCGAAAAAGAGAGCCCGATCGCCGCCTCGAACGTAAAGCTTATCTGTGTGAAATGCGATAAGCCGACGGCCACGTCACGGACGACACAGGGTGACGGCACACGCAACCGCGTATGCAAGACCTGCAACGAGATCATTGATTGATACGCATACCGTCGGTGCTGCGTGAAGATGTTCAGAATAGGGAAATAGGGAAAAGACATTATGGCAGATAAGAAAGATAAAGCAAAAGAGGCCAAGGGCAGTGATAAAAAGAAAGATGCTGCCAAGACCCCCAAGGCGGCTGCGAAGCCGAAGGCTTCGACAAAGGATGTAAAGAAGGATGCCAAGGCTGCCGAAGGGGCATCGGCATCCGTTGCCAAGAAGAGCGCGCCGGAGCGCATCCCGACGCCGCGGCTCAGACAGCGCTACCATGACGTAGTTGTACCGGCGCTTATGAAGGAATTCCAGTACAAAAACCCCATGCAGGCACCGAAGCTTGTTAAGGTGGTACTGAACGTAGGTCTGGGTGAGGCGATCACCAATGCCAAAGCGCTCGACCATGCCGCTGAGGAACTTGGAAAAATAACCGGCCAGCGTCCGGTTATTACCCGCGCCAAAAAATCTATCGCAACCTTCAAGCTCAGGGAGGGAATGCCAATCGGTTGTATGGTGACGCTCAGGCGTGAGCGCATGTATGAGTTCCTTGACCGGTTTATCAACGCTGCGCTTCCGCGCATCAGGGATTTTAAGGGCGTGTCGTCAAAGTCGTTTGACGGAAGAGGGAATTATACGGTTGGAATCAGAGAACAGGTGATTTTCCCCGAGATCGAGTTTGACAAGGTGGACTCGGTACATGGACTCGATATCGTGATTGTAACGACGGCGAATACCGATGAAGAAGGTAGAGCATTGCTCGGCCATCTGGGGATGCCGTACAGGAAGTAGTCCGATCAGAGATGGACGGGACGGAGGAACAATGGCAAAGAAGTCATTGATAGCGAAGGCATCGAGAGCACCGAAGTTCAAAGCACGCGCATATCATCGCTGTCCGCTGTGCGGACGGTCACGGGGGTATCTGCGGAAATTTGACATGTGCAGGATCTGTTTCAGAAACAGGGCGCTTAAGGGAGAGATCCCGGGCGTGATTAAGGCGAGTTGGTAAGCAAAAGGGGTTTGAATCAATGATGACCGATCCTATCGCGGACATGCTGACGCGCATCCGCAATGCCAGTAAGGCAAAACATGAAAAAGTGGACATTCCCTCCTCCAAACTGAAGGTGGAGATAGCGAAGATTCTGAAAGACGAGGGATTTGTCAAGAACGTGAAGTTGGTGAAAGACCGCCGGCAGGGTCTGATTCGCGTGTATCTAAAATACACGGAAGAAGAGGCCCCGGTTCTCCAGGGTCTGAAGCGGATCAGTAAGCCCGGTTGCAGGGTCTACGCGGGCAATGAAGCCATTCCCAAAGTGTTGAATGGGCTTGGTACAGCCATTCTGTCCACGCCAAAGGGGATACAGACCGGCAAGCAGGCGAAGAAGGACAACGTGGGTGGAGAAGTCATTTGCCACGTGTGGTAATATCAGGTTGTTGAATTCGTCCAATCAGAATGCTAGGAGCTGTCATGTCGAGGGTTGGTAAAAAACCGATAGAAATTCCATCCGGCGTCGAGGCCAAACTCGAGACCGGTAAAGTTACGGTCAAGGGTCCGCTGGGCGAGATCAGCCAGAATGTGAATCCAAAGCTGACCATCAAGAAAGAAAGCAACACACTTGTGGTCGAGCGACCGTCAAATCAAAAACTTTACCGCGAGTTGCACGGGTTGACGAGAAACCTGATAGCCAATATGGTGACCGGGGTAAGCAAAGGGTATGAGAAAACCCTTGAGATTTCCGGTGTTGGATTCAAGGCTGCAGCGCAGGGTTCAAACCTGATGCTGAGTCTCGGGTTCTCTCACCCGATCATCTATCCCATGCCCAAGGGTATCAAGGCGACCGTAGACCCCAAGCAGACCCAGATCACACTCAAGGGCGTTGATAAGCAGCTTGTGGGCCAGATCGCCGCGAACTTGAGAAGCCTGAAGAAACCGGAGCCATACAAGGGGAAGGGCATCAAGTATAGCACTGAGGTCATTAAGCGCAAGGAAGGCAAGGCTGGTAAGGGCGGTAAATAGAAAATCAGTTAGAAATTAGAATTGTTGATTTATTATCCGGATCAACGTTTACTATATGGAGAATAAACTGTGGCACAGAGTAAATTAAAAGCTAGACAGAGACGGCATGAGAGAGTCAGGAAGACCGTGTACGGAACGGCAACGCGGCCAAGACTGAGCGTATACAAGAGTTTAAGCCATATCTACGCACAGATCATAGACGATACCACCGGCAAGACAATTATTGCCGCGTCCTCGACGGAGAAAACGCTCCATGACGGATTGAAGCATTGCGGGAACGTTGAGGCGGCCAAGAGGGTCGGCGCGAGCATCGCTGCGCGGGCAATCGACAAAAATATCAAGCTGGTCGTATTTGACCGGGGAGGTTATCAATACCACGGTTGTGTTAAGGCGCTGGCAGATGCGGCGCGTGAGAAGGGGCTCAGCTTTTAGGAAACGACGTTCAATTCGGAGGCGGCATTGGCAGAGCGATATCAAAAAGCAGCAGAGGAAAGCGACGGACTGAAAGATAAACTGGTCTTCCTAAACCGCGTGGCCAAGGTGGTCAAAGGCGGTAAGCGCTTTAACTTCAGCGCGCTCGTGGTTGTCGGTGACGGCAAAGGGAAGATCGGCGTGGGTAAGGGCAAGGCAGCTGAAGCGCCGGTAGCCATCAAGAAGGCGGTAGAACGGGCCAAAAAGAGCATGATCCAGATCTCACTGAAAGGCGATACAATTCCACACCAGGTGCTTGGACACTATGGTGCCGGCAAGGTGTTGCTCAAGCCGGCTTGCGAAGGTACCGGTTTGATCGCAGGCGGAGCGAGCAGATCCGTGCTTGAGGTCGTGGGTGTCCGGAATGTGCTGTGTAAATCTCTGGGATCGAGCAATCCTCATAACGTGGTGAGCGCCACAATCGAAGGACTGATGAGACTCAGGAGTGCAGAGCAGGTTGCGACGCTTCGCGGCAGACTGGTAGAGGAGCTCGGATAGGCATGGCAAAATCGACTGATAAAAAACTTAAAATTACGCTTGTAAAAAGCGGTATTGCTCGACCGGGAAAACATAAGGTTGTCCTGATCGGCCTGGGCCTCAAAAAAATGAACCACTCCGTCATTCGTTTGGACACGCCGCAAATACGCGGCATGATCACCAAGATATCTCACCTCGTTAAGGTGGAAGAAGCATAACGGTATCATGTGCACGACAAATTTTAATTACGAGTCTAATGATGGTTGCGAGTAAATTATGAGATTAGAAGAACTGAAGCCCGCGGCAGGGGCAAAGAAAAAAGCAAAGAGGGTCGGCAGAGGCCCGGGTTCCGGATCCGGCAAGACCGCTGGAAAAGGGCATAAGGGACAGAAGGCCCGCTCAGGAGGCGTGAAGGGGGCCGGTTTTGAAGGCGGTCAAATGCCCCTTCAGCGCAGGATCCCGAAGCGAGGGTTCACAAATATATTCCGCAAGGAATATTCCGTTGTGAACCTTCAGGACCTCGAAGCAATGGCCGGCGGTGACCCCATTACGCCCGAGATGCTCATGCAGAAAGGTCTTATCAAGGATATGAAGATCGGCGTTAAAGTGCTCGGCATGGGTGAGCTGAAGGCAAAAATCACTGTGCGAGCGCACAAGTTCAGCAAGAGCGCTGTGGAGAAAATCCAGGCCGCCGGCGGGAAGGTCGAGGTGATCTAACCCTTGTTCACAGGCCTGAAAAACATATTTAACATTCCCGAGCTCAGGAAGCGGATAATTTTCACCCTCCTGATGCTTGCGGTCTACCGGATAGGGTGTCACATTCCTACACCCGGGGTAAAGGGCGAGGCGCTGAGCCAGTACCTGCACCAGGCGGCAGCGGGCCTCATGGGTTTTTTCGACATGTTTTCGGGTGGGGCGCTTTCGAGGGTTACGATCTTCGCTCTCGGGATCATGCCCTATATTACGGCATCGATCGTGCTTCAGCTTCTTACCGTGGTGATTCCCCGGTTGCAGGCGCTTGCCAAAGAGGGTGAGGCAGGCCGGAAAAAGATTACCGAGTATACGCGGTACGGAACGGTAGCTATAGCCGGTTTTCAGTCATTCTGGATGGCGGTAGGCATCGAGAAGATGGGAGACGGCGCCTTCGTGGAATCCACAGGCTGGTCGTTCCGCATCCTCACCATGCTCACGCTTACGGCCGGCACAACGTTCATCATGTGGCTTGGCGAGCAGATTACCGAACGCGGAATCGGCAATGGCATCTCGCTCATCATATTTGCAGGCATTGTGGCCGGTTTTCCCCGCGCTGTGTCAAATACCATCCAGCTTGCACGATCCGGAGAGATTCCGTATTTCCTGGTGGCAGTGATACTGGTCATTATCATTGCTGTCATCGCGGCTATTATCATTATGGAGCGCGGCCAGAGGAAAATATCCGTCCAATATGCGCAGCGGATGGTCGGCAGGAAAATTTACAAGGGACAGAGTACGCACCTGCCGCTGAAAGTTAATTCCGCGGGTGTGATCCCGCCGATCTTCGCATCCTCGATATTACTGTTTCCTGCGACGATCGCAGGGTTTACGCAGGTCGCGTGGATACAATCGATCGCTCAGCAGCTATCACCAGGTCAACTGCTTTACACGACCGTCTATGTTATCATGATCATTTTTTTCGCCTATTTTTATACGGCGATCGTATTTAATCCGGTGGACATTGCTGACAACCTGAAAAAGTACGGCGGGTTCATCCCCGGCATCAGGCCGGGCAAGAAGACATCAGACTATCTGTATCGTGTGTTGACCCGCATTACACTGGGCGGAGCACTCTATCTTGCGGCAGTCTGTGTTTTGCCGGATATCTTTTATAAATTTTTCAACGTGCCGTTTTACTTCGGAGGCACCTCGCTTCTGATTGTTATCGGCGTCGCGCTTGATACGGTATCGCAGATAGAGTCACACCTCATTCAAAGACATTATGGAGGTTTCCTGAAGGGCGTTTCGATCAAAGGGAGACGGTAACATCGGGGAAGTATCATGATCATTCTCAAGTCCCTTCAGGAGATCGAGAAGATACGAAAAGCTTGTGTGATTGTCGCGGATGTCCTGGGTGGTATTCGCGAGATGGTAAGGCCGGGTGTCACGACGCAAGCTTTGGATGAATTCGCTGAACGGTTTATAGTAGCTGCGGGAGCGAAACCGGCATTCAAAGGCTACCGGGGATATCCAAAGACGCTTTGTACTTCAGTGAACAATGAGGTTATTCACGGCATTCCCTCCAAGGGAGCTGTTCTCAAGCAGGGCGATATCATCAGCATTGATGTAGGAACGATTGTGGACGGATTCTACGGCGATGCGGCAATAACCCTGCCGGTTGGCACGATAACACCTGAGGCGGAACGCCTCATGAGGATTACGGAGGAGTCGCTCCTCCGTGGGATAGCTCAGGCGCAGGCAGGTAACCGATTATACGACATTTCACATGCCGTACAAAACCATGTGGAATCGAATGGATACTCGGTCGTCCGGGAATATGTCGGGCATGGGATTGGAAGAAACCTGCATGAGGACCCGCAAATTCCTAATTTTGGTGATCCAGGACAAGGCCCAAAGTTGAAACCGGGGATGGTTCTGGCGATCGAGCCGATGGTAAATGTTGGCGGCAGCGCGACGGTAACTCAGGAAGATAATTGGACGGCAGTTACCGCTGATGGGAGCCTGTCCGCACATTTTGAACACACGATAGCTGTTATGCCTGACGGTCCATGGATATTGACAAAAAAATAGTGAGGATATGGCAAAAGAAGATTCCATAGAAGTTCAGGGCACGGTGCTTGAAACGCTTCCCAATGCTATGTTCCGGGTTGAGATGGAGAACGGTCATAAAATACTGGCACACATATCGGGCAAGATGCGAATGCACTTTATAAAAATACTCCCCGGCGACAAGGTGACTGTGGAGCTCACGCCCTATGACCTGACCAGAGGCAGGATTACCTACCGGTTCAAATAGAGTCTCCATGGGTTTTGTTTGGTGTGACTATCACTTGAATAAGAATGGAAGTAACAGGATATGAAAGTTCGCTCATCAGTTCGAAAAATTTGTCCCAAGTGTACTGTTATCCGCCGCAAGGGAATCGTACGCGTCATCTGTGAAAACGCGCGCCACAAGCAGCGGCAGGGGTAAGGGACGAGTGTAAGAGAGACGATGGACGAAGGACGAGAAAATCGTCTCTCGTCCAAGCAAGCGAAGCGCGCAATCGTCTCTCGTCCGTCGTATGATTGTTAAGGAGGAACCGTGGCACGAATTGCCGGAGTAGATTTACCAAAAGATAAAAAAATAGGGGTTTCGCTTACCTATATTTTCGGAATAGGGCCGACCTCCGCGAAGAAAATCCTGTCCGAGGCGGGTATCGATCCGAATACCAAAAGCAATAATCTTACGGAATCGGATATTGTAAAAATCAGAACGATCCTTGACAGGGACTTCACTGTGGAAGGGGATCTCCGCAGAGAAGTGACAATGCACATCAAGCGATTGATGGACATAGGCAGTTATCGGGGACTGAGACATCGCAGGGGCCTGCCGGTGAGAGGGCAGAGGACAAAGACCAATGCCCGGACGCGAAAAGGACCCAAAAAGTCAGCGATGTCAGGCAAGGGAAAGAAGAAGGGCCTGTTGAAGAAGTAAAAGAAACTCACGTTGTCCGGGTGTGGAGAGCGATCATACCGGAGACAATATAACGCGCATTGGAGAGCAGATGGCAAAGAAGGGTAAAGAAAAAAAGAATGTGGCGAATGGCGTAGCCCATATCCACGCTTCCTTTAATAACACAATTGTTACGATTACCGATACATCGGGGAACGTAATCACCTGGTCGAGCTCCGGCAGCAAGGGATTTAAGGGTTCGAGAAAGAGCACCCCCTTTGCCTCACAGCTGGCTGCAGAGGCGGCTGCTAAAAAGGCGATGGAAAATGGCATGAGGCAGGTTGAGGTCTATGTCAAGGGTCCGGGTACGGGCAGGGAATCAGCAATCAGGGCGATCCAGGCCGCCGGTCTCGAGATCGTGGCAATCAAGGATGTGACCCCGATCCCGCATAACGGGTGCAGGCCGCCGAAACGGAGACGCGTTTAATCGACATTCTGTGAATGTCGAATAGCAAATTGAAAACCGAAGAAAGCGAAGCGGAAAACGCGGAGCCTGTTCTCAAACTAAAATACACCATTTATAATTTTTACGTTACAACCCTCGCAACGCGAGGCATGGAGGAATCACGTGGCACGGTATATAGGATCAGTTTGTAAGCTCTGCAGGAGAGAGGGGCTGAAGCTCTTTCTTAAGGCTGAGCGCTGCTATACGGATAAGTGCGGAATCACCAGAAGAAGCTATCCGCCGGGGCAGCATGGCCAGGGGAGAATCAAACAGTCGGAATATTGCATACAGCTTAGAGAAAAACAGAAAATTCGGCGCGTCTACGGAGTGCTGGAGCGCCAGTTCCGCGGTTATTTTGAGAAGGCTGAAAGGATGAAGGGTATTACGGGAGATAACCTTCTGCAACTCCTCGAAAGAAGATTTGATAACGTTGTGCAAAGGATGGGTTTTGCCGGTTCCAAGAAGGAAGCCCGGCAACTCGTGCGGCACGGGCATATGCTCGTGAATGGCAAAAAGGTGAACATCCCCTCCTACCTGCTTAAGGCCGGAGATGTTGTGGAGTTACGGGAAAAGAGCCGGGGTATGGTACAGATTCAGCAGACGCTCGCCGCACTTGAAAAGCGGGGCTTCCCGACCTGGCTTGAGATCGACAAGACGCTGTTTAAGGGTAAAGTGCTGGCACTGCCGGCCAGAGATGAATCGACGATGCCCACGGTAAAAGAACAGCTTGTGGTCGAACTCTATTCGAAGTAACGTTAGTACCGAAGGTGAAAATATTCTGAGGACTACAGGGAGTCGCCGTATTTTAGACGCGTGCGCTCGAGTTGATAAGGTCCTATGACAGTTTTTTCACTCCGTTATGGAGGAACAATGCTCAAAAAAGCAAAAGATTTTCAGATGCCGAAAAAACTTCAATATGATCCAAAAAAAATAACTGATACGTACGGGAAGTTCACGGCAGAGCCGCTGGAGCGAGGTTTCGGGACAACGCTGGGTAATTCTTTGCGCCGTGTTCTTCTTTCATCACTCGAAGGATCGGCGATTACCTCATTAAAAATCTCCGGTGTGCAGCACGAGTTTTCAAGCATCCCGGGAGTTGTCGAGGACACCACGGACCTGATCCTCAACCTCAAGGAGATTAGGCTCAAACTCCATACTGATAAGCCTAAGACGCTGACTTTGAAGGCGAAAGGTACGGGAGAGGTTACGGCAAAGGATATCGAGGCAGACGCAGAGGTGGAGATTTTGAACCCGGATCTCCATCTGGCAACGATCGATAAGAACGGAAAACTCGAGCTTGAAATGCGAGCGCGCCGCGGCAGGGGGTATGTCTCCTCGGATAAAAATAAAGAGCCGGGGCAGTCGATCGGTGTTATCCCGATTGACTCAATATTTTCCCCGATTCGCAAAGTAAATTTCAAGGTGGAGAACGCCCGCGTAGGACAGGAAACGGACTACGACAAGCTTGTGCTCGAGGTTTGGACCGACGGGAGTATCCGACCTGATGATGCTATCGCGCATGCTTCGAAGCTGCTCAAAGACCATTTGTCCATCTTTATCCATCTTCCCGAGGAAGAGGAAGAGTCGCCGGCCACGGGAGAAGAGATCAAAAAGGTGCCATCGTTCAATGAAAACCTTCTTCGCAGTGTGAATGAGTTGGAGCTTTCGGTGCGGGCGGCGAACTGCCTGAAAAATGCAGGAATAGAGACTATAGCGGAGATGGTGCAGAAGACCGAGAGCGAGATGCTCAAGACCAAGAATTTTGGCAGAAAATCGCTCAACGAAATAAAAGAGATTCTTTCCGAGATGGGACTTGGACTCGGACTGAAGGTGGACGATAAAATTGTGACAGAGGCCAGACGGCTTCTCGCGGAAAAACCGAGCGAAGCGTAAAAAATCTATTTGGCAAGGATAGTGATATGAGACACGGATGCGCAGGCAGACAATTTGGAAGGGATACGAGTCACCGGAAGGCGCTCCTCAGAATGCTCGTTACCGCGCTGCTTAAGAATGAAAAGATCGAGACGACGGTAGCGAAAGCCAAGGAAATACGTCCGCTCACGGAGAAAATGATCACTCTTGGTAAGCGCGGAAATCTGCATGCACGGCGTCTGGCGCTCAGTTTCATTCACGACGAGACCGTGGTGAGCGGACTATTTGCGCAGATCGCGCCGCGTTTTGCCTCCCGAAACGGTGGATACACGAGAATCGTGATGACCCGTACCAGACCCGGCGATGCCGCACCCATGGCTGTTATCGAATTGGTAGAGCGGCAGAAGCAAGAGGCGGTGGCGGTGAAGAAAACGGACAAAAAGAAACCGGAAAAGACCGTCACCTCTTAGCAGAAGGGTGTGTCCCCACAGGCATAGAAGGTTTGCACCTCGCGTTCTGCCGGTAGCGGCACAGCGCCAACTTAATATAGCGATCAATCAGGCACAAAAAGGCAAGGGTAAAACCCTTGCCTTTTTTATTGCATTTACACAAAAGCATGTTTATGCTACTATACTACACAAGTATTGCTTGTAACCTATGGCGGACGGCAAAGGACTAATCTCTGCGACTGTGCTGCGGTTGCGCCAAGCGTCATCCCGGTGGTGGGGCGGAATTGGACGCAGGGCGGTCTCTGAGGCCTGAGAGCTGGCAGCCTTCACGGCAGATGATAGTATCACGGAAAACAGGTCAGAGCTCTCGAAAACGATATTTCCTCCCTTTACGTACAACGAAGAACCATTTTCCGTCAGTACCTTGCTCTACCTTATAATATATAATCATCGATGGGAAATGCACAGTGGCGGTATGGCCGCAGAAATATTCTTTTGATTGCATAGTGGTATCGGTGCTGTGAGGGCATTGCATCTCTTTTTTCGGAAGGAACATCATCGTTGTGCGATTTATCCCGAAGAGCACGAGTGTTCCGGGTAATCCTCCCGGCGTGAAACCAGAAGACAGGGGACGGAAATCAGAAGCCGGAATGATGAGAAGGTGAACGAAAATCATGGCTGGTGAAAGAATACTCGTTGTTGATGACGAGGATATGATCAGAGACCTGTGTTCCCATATTTTGTTATCTGAGGGATACCAGGTGACCACGGCCTCGAACGGCGCGGAAGCGCTGGAGGAAATCAGCCGCTCGACTCCGGAGCTGATGATCACGGACATCAGGATGCCGGGTATTGACGGCATAGAGCTCTTTGAGCGCGTCAAGGCACAAAAAAAGGACGTCGTAACGATCTTTATTACCGGGCACGGTACGATCGACACGGCGATTGAGTCCCTTATCCGGGGAGTGGACGGTTTTATACTCAAACCGTTCACCGAGGAGAAACTGCTGGGGGCCGTCAACCGGGCGATCAACAGCAGCAGGCTTAAAAAGGAGAACATCAGACTCAAGGCGCTTATCCCGCTGTTCGAGATCAGCAAACTGCTCGTGACCGAGATCGACCTCGCCCATTTGTTCAAAATCATCACCGAGGTGCTCGTGCAGGAATTCTCGGTGGACCGGGTCTCGTTGATGCTGATCGATGAGGCCAACGAAACACTGTTGATCCGCGCTTCCCACGGCCTGGCCACGGAAGTGGCGTTGAAGGCCCGCCGCAAGAAGGGAGAAGGCGTCTCCGGGCTGGTACTGAAGCATCGGAAACCGCTGATCATATCGGCAGGCAAACACCCTGACCCGGAAGTGATGGCAGCCATTAATTTGGAGAACATGCCGGCCTCTTCCATGTCGGTCCCCCTTATCGGAAAGAACACGGTGTTCGGCGTTCTCAACGTGAGCAAATTCTCGGGTTTGCCGTTTTCCACGAGCGACCTCCAGATCGTATTGATCCTGTCCAGTCAGGTGGTGACGGCCCTGGAGAACGCGGCGCTCTATGAGAACCTGCGTGAGAACTATTTCCGCACGATCCAGGCGCTCGTGGCTGCCGTGGAGGCGAAGGACCCCTACACCCGGTGGCACTCCACCAACGTTGCAAAATACGCAGTGGCACTCGCGCGGGACCTGGGGATGAACCCGCGCCAACTCGAAGATATTCACATTGCGGCAATTCTCCACGACATGGGCAAGATCGGGATCAGCGAATTGATCATCAGCAAGCCGGCAAGCCTGAGCCGGGAGGAGTTTGACATCATGAAGGACCATCCGGCGCATGGAATCAGGATCCTTGAACCGATCGGATTTTCATCAACGATCATCGATGCCATCTATCAGCACCATGAGCGCTTCGACGGGAAAGGCTACCCCCGGGGCCTTGCGGGGGAAGAGATCACCCTTGCGGCGCGGATACTCAATGTTGCGGACGCGATCGACGCCATGATCTCCGAGCGGCCCTACCGCGGCAGGATATCAATCCAGAATGTTTTGCTCGAGTTGGAGCGGGAAGCGGGGGGGCAGTTTGATCCGCGCGTGGCCGAATCCGCAAGACGGCTCATCGAGAAGGGGCTGCTGAAGCTGGGGAAACATTCCTTTCACTAGTCTGCGGCTGGAACGGACAATACGGACAACCATGGCAAAGCGTAACCACACCGGCAGGACGGCATTTGATTTTGTGCGGACCATCAGACAGAAGACCTCAGGAAGCGTCCGCTCGCTCGGTATCGGGATCAGGCAACTGACCAGCTCTCTGCAGCTCGCAGCGGAACCGGACACCCCGCGTGATGATATGCTGCTCCACCTGGGAAATCTGCTTGACAGCGTGACCACGGGCATCATCTCCCTCGATGGAGAAGGCCGGATCGTGGTGTTTAATGCAGTAGCCGAGAAGCTGTTCGGTTTACCGCGCGTTATGGTGATCGGCAGAAACATGGGCGAGATCGGCAAGATCATGGGTTTTGATGATCACGCTCGTCGCGCATTGTGGGAACGCTTGACCGACGCGGTATGGGCTGCCGGTGCTGCGCGTGACCTTGAGCATGATCTTCTCCCAAGGACCGGACCGCGGAAGGTGATCAGTTACAGTGTATATCCCCTCGGCCGGAGGGCCTGGTCAATCGGCAATGGCGTGGTGATCAAGCTCGAGGATATCACGCGGAAAAGGGAGATGGAGGACCAGATCTTCGATGCCCGCAAGCGGCTCCTGGCAGTGTTCGACGGTATCACTGACGGCATCCAGGTCGTTGATGACGATTTCATCATCACCGCGGTGAACAAGTCCATGACATCGCTTCTGGCGCGGGAGATAAAAATCGGAGCCCACTGTTATGAGGCGTGTTCGTTCGACGTGAAGATCTGCGTCAATTGTCCCGCCGAAGAAACCTTCCGCACGGGACAACCGGTATCAGCGACGAAGAAACTGCTCCAGACGGGGGGCGGAACGGCGAAGCGGGAGCGCTACGTTGAAATCACGACCTTCCCCCTGCTGGATCGGTTCAACCGTGTTGTGCAGGTGGTGGAATACATCAAGGATGTAACGGAACGGGTGAGACTTGCGGAGAGACTGGAACACTCGCGCCGTTTGGCGGAACTCGGCGAGATGGCCGCCCGCGTTGCCCACGAAGTGCGTAACCCGCTGAACGCGATCACCGGAGCGGCACACTATCTTTCGACGGAGTACGCGAACGATGAAACGCTCCAAAAGTTCACGGACCTGATCAAACGCCAGGCGACCAGGGTCAACCAGGTGGCTTCCGACCTCCTGTATGTATCAAAACCCCTGGGAATCCGGCTGACGGCGGTGAATATCAATGCAATGCTCGACCAATCACTCGACGCCCTCCGCGAACAGTTGCGCGATCAGAACATCGAGGTGGTTCGGGATCTGGATCCGGATATCCCTTCAATCCAGGCGGACGAACTTCAGATCGAACAAGCGCTTCACAACATCCTGCGCAACGCGGTCGAGGCAATGGCCGGGGGAGGGACGCTGCGGTTATCCACGATTCCTGCCCAGGGCCGATCAATCGTTGAAATCAGGATAGAGGATACCGGCCACGGGATTCCCGAACACGACCGGGAGCGTATTTTCCAATCCTTCTTCACCACCAAGATCAAGGGTACGGGTCTGGGACTCACCATCGTACAGCGTGTGCTTAAAAACCACGGAGGAGAGATCGTTATAGAACAGCCTGCGACAGGCGGCACCCGGGTGCTGGTACAGCTGCCGGTGCAAGCCATGTTTGGAGTTCCCCCGATAGAGACCTTCGAGGGCAGGCTGCGTTCGGAGACTTCGACGAGCTCAGCCGAGTCGTTCGGAGTTGAGAACGCTACGGGAAATCCAATTACCCCGCAATCCACACTGAACGCTTCAAAGTTGCCAGGATGAAAGGTTCCCTGCTCATAGTCGATGACGAGCCCGATATCCTTCTCGTGATGTCGGCCAACCTCAAGAAGGAAGGCTACGAGGTTGAGACGGCGGAAGACGGCATTGCAGCCCTGAAAAAGCTGGAAGGCCGCGACTTCGACGCCATTATCGTGGACCATCAGATGCCGAGGCTCACCGGCATGGAGTTTCTCAGACAATTTCTCGGAGAGCAGCATTCGGGACGGAGCAGGCCCGATATCCCTGTCATCGTCGTGACCGCGTACGGCACCATTGAGATGGCCGTCAAGGCCATGAAAGACGGGGCCTACAGTTATCTGACCAAGCCCATTCAGTATGAGGACCTGAGCCTGCAAGTAAAGAACGCCGTCGAACGTCGACGTCTCTCGCAGGAGATCGAGAACCTGCGTCACGAGGTGGAAGAAAGGTATCAGTTCGGCAACATCCTCGGCCGCAATCCGAAGATGCAGGAGATCTTTCAACTCATTCGCACGGTTGCCGAGACCGACGCCACGGTCCTGATCCAGGGTGAGAGCGGCACGGGCAAGGAACTCATCGCGCGGGCGATCCATTATAACAGCAGGAGGAGGGACCGGCCTTTTGTCGTGGTAAGTTGTTCGGCCCTGCCCGAGACGCTTCTGGAGAGCGAGCTTTTCGGTCATGAAAAGGGGTCCTTTACCGGCGCCATCAGGCAGAGGATCGGCAGGTTTGAAATGGCCGACGGCGGCACGGTGTTTCTGGACGAGATCGGTGAGATCGCCATGCCCGTGCAGATGAAGCTCCTGCGCGTGCTCCAGGAGCGCGAGATAGAGCGCGTGGGCGGCAACCAGGCCGTGAAGGTGGACGTGCGGGTCCTTGCGGCCACGCACAAGGACCTGCACCGCGCCATGAACGAACGGCTGTTCCGGGAGGACCTGTTCTACCGCCTCAATGTGGTCCCGGTCAAACTTCCTCCGCTTCGCGAACGGCTCGACGACGTACCGCTCCTGGCGGGTCATTTCCTCAAAAAATATTCTGAAAAGAACCGGAAACAGGTCATGTCGATTTCGTCGCAGGCATTTTCAGCGCTCACCCGATATTCTTACCCCGGGAATGTACGCGAATTGGAGAACATCATCGAGCGGGCAGTAATCATGGAAAAGGGAGATATGCTGAACCGCCTCGACCTGAAAAGCGCGGGCAAGTTCGATACACCGCTCTTTCCGGAGAGCGATATCCAGCCTTTCCGGAAGACCAAGACCAGGGTCGTCGAGCAATTCGAGAAGGAGTATTTTTCCCAACTGCTCCGGATGTACAGCGGCAACATGAGCAAGGCGGCGCTTCATGCAGGGATTAACATCAAGAACTTTCATGAGAAGATGGCGCGGTATGGGTTGAAGAAGGAAGAATTCAAGTGACCAAGGTAGACAATCGGGGACAGATAGTCCAAAGAGAAATAAATGGATACTGTGAATTTCATAACAATTGATTCGGGTGTTGATCTTGTTCTCGCTTTTTCGTTTGATGAAGGAACCCGTTTTGGCATCGATGGTTTCATAATACAAAGAACACCAAAATATGAACTGATCCTCAGGCCCGATGAAAGAGGACCATCAGTAGATTGGACCGACAAAGATGAAAGGATTCTGCTTAAGAGAGTGAATGTTACACCAAGCAAAGTTTTAATTGAGACAACTTATGATAATCTTACATTTGACCTCTCTAAAATATCAGGAGAAGAGTATTCGGATATGGTATCGGTTTTAAAGAAGATGAATTTTGACAACATCTTTGATCTGAAATAGAAAGTTCATAATGACAGATATCTATACAAGAATTCTTCCTGAAGTCGTTGAAGTCGCATTTCTTTGAAACATAGCAATTTACAATCTGTATTTGTTGGTTTTCCTCTCCACTATTCGTTGACATCTTCTTAGATCAGGCATATATTTTTATAATGTAAGGCCCCCGGTTATTTTGCCACCGAACGATACTTTCAAATGTGCAAACTTGATTAGGCTTACTCAATAATCGGAGAAAAAATGAATTCGCCACTTCAAGCTATTGAGAGCATCGCAAAAAGCAAAGATCGCGCTCGCACGATTATATTCTTTCTTTTTTTCTCACGCTTCGAGTATGCGCTAAAGCGAGCGGGCTACGTAACGAATACAGAAGAAGCAAAAGCCGATTGGCAGAAGTATGCTCGCAAGAATATTGAATTGCTGGAGAACAATAAGGAAGAGCCAGTTAATAAAGCCATTGCACTCTTGACGAATTTACCACCAAAGAAGCAGATTCTTTCGAAAGGCCAGCTCGGATGGAGTGTAGACCACTTTAACGGTGTTTTCGGCTTGGGACGTCTCTTTACGCTGTTATGTCGCATCCGAAATAACCTGTTTCACGGGGGAAAGTTTCCAGAAGGGCCAGAGGAGGACATCAGCCGAGACAGAGACTTAATCGATGCTGGAATTACAATTATGCAGGCTTGCCTTGATGCGGACGAAATGCTGCGGCAATCTTTCGTAGAAGACCTGGTATGAATACAGAGACGAGCACGACGCGAGAAATGGGATCTTTTATGCAGTGTGCTTTACGGCACGCTGCGTGCCTGCAATGGAGACCAAATTTTAACTTGGACAGAAGTTAAGGGAAAGCAATTTGAGCGCGGAGTGATAATGAGGAAATGTCCTTATTGCAAAAATGATATTCCAGCAGAGTCCATTGAATGTGAATATTGTGGCAATGAAATAGACAACTCATCTCCACGCTGTGAATCATGTGCTGCGCCTATCTCAACAATAACACTTATTTGTAACGCATGTGGTGCTGTGCAAGGAAGTAAACGAGAGAAACCGCCAATAGCGCCGGAGGGTACTTGGCGACAAGAAAAATCGAGTCATGCTGCTAACGTGTCTGGGGCGACGGAGGGTGCTTGGCGACAAGAAAAATCGAGTCATGCAGCTAACGTGTCTGGAGCGACGGAGAGTGCTTGGCGGCAAGAAAAATCTAACAATGATAGTGGTGATATGTTCGGTTATGTGTCCGGCTGCGGTTCATTAATTCTTTATATCGGGGCATTATTTATTGCCGGAGTTGTAGCCCTCGCAGTTATAAAATGGGCATTTAACATGGTATTCTGAGGTGAGTCAGAAATTGCCGTGAGACCGAAAACGAAAAAGAAAGGAGGTAAGCATGGCGCGTAAAGGTATCTATAAGCGTGGCATTCACAACAACATAAATGACGAACTTGTGGTGAAAGTGTCCATTAGTTGTTGTCTTGACGAAAAGAAGAAGAACGTTGTGTCATGGCTTGAGTCAGTCATGAGTACTGTTGAAGTTCGGAACTCCGGGGACAGTCGCGACCGTTTGATTGAGCGAGATCAAAGAATGGTCAACGCGAGGGAATGAAAGCGGATACCCAACCAGCGGATCAAGCGGTCAAGCCGTTTACCCCCGCCTTCATGTACACTTTTCATTTAGTATTCTGCATTGAAATTTGTCAACACCGCCGCCGAGTAGTAGGTGAAGTTGACGAAATCCAATTGCGCGTTGAGATACTAATTAACAGCCTGGCGTATAGACTGCCATGTAATCTCCTTTTAATGTTCGCCGCTTCAACAGGCCAGGCCTGACTATGGCATGACCCTGATATGGTTGACAGTTGTCAAGGAAAAAACAGTTTCCCCGCCCCTCCGTACAAAAGGGATGATATCAGTTATTGCTCCAGGGCATAACCAGAGACGGGACCTATCGGCGACGATTGAT
>Ga0265292_1001279_pt1 | contig 23147 bp, 17 predicted proteins | sample Munlanlewell296A_FD_189080 | JGI IMG/M metagenome (GOLD analysis project Ga0265292, IMG submission 189080) | Leachate microbial communities from a municipal landfill in Southern Ontario, Canada - Leachate well 296A | ecosystem: Engineered > Solid waste > Landfill > Unclassified | place: Canada... | reverse complement strand
CCAGGGAGAGCGTTCGTCAGAAAAGAAAGAATACAAAATAAAGCGTTTCTTAAAAGAAGGAAGGCTCTCTAAAATGCTTAACCTGACAGCATTGCTACCAAGGGGGGAGATACAGAGGGGGGTCTGAAATTATGAAGGGACTTTTGATGGCGTTTTTTGCCATCTACAAGAAGCATTCTTATTCATACATTTGGGCAAGATGTTTTTCTTACACAATAATATAAAGGGCAAAGTAGCGAATGTGCTGCCGTAAGGAATGTGCCGATATTTGACATTCTGTACGAACGGTATTCAATAAAGGGGAACCGTGCTGTGGCAACACCAGCGATATATGACAGCTCATTTCTAAAAAAACGTACAGTACCATTGTAATTAAAGAGGGGGTTTATGAATTCCGATTTGGTTATCCGTCTGCTTGAAGTTTCCGTCGTGCTTGTGTTCTTTGCCAGTAAAGTTTTGATTTTGATCGGCAAACGATTCGGTTGGCTGTTTGGAATTTTTGCCGCTAGTCTGGCGATTATATATTTCTATTCAACGGGCATGGTTGCCTATGTGATTGTGCAAGTAGGAATTTTAGCGGCAATGGTGTATGGTTTTCTGAAACCTTCAAAAAAAATTATTTTTGAATTACCGACTCGCTTGATCATTGCTGCTGTAGTGATGACCTTGGCTGTATTTGTTATGAACGGATCATTGGCTTTACCTAAGTCAATAGTGAGTATAGGACTTCTTTTGGGAAATTATTTTTTGACACAATCCAATTTCCGTATTGGCTGGATTCTTCTGGGACTCAGCAATGCATTCAGCGCTTATTTTGGGTATTCCAATGGACATGTTTTCTTTGCGGATTTTCAGATGGCTACTGCCGTCGTGGCTTTTATTGGAGTGATCTCTCAAAGGATGAAGGAGTAATGTCTAAAACTCGGCTTGCCAATTGGTTTTTAGAGAAGGAATTTTTCTATAGTATTTTGACAAACACTTCATTCTTAACAATTAAAACAAGTCAATTACCCCGCTTCGTTGCTTCACCACGTTATCCCGAATTACCTATGGTACGCAAATAACGTGATTTTATGATGGGAAGGATTTGTTGCTGTACAATTTGTTATGTGAAGTGGAAATTGTAGAAAACCTTTCTCCCATTCTGATTTTGATATGCTGTATCGTATCAGTTGTATATTTTACTAAGAAAATGAGCCGATGTAATAATGACTCTTACCGAAGAAGTAAAATCCAAAGCATTCGAACTCGGTTTTCACAAAGTTGGGATTGCACACGCAGAGCGGTTAAACGATGAATCAATTCGTTTGGAAGATTGGTTGCGGAGAGATTATCATGCATCGATGCAGTGGATTAAAAAAAATGTTGAAAAACGGATCGATCCGCGTTTGATCGTTCCCGGTGCCAGATCTGTTATTAGTCTGGCGGTGAATTATTACACTCCAACGCAGCATTCCCCGACAAAAGACGAAGGAAAAATTTCGCGGTATGCGTGGGGTGACGATTACCACCTCCATGTCACAAAAAGAATCCAAATGTTGTTTGAGTGCATCAAACAATGGGTGCCGGAATCAGAAGGACGATATTATGTTGATACAGGTCCGATGATGGACAAAGCGTGGGCGGCCCGCGCCGGTGTGGGGTGGCAGGGGAAGCATACGAATATTATTACCAAAGAGTACGGGTCTTGGGTATTTCTCGGTGAGATTATTACTACGTTGCAATTGGATGCAGATTTACCGATGGAAGATTTTTGTGGAACATGTACTGCATGTATCGATGCCTGTCCTACCGATGCCATTCATCAACCGTATGTCGTAGATAGTAACAGGTGCATTTCGTATCTTACCATTGAACATCGCGGTGAAATCACCGAATCGCTCGGTAAACAGTTCGATCAATGGATTTACGGCTGCGATATCTGTCAAGATGTTTGTCCCTGGAACAGATTTCAACAGGAAACAAATCATCCTGAGTTTGCACCCCGGCCGGTGAATGTTAATCCAAAGATTGACGAACTGCTATCGATCCCGCAGGAAGAATTTTCGAAACGCTTTAAAGGTTCGCCAATTAAACGGACAAAGCGAGAGGGAATTATTCGTAACGCAACCATTGTTAAGAATAACACGCGATAGTCATTGTATGCACACTGCAGAGTCTTTTTCGATGTGTGTAAAAAACTAACACAACTTTTATTTTATTACCACTACAAAAAGTTATTAATATGTCCGATAAACACAGAAAAGTCATTATCATTGGTTCAGGTCCGGCAGGACTCACCGCCGCAATTTACACAAGCAGAGCGAACCTAGCTCCGCTGATATTCGAAGGAATTCAACCTGGCGGTCAATTGACGATCACTACTGAAGTGGAGAATTTTCCCGGGTTCGAACATGGCATTCAAGGACCGGAATTGATGGACGTAATGCGGAAACAAGCACTGCGGTTTGGTGCAGAATCACAATTTAAAGTCGTCACAAAAGTTGATTTCTCGCAGCGTCCTTTCAAGGTTTGGATCGATGAGGACATTTATACTGCGGACGCAGTTATCGTTTCCACCGGTGCGTCGGCACAATGGCTTGGAATCGAATCGGAAAAACAGTTTTCCGGATACGGTGTTTCAGCCTGTGCTACTTGCGATGGATTTTTCTTCCGCAATCAGGAGGTGTATGTTGTGGGCGGCGGAGATACGGCTATGGAAGAAGCGAGCTTTTTAACAAAATTTGCATCAAAATTAACATTAGTTCACCGTAGGGATGAATTTCGCGCGTCTAAAGTGATGCAGGACCGCGTTCTCCTCAATCCGAAAGTTTCCGTTGAATGGAATTCTGTTGTCGAGGAAGTGATCGGCACAGTGGAGAACGACAAGAAAAAAATGACCGGTCTGAAATTAAAAAATGTAAAGACCGGAGAAGTGAAGCAGGTTGCAGCGGATGGACTTTTTCTTGCCATAGGACACAAACCGAATACGGAAATCTTTCGCGGAATTTTGGAAATGCATGAGAACGGATACCTCAAAGTACAACTTGGTTCAACGAAGACGAATATAGAAGGAGTCTTTGCCGCCGGTGATGTTGCAGATCACTATTACCGTCAGGCGGTGACCGCAGCCGGTAGCGGATGTATGGCTGCTATTGATGCAGAACGTTGGCTTGCTGAACAGGATTAATCCTTAAATATTTTTTAGGCTTGTATAACACTTTCAAATAGAGGATCAAATAAATAAAAATATCTTGTCATGTTGACGACCTGCCCGACCGTGCCGTTCAGGCGGGATATTAGCATCTTTCAAGGGAGAGTATGTTGCATTAGTTTCGGCATGTTGGTTTTCTGGAAAAACATTTTTCGCCTTCCACGTTATCGTGGGAGGCGTTTTTTTTACCATTCTGTCAACATGTGCTGACGACATTTCATCTTGTATGAAAAGCTGTCGCTCTTGCCTGACATCATTTCAGAAAAAAATCTCGGAAGTATTAGATTTTCCAAAAATACGCTCATTTTAGATTGGCACACTGATTGAAGTGTATAGGGTCATCACAACAATACCAGTTACCAATTACACACAATAGGAGAAACACTATGTTAGTACGATTCGCACCTATGCCGAATTTTGTTCATGAGATCGATTCGATCCTCAATGCAACCGTCGCTCCGTTTCCGTTAGTTAAACATCTGGAACGGAAGAACCGTTTTGCCGGAGTATCGATGAGTGATAGCGGGGATCAAGTGACAATCAGCGTGGAGCTGCCGGGTTTGGCAAAACAGGATGTCACCGTGAGTGTCAATGAAGGACTTTTGGTGATTACCGCTGAACGAAAACGCCCCGAATTAAAAGAACATGAACAATGGATTCGTAACGAGATGACCTATGGAAACATTGAGCGAACGATCGAGCTTCCGTACACCATTGATGTTGAAAAAGTTTCAGCAGTTCATGAAAACGGAATTCTTTCCATCGTTCTTCCAAAACATGAAAACGCAAAACCAAAACAAATTACCGTTCGTTAAACCAGGAGACAGTATCATGACAAACGAAACAGTACAACAAAAAGCTCCAATGATAATAACACCTGCCGTAAATATTTTGGAATCTTCAGATACGTTTATTGTCACACTGGATATTCCCGGTGCAACAAAAGATCGGATTAAAGCAAACATAGAAAATAATTCGTTGGTGATTGTCGCCGATGTTTTTCATGCATCCGCAGTCGAAAATGATCAATCAGAGAAACAATACCGAAGAGAATTTTCTCTCGCAAACGACATCGATGTTGATTCAACTGATGCACGGTATGATCTGGGTGTTTTAACTATCACCTTGAAGAAAAAGCAACAGTACGTGCCTAAACAAATACACGTCAATTAACGATTCAATCGAACTCGTCGTCGCGGCGGGCCCGGATTTGTTACGCCAGAAAGGAGAAAAATTATGTCACTGATTAAACGAAATTCAAGCAGGGATTTGGCATTCTGGAATCGTGAATACCCTGCGTTTCGCGGAATGCAAACGTTGCAGCACGATATGAATCGCATCGTTGATGAATTTTTCCGTGGGGATCTTCTTACCGATGATTCATTCTTTATCCGCGATTGGAATCCTGCCGTGGATATTGTCGAGAATAGCGATCAATGTATTCTGAAAGCAGAAATTCCCGGATTGACCAAAGATGATGTGAAGATCACATTGGAGAACAATGTGATCACTATTCGTGGTGAAAAAAAGAATGAAGTGGAAACAAAAGAAGGAGAGTATCACCGCATCGAACGAAGGTACGGATCCTTCGAACGATCGTTTACCGTTCCTGAATCCATCAAAATGAATGAGATCGATGCGCAATATAAGGATGGCGTACTTATTTTGACGATGCCGAAAGCAGAAGAAACAAAGCCAAAGTCTGTTGAAATAAAAGTGAGGTAATGAGTATGTGTTTTTTCAGAAAACCAAAAAAGTCCCGTAATCATCGGGACTTTTTTTATGCATGCAATGCATCGGGCATGCAAACTGTGCATAGCTAGTATAGTGATACCTAGAAAATTATTCAAATTTTGCAGATTTAATTATGGCACGGTGCTTGCAAAGTAAGATACTGTTGCAATACTAATTCACTATTCATCAATAGTTCAGGAAATTACTTATGAAGCAAATTTTGGTTGCGGCGCTATTCGCATTGGTTCTGGTTGGTTGCGACAAGAGCAATCCGGTCGAGAATACAACAAGCAGTGAAGCGTTGTTCAGTGAAGAGTCGATGTACAAAACAACAATTATGACCGATGTTGAAATCGAACAACGGCATGGAATTGATTCGGGACACGATTCGCTCCGGCATGGCAGAATGCTGGGACATCTTAAGATGTTTATTGGACTGACCGAAATTCAATTTGACAGCGTGAAAAAGTACGCTCAAACTATGTTCATTACGTTGCACGATATTCGGTCTCAGGTGCACGATAGTTTGATTACACGTGATCAGGCGCGTGAATTGGTTGTTGCGGCTCGTGTACAATTTGTTACATCGGTAACATTGATACTGACGGCAGAGCAGGTAGTAAAGTTCGAAGAATGGGTGGCTAACTTCTGGAATAATCCTTCGCATCGTAGAGGTCATGGTGGAAAGGGCGGTCACGGTGGCGGTCATGGCGGACCGGGCGGTGGTCCCGGCGGAAGACCATAAATAATAGAACAAAGGCGGACAGATGTCCGCCTTTGTTTATTGTAGTCGGAGCCTCAAAAAAGCACCCGTATAATCTGGAGAGAGAATGGGATGGATCGACATCGATTCGTTCCCAGTTCTATGAAAATAGGGAATAATGTAACCGATAGATGTTCCCACCGCTGCTCCAATTGCAATATCCGATAGGAAATGAGCGCCGGAAGTTACTCGTAAGAGTGATACAGCTGAAGCCAATCCAATCGCGCCTCCCCAAATGATCTTCCGGTATTCTGTGTCCGGATGATAATCGATATATACTGTGGCAAAAAAAACGCTGGTTGCAAATGCCCATGTCGCATGACCGGAATAAAATGATCGAAGTGTTTCGTTATCTTGTTTTTCCTGCAATGGCGCCTTCAATCCGTATGCATATGGCCGCACCCTTCGCACTAATCCTTTTCCGTACGACGGCATAAATGTCGCGAATATCACTGTTTCAAGATACATAGTGGAAATAGTCTTGAAATCACTTCGCATCTTGGAATCAAAAACAAAAAGGATTGGAGAAAGGATCGATCCACCTACTAGCAGATCGCTGAGAGTCGATTGTTCTTTGGAGTACCAACCTGCCGTCAGACGATCGATAGGATTAATATTCCGTTTATTTAAAGATTGAATCTCGGGAATCGTTAGCGTTGTTAATTTCTCGTCAACAGACGATGCAGTTAATGCCACGATAGCAGCTGTGCCGAATACGGATCCATCGACAGACAGAGAAGTAGAATAAGGATGATGAATATTCTGACAAAACACGTACGGAATCAACCAGAAAATCAAAAAGAAAATTTTAAAAGTCATGTGAAATTCCAACCGGATGGATATATCCTTTAAATGTATTGTTGTAAATCAATATACTAGAAAAATGGAAAAGCCAACACGGTCACATTCTATTTTTGATTGTTTGCATATTTCTCGCGGTTTTTCCATATTCACAGTACAAATTCACCAATTTTTTCCCACTGTACGGTATATTTATGAATGTTCGGAAACCGTTAAAATACTTTCTTATTGTTTGTGCCATCATGTTGGTAATGATGCAGTTCATCCAACCCAATAGAGATAATCCCCCGGTCGATGCTTCAATGACCCTCACTACCCAATTAAAAGTTCCATCGGAAGTAGCAGCATTATTAGAGAGAGGATGCAGAGATTGTCATTCCAATCAGACTGTCTGGCCGTTTTATTCGTATATCGCACCGGCTTCTTGGCTTGTTTCGTACGATGTAATGGAAGGGCGCAAGCATTTTAATATGTCTGAATGGGGGAAATATAAGGAGGGGAAAAAAATCCAAAAATTATCCGGTATTTTTCAGGCAGTTTCCGAGCGATCCATGCCACTACCGAAATATATTCCTTTACATCCGGAAGCGAATTTTACAGATGCTGAAAGGTCTGTGCTGAGTTTGTGGGCGCAACAAGAGGGGGAAAGGATGATGGGGGGCAGTGAAGAAGAAACGGATAAATAGCAGAAGCGACGATTCCCGTCTTATGTGATGGAACGTACAACATCCCAGTAACATTACTCAGTATTTTACATCGATAAAACAGTGAACAACAAGATCAATCGACAGTTGAGCATAATGATGAGTTGCTGTTTCAAGATATTGAATAATGAAGTGTATTGCCGTATCATCCGATCAAATTGGAGAAACGCATGAAAACAACGTTGCGAACGCTATTATTGCCATTCATAGGATTCGCGATTTCTGTATCATCCTGCGGTCCGAATTTGGCTCAGATCACGACGGACTTGATTGCAGACGGCCGAAATGATGAAGCGATCGCCCGGATGAATCGAGCCTTGGTGCTTGAACCGGATGTTCCGGAATATAAACGGTTGATGGGGATTGCTCTCTATAATAAGAAATTGTATTCGGAAAGTGTGACGTTATTCCAACGGGTTCTTACCGATGATGAAGAAGATGATCTGTCGGCATATTATCTAGCCGCATCGTATGAAGCCTTACATGATTATAATAGGGCAATTCGATATTATCGTCTCTATAACGAACTGACGTTTTTTGGTGAATATAAGGATGTTGTTGAAGCCCGTATCAAATTGTTGTATCGACAACAAATGGAAGCGGAAGCACGGCGTGCAATGTTGATGGAACAGCAATTGGATGTTTCCAAAATCCCGAATAACACGATTGCCATACTCTACTTTGAAAACAAAGGACAAAAGGCAGAATTAAATCCGTTGCAAAAAGGGATTACTGAAATGGTCATCACGGACCTTACTAAAGTACGATCATTAAAAGTGGTTGAACGGATACGTCTTCATGAGATGATGCAGGAATTGAATCTGGCAGAAACAGATATGGTGGATCAGCGCACTGCCCCGCGTTTGGGTAAACTGCTGGGAGCCTTTCGACTGGTGAAGGGATCTTTTTTTGAGCTGACCGGAGATAATATCAATATCGATGCTTTTGTCGCTCGTACAAAAACCGGTGAATTGGACGTGACAACGAATATCTCCGGTAATATGAAGGATTTCTTCCGCATGGAAAAAGATCTGGTATTTAAAATTATTGCCGATCTAAAAATCAAGTTGTCTGATGCAGAACGGGAAGCAATTCTGGAAATACCGACAGAAAACTTCTTCGCCTTCTTGCAATATTCCCGTGGATTGGATTATGAAGATCGCGGTTTATATACCCAAGCATTCCAGGCATATTCACAGGCCGCTGTTAGCGATCCGAACTTTTCCCAGGCAAAAACGAGCGCATCATCGGCAAAAAAAGTGGAACAGATTGTAGGAACAACAACCGAACCGAGTGCTACGGAAAGCGAAACATCTGAACAAAAATCGTCAGAACAAAAAGCATCCGGACAAAAAACGCAGACACAAAGTACTTCCGCCAGCAAAGCGGGTGGAGGCAAGACTGCACCGCCAAGCACCACACCTCCGCCCCCGCCGCCTCCGCCGAATTCTTCAGGAGGAGGGACAACATCATCGTCACCGGGTGGTAGTTCTGGATTTGGCAGTACCGTTGAGCAGGTTGCCAATAGAGCTAACTCTTCCAATACAAGTATTACCAATACAACAATACCTGGTACGGGTTCTAACAATACACCACAAACGACGGTTATTACCCCTTTAGAAGCACCACCGTCACCACCAGAGAATTAGGACCGTTATGAAATGGTTCGTATTCTTTTTCGTTTCCATGGGAGGATTTCTTTTCTCCCAGAAAGCGGTCATGACACCGTTGGGACCGGAAGGTGGAGTAATATCGTTGCTTAAAGGATCATTGAACGATGATGTAGTAATCGCCGTTGTTCGAGAGCAAGGTATTTTCCGATCGACAGATGGAGGCAACACATGGAAAACCGTTGTCTTGCCATTCCTTCCAACTTCCGGTGTCGATATCCACGATATCGTTTTTCATCCAAGTTCCTCAGATACGGTCCTGTTGACGACGACGCAAGGCTTATACCGTAGCAATAATCAAGGCGTATCGTTTACTCTTGTGCCGTCGAATCCCTCACCGCAGCAGAGCATAGAATATTCCCAGGCTAATCCTTCCATACTTTTTGGCAGCGATATGAAAGGCCCGTTGAAATCTATTGATGGGGGAAACAATTGGTCCCCGTTGAAAGACGGTCTTTACTTTGGCGACCGGTTTATCAGCCAAATCGCTGTCCATCCTGCCGATACCGGAAATAATATTCGGTTGCTTGCTGCTGCCGGTTTTGATGATAGTGTTGGACTTTTTTTCTCCAGCAATAGCGGAATGACCTGGAAGCCGTTCAATAAAGGTCTTGCTAGTGGGATTGCGCGGAGAATCTATAAAGTGGAAATCGACACGATGGGAACTGGACGGTCACATTTCCGTGCAGTAATCGGTACGGCAAATGGGATCTATGGAGCTCAAACCAATTATTCCGATACGACTTGGATCTCGCTCTCAACGGGTACCAGCCAGTCAACCGGGGTGGTGACAGATGGAATTCTCGTCTACGATCATTTTGATCCTACAGATACTATTTACGGCCAACATAAGTTTGCTCTATACTATTCCTCAAATGCATCGGAATACGACGGTATCCCCCGACCGTTTACCGAAAAGAATGGATTGTTCAAGATCGCCTCCAAATACAATTCATTATTCAGAATTCTTGAACCGCCGCCCGAACAAAGAATTTTTGCCGGTCTCGCGGACATTATATCGCTGTTTATTCCGTCAGAAAAAAATAAATCAAAAATCTATCTCGGAACCACGAACGGCATCTTCATCAGTATTGACGATGGAATAACATGGGAGCGAAAAAATTCCGGTATCAACAATACTATTATTCGAAATACCGTTTCACTGCCGTCACCGATAGGAGGACACTATCTTTTCGCTGGCATTTTTGGTGGCGGTATTATGCGATCGTCGAATGAAGGCGGTACATGGTCCGAGGTAAACAACGGCGTTAGGTCTCCTTACATTCTCTCGCTTGATGTAGACAAAAAAGAAAATATTCTGTATGCCGGTACTGCATACAGCGTGTATCGTTCGATTGACCGAGGGCAATCGTGGACAGAATTGTTTAAAGTTGACACGAGCGTTATTCTTAATCCCACCAGGTTTACGAACAGAAGTCATGAGATTTCTGTCCGACATTCTCCCGTCAAGAGTACGAATGTGATGTTCAATAGTACAGTATTCGGATTGTGGATGTCGACAAACGGTGGTGGAACTTGGAACAATATTGTCCCTCCGGGAATATCCGGTGCGGAAACTGTTCCGGAAAATATCGAATTCGATCCCATCGATGCGTCGACGATATATTATGCCGCGGGGAATTTCTTTAAATCAACGAATGCCGGACAAACGTGGACGGATATTTCCACCACAATGCCAAAACAAGGATTTAATCCTTTCACACAATCAATGGACGGGATCATTGGATTAAGTCCAACGATCAATCCGCTGAATACCAAAGAAATATTTCTTGCGACAGTATTCTTGAAAGGCGAAGGAATTCCGTTCCGTCTTTTCAAAACAACAGATGGTGGCACTTCGTGGGATCCACTCTCGGTTCCTATTCCTGTTTATGATATTCTCTATGACCCGATTGATGCTCGACGGCTTGTAGCCGGTGGGCCCGCAGGAATTTTCCGCACGGTGAACGGCGGTTCAACGTGGACAAGAGTGAGTGATTCAGCATCCGCAGTCCGGTATTTCTTGGTTCACGACCACTACAAAAACAGTAATATGTTCTACGCCGGTAGCGAACAAGGAGCATACAGTTTTGAATTGCCCGATTATCCTAAGCTCACCATTGATACCGCTCTGTATGATTTCGGCAGTATTATTGCCGGAACAGATTCTATCCGGAAAATCTCGCTGAACAATCAAATGGGAAATCGCAACGTGTTGCTCTCCTATCTAAGTCTGAGTGATTCAGTTTCATTCACCTATGGCGGACCAACGGCAATGAACATTCCGGCCGGCGGTGAATTTGCTGTGCCGGTAACGTTTACTCCCGGATCATCCGGTCTAAAATTTGCAGTACTGCGGTTTGCTACAACCGATCTGTCATTCCCTCTTGTTCAAATCGCTCTTCGGGGACACGGTTTCAATCGATATCCTTTTGAAAAATTCGTTTTTGGATTTGGAACGGTGTCGGTGGATAGGGATTCTACTCTCGAAATTCCGATCCCGAATGAAAGTCAACAACAATTGACTGTTTCACTGTTGCAAAATTCGGATTCCGTAAATTTTTCATTGATGAATGGGAAAAGTTTTTCCGTCGATACCGGTACAATTGGGTCTTTGGTGCTTCGATTTCATCCGAAAAGTTCCGGTGAACACCGATCAATCCTTCGTATGACAACGAACGATCCTCGATTTCCGGAAGTGAAACTTTTGATGTCCGGATCCGGTGTGCGAAAAAACTATCTTTCCCGAAAGGTGGTGATCGATACGGCATTCGGAATTTTTATTGAAGGTTCGAAATTGATCTCGGAGTATTATGAACAATTCCGAAATTCGTTGGCAAAAGCGGGATTAAACGTGAACCTGCTACAGCCATACTCGTTTACGGGAAATCACTCTATTGCAATTATCCAGCCTTCCCTGCCCATCATCGGTTCGGCGAAGGATGCCCTACAGAATTTTGTCGCTTCGGGCGGAACGGTTGTGCTGATTGCCGATCACCGCGATTCGAGTGCCCACTTATTGAATCTCTTTTTGCGCGATCCGGAATGGCTTTTAAAATACGGTGCAACAACAGGAATACAATTTGGGCAGACAACTCTTTTTGACTCAGCGTTATTCTATCAAGGATTGGATGGCGCGATTATTTCCACTGCTGCACTCAGTCATAAGTATACATTTCATGCAGATAGTATCCTGTTTTCGTTTGGAACATTTTTAACCGTCGATACATCGGCTGCAAATACCAATCTCCTGTACACAGCCAAATCACAAACGTTGTTTTCCATAAATGACACCGGAGGGATCGCTTCCTTCGCTGGACCAGCAGTGACGGCGGCATATTCCACTATCGGTGCGGGCAGAATTATTGCTGTTGCTGATCCTGAATTGTGGTGGAATGGTGTACCGGAAGATACAACCTCTCCATTTGGAATTTACGGTGCGCAGAATCTTCAATTTGCGTTGAACGTTTTCGGTTCAATCGAAAATATTACCGCCAGTTTACGGGAAACGATTGAAGAACGGTATGAATTGATTAGTATACCGTACACTTTCGAAGATTCCACCGTTTTAACATTGTTCAAAGATTTGGGAGAGAATAATAATTATTTGTGGCGAATGTTTGGGAAGTTTTCAAAAGCAGGTGGGTATAAAGAATTTCCAAAAGACTTTTCGACAATTAATCGTGGTGAGGGGTATTGGCTGATTACCAAGGAAAAAAAACAGGTTAAGCTTGGTATGACGAGTCTGCCCGGTGTTGCCGAAGATTTTGAAATTGAAGTTCATCCCGGGTATACAATGATCGGCAATCCTTTCCCATACACTGTAAGTTGGACCAATTCCGTCGTAGCGGACAGTGTAGAAAAAGTGTTATGGTCATATAGCAATGGAAAGTATGATACAACATCTGTTGTGATGGAAGCGCTAAAAGGATATTGGGTATTTAACAGAGGAAAAACTCCTAAAATCATTCGAATCAATGCAGTTCCTGTAGAAGTTAGCGCTGTTCCGAAAGTAGGAAACACAGGCTATGTGGTGAATCCGCAGGAATGGAAGATGCATCTGATGTTAACTTCAACCGACGGGACAGATTCAAAGAATTTTATCGGTGTAACAAACACTGCAAGCGATGGCTGGGATGATGAAGATTTTGTCAAGCCCCCGGCGTTACCATCACAGCCAGCAACGCTAACCTTGAAGAATCATGGTGAAAATCTTTCTGCGGACTATCGAGCACGGAACGACGAAGGCCACAGCTGGGAATTTTCAGTTTCCGGAACTTCACCATATTCACCGTTGCGTATCACTGCTGAACAATTCGGCACTATTCCACAGAAGTTCAGGATGTACCTGGTGGATTTAAAAAGCGAAAGAATGTTTGATTTCAGGACTTCGACGTCCTACGAATTTTCGTTCCAAAAAAATGAGAAAGTCCGTCAATTCCGATTTATAACAGGCACCTCCAAGTTTTTAGAGGAACACTCCGATGGAATTCCGGTAATTCCGTTGGATTATTCACTCTCTCAGAATTATCCTAATCCATTTAATCCTGTGACCACTATTCATTATTCGATCTCAAATCGTGGAGAGGTGAAACTCGTAATTTTTAATGTGTTAGGGCAAAAAGTGAGAACATTGGTCCACCTTCAGCATCTGATTGGGTCATATTCTGTTACCTGGGATGGGAAAGATAATAATGGAATATTGCTATCAAGTGGTATATATTACTACCAAATTCAAGCTAATAATTACAGGTCGGTCAAAAAGATGACCTTTATCAAATAATTCAGAATTGTGATGATAAATACATCTTTCAAACTCCACAATTTCCATATTTCAGCTGCATTGGTGACATTGGTTTTTTTGTTCTTTGAAACCGGAACTGCTCAATTGGAAAAAGGAAGCGACAAATCAATCTTCCGGGGTGCTTCCGGTATAACCATTGGCGGCATTCAACAGCAATGGGTGTTAAAAGATACGAAGGGGAACGAAGTTGGAACTTTGGCTCAACAATCTGCTCCGGTTTCAATCGCGCTACCATTGGCAAATAGACTTTTGTTGTCGGTTTCTAATTCCGGTGTCATTTCGAAATTCGAAGCTACCAGTTCCATGAATATCGTAGACACTCGTGTAGCGATATCATATGTCTTTCCCGGAGAAAAACTTTGGCTTACCGGTGGCATCAGTCTTCCTACCGGCAAAACGCAGCTTGACCAGTCGGATTTGAATATGACTGCTTTTTTAGGCCAAACTGCGTTTGGATATAAAGTACCAACTTTTGGTCAGGGACTGTCCGGGAATGCTTCACTTGTGTATGCCGGATCGCTGACAAGACGAATGGTGTTGGGCATTGGAGTATCATACTTTTATAAAGGTCCATTCAAACCTTTAAAAGCGTCGAATGTAGAATATGATGCCGGTGATGAAGTTTCATTAAATGCAGGGTACGATTATATCACCTATGGAAAGAGCGCCCGCCTTTCATTTGATGTTACGGGAACATATTTCATGAGGGATGAGATCAGCGGTTCCGGAGAAGTGTTCGAATCAGGGCCGAGAGTGATCGCAACGATTCTTTACGCATTAAAAACGGAAAGTATCAATCATACGGTTCAATTGCGGTCCCGATACCGTCTGCAAAACAATTTTATCAGCAGTAATAAAAAATATGATGCATCGTTGCAGATCGAAGGTCAGTACAGTCTGGGTACTATGATCTCCAGCGCATTGTATACTTCGTTTGTTGGGGAGGGGAAATATTACACACCCGATCAGGTTCCGGCAGGTATTAGTTATATTGAAACAGGAAGTGCACAAATCGGTTCTGTCGGAGCCGACATTTCAATTGTTACGTGGGGTTGGGTACAGCCAACTATCGGTGCACGATATGCAATGGGATCGATTACGATATCCGGCGTTGATTACGATGTCAGCGGAATTGACGGGAATCTGACGCTGCGGATCACTTTATAAAAATTTTAATCACTTAACATATCATAATACTGGAAGGAAATCAGTATGAAACAACAACAGGTACTTTTTGGTCTGCTTGCGATTTGTGCGCTCTTGGTGAACAGTGTTGTGTTCGTTCAAACGGCACAGGCAGGCGATCCTAAAACGATAGCGGTTTTGTATTTTGAAAATAACAGTGTCGTTGATAAGGATAAATTGGATCCGCTAAAAAAAGGCCTGGCGGATATGATGATCACTGAAATGACGAAGATTAAAGGGATTAAAGTTGTGGAACGTCAACGAATCCAATCTATTATCGAAGAACTGAATTTGAATGAAACAGATATGGTGGATAAATCGACGACGCAGAAAATGGGAAAACTGCTCGGGGCAAAGGTGATGTTATTCGGCGGATTTTCAAACCTGTTTAACGATAAACTGCGGATAGATGTTCGCATTGTTCGTACTGAAACTGGCGAAACTTTAAAAGCGGAAGAAGAAACGGGTGAACTTGATGAGTTTTTGACGATGCTCCAGTCGCTGGTAAAAAAGATCGCTTCGGATCTGGAAGTGAAAATGACCTCTGATGATGAAGATAGACTCGAGGCGTCGAAAGATGGAAATTTTAACGGATATGTTACATATGCAGAGGCTTTAAATTTTGAGGATCAGGGCAAGAAGCTTGAAAAGCAGGGGAAGAAATCCGAAGCAAAATCTGCTTATGAAAATGCGCGGTCCATGTATCAAAAAGCATGGGATGAATCGGAAGGGTATGAACCCGCAAAACAAAAGGCGGACGAAATGGCGTCATTAATCTCGAAATTGAAATAATTATCAATTAATCAGGAGAAGAAACATGAAACGCATTCTTTCGTTACTCTGTCTGTTTTCGCTGATCGGTATGCTTGTTCAGCCGCCGACAATCATAGCGCAAAATGCCGATATGCCCCGTGTAATGGTCGTTGTCGATGAGAAGATTGACAATGTAGATGCCACTGCGCGAAAGGTAGCCGGTAAGATAGAAAAAGCATTATTGGATAAAGGGTATCGCATTGTTGACTCACGACAATTTTCAGAAGTGCGTGCCCGCGATGTTGCGGCAGCGGATGCCACCAAAGCAAAAGAACTCGGTCGCCGATATGGTGCTGAGTTGATTATAGCCGGCGGAGCCCAGGCGAATTTTGGTGGCGAAAAGGAAGTGTATGGTATTAAGACAAATGAATTTACCTCAGACGGTGAGGCGAAACTGATTATCACCGATACCGGTGAAATTCTCGCCGTTGCAAGCGCATCATCGAAAAAATCGGCACAGGGAAAATCGCAGGCAGCATCCAAGTCGTTGGAAGAGATCGGAGACATGCTGGCGACCGAATTGATGGCGAAGATCGATGCGAAGATGAAGGAAATGAAAGAAAAACCGATCATCGTCGAATTGATCCTTCAAGGAGTAAACGATGCGTCGCTGGTGAAGATCGAATCCGATCTTCCATCGAAGATTTCGATGATCGAAAAAATGAAGTTACGGTATATGGAAGGGGGTTCCGCATCCTACGATGTTGTTATGAAAGGAACCCTGGATGACCTCCGAAAAGCATTCTCCGGCATGCAGGAATATTCCGTCGTCGGTGCTTCAGGAAACAGACTGGATGTTTCTACAAAAACGAGCGGAATCAAAAAAGCCAGCGTTATCATGTCTAGCGCATTGGAGATTACCGAATTTAAAGTGGAGAATATCTTTCCCGCACAGTTTGTGTATTATTCTAAAAATCCCATCGGCGCAGTGACATTGGAAAATACCGGGAAAATAGATATTAAAAATATTAAAGCAAAAATTTTCATCCCGAACTATATGGCGTTCGCCTCGGAACAGATGATTCCGTTGTTGAAAGCAGGGGAGAAGAAAACGTTTGAAGTTTCCGCAACATTGGATAAAGAAAAACTTCAGGCGGTGAGTGAGAATACAATCGCTCAGATCAGAACCGAAATCTCGTATACGCAAGGAGGAGAAGAGAAAGTTCGCAGTATCACCAAACCGGTGACAATCTACAGTAAAAATTCCATCAGCTGGAATAAACCGGGACACGTCGGTGCGTTTGTTACTTATAAAGATGCAGCAGTGGAAAACTTCTCCCGCAATGTTGTTGGCACGGTGAAATTTGATCAATCAATTTATCCGAACGCTTCGCGAAATATGCAGAACGCCATGAAGATTTGGGACGCCGTTCGTGCATTTTCAATCAATTATGTCTCCGATCCGTGGGTTGTTGCCGAAGGCGACGTACTGGATGAGATTCAGTTTCCTCGACAAACACTCGCTAAAAAAGCGGGAGATTGTGACGACAGTTCGATCCTTCTGGCGGCATGTTTGGAAAACCTCGGTGTTCGCACAATGCTGATCGGTACATCGGATCATATTTTTATTATGTTCGATACTGGAGTGAATAAGAAAAATGCCTCACGTGTAAGTTTGAACGATCGGGATTTTGTTATTCGTGAAAACACGGTGTGGATTCCGTTGGAAACGACGATTATTAACAAGCCGTTCGCCGACGCATGGAGGATGGGAGCTGATGGATTCTATAAAACGGCCGATGTAAAAGGCAAAATGGATATCATCGACGTCCGTAAATCTTGGGAAATGTCACCACCAAGCAATCTGGCGGGAGACGAAAAAATTGCCGCAACACCGGCAGCGGCCGACATTGAAAAATTGCTGGTTGCAGATGCACAAAGTCTTGTCAGTGCCAACAATGACATGGTTGCTCAAAAAGTGACGTATCTGAAAGGGCAAAATACCGAACAATCCTCAAACGAAGCGGCTATGATACTAGCGAATGCCGGAAAATACGATGAAGCGATCGTTGCAATCAAATCATATTCATCCGCATCATCACAGAATAACCTTGGCAATATTTACTTGTTAAAAGGTGATTCTCTGAATGCACACAAGAGTTATTCTGACGCAATGGCTGCGGATACCAAAGACGGCGGAATTAATCTAAATATGGGCCTGCTGAAATATCTCGGCGGCGACCATAACGGCACCGTGGATGCATTCGCAGCAGCAGTGTCGAAATTCCCCACTCAGGAACAGGCATATTCCGAATTGGGGATCGATAACATTGTTGCCGAAATGGGACAGACCCGGGCAGCGGAAAAAACCGCTGCCATTGATAAGGGAGAATTGCAAAGTTTGTTGTTCAGCGCATTACAGGATCTGCAGTCACGCCGGGATGCACGTACTGCGAGCCGTCAGGTTCGACGCGGCGAGAATAAATTTCTCTTTGGCGGACGCCGCGGTATCGATCCGACCGCATTAGCGAATATTAAAGACTTCCTCTATTGGAAAATTTAGTTGGATAAATTAAGTATTTTTTTGCAAGTTACCCTCCACATCGGAGGGTAACTTGTTTTAAAGGGAAGTTCATTTAACCAATCTTTCAATTTTCGGGGTACTATGAACAAAAAACTCATCAAAGCGCTCTTCGGAATCCTCTTCGCGATTCTCTCCATTGCCGTCACCGGCGGATTATTTCAGTTGGAGTTCTTCAAATCATTGGAACTGAAAGCATACGACGCTCTATTACAGGCGCGTGGCGAACGACCTCACACTTCAAATGTGGTTATCGTAACGATCGATGAATATACCATGAAGGAGATGGATTATCCGCTGCCGAGAGATAAATACGGAACGCTACTTGCAATTCTTGCGCAAAGCGGCGCACTTGCGGTAGGAGTCGACGATATTTCATTTCCGACGATCCGGCAGGACAGTATCTCACAGTATGAAAACGATCAATTTTTATTTTTCCATTCGTATGCTCCAAATGTGTATCATGCGATCGGACCGTTTGTGCCGAACGAAGAGAATCCGGGAGAACGAAGATCAATTGATGTGGAAGCTGCAAAAATTCTTCACCAACACTCCATCCCGAAAAGGGCACAATTCAATTTTCCCCAGGCAACGTATATCGACGAACGCCCGTACGATTCGCTGGTAAATTTGGCGGCAGGTATAGGCCACATCCTTATCCGGCCGGATTCGATCGACGGCATCATCCGTTCAGTTCCTTTCTTCGTTGAGTACGCCGGGGATTATTATCCGACATTCGGCGCGGCGCTTGCGTTTGCCGCTGCACAGGTTGATTTGCAGACGGTGAATGTTGAAGCGGGAGAAGAGGGTGGATTGATTGTGCGGGCGGGACAGATGGAAATTCCGCTTGATGAGTACGGTTTCCTTCGGGTGGATTATGCCGGACAGAATGATTTGTACAAACAGATCTCGTTTCAGGAAGTACTGGATGCGTTTGTGAAAAAAGATGCGGCAGCACTTTCCATGTTCAAAGATGCGGTCGTGATTATTGGTCCCACCGCCAGGTCCATCGGCGACCATAATGCGACACCACTGGCAGACATCTCACCGAACTGTTTTGTTCACGCCAATGTGTACGATCAGATAATGAGTGCCAAGTATATTGCTCCTGCGCCGTATAATTCCCAATTGATGTTCCTTGTGTTGATTGCTCTCTTGGTTTCTATTGCAGCTATCCTATTAAAACTCCGTTGGAGCGTTCCGATCGGTATATTGTTAATCGGTGGTTATTTGATGTTTGCCTATTCAACATTTCAAAATACCGGTGTTGTCTATTATATTGTCGAACCGATTTTTGCTCTTTTCTTCTGTTTTGCTTCGGCGATGTCTTATAATGCGGCGACGGAAGGAAGACAAAAGGCGCAAATAAAAGGAATGTTCGAGAAATATGTCGATAAAGCAGTCGTCAAACAAATTCTCGACAATCCGTCACTTGTGAAACTCGGGGGTGAAGAACGGGAAATTACTACGTTGTTTGCCGATATCGAAGGATTCACCAGTATGGCTGAAAAGATGGGTCCGACCAATACCGTTGGAATGTTGAATTCCTATCTCACCGAAATGTCCAACATTATCATAGAAAACGGCGGTACGATCGACAAATATATCGGAGACGCCATTATGTCTTTCTGGGGTGCGCCGATATCAGATGCCGATCAGGCATTTAATTCTTGCGCAGCGGCGATTAATATGCAACGGAAATTGACCGCACTGCATACAAAGTGGATTCATTATGGCAGACCGGTTGTTAACCAGCGAATTGGAATTAATACCGGCCGTGCGGTGGTAGGAAATATGGGGGCTGAAACTCGCTTGAATTATACAGCGATCGGCGATGCAGTGAATCTGGCTGCCCGTCTGGAAGGGGTGAATAAAGAGTATGGAACACGGCTGCTGATGAGCGAGTTTACATATCGAAAAGTTCATGACAAAGTCCTTTCTCGGGAAATGGATCTTGTCGTAGTGATGGGTAAATCCGAACCGGTGAGGATCTATGAATTGATTGCGCTGGCAGACGAAGTACAGACCGATGCGACCAAAAAATTCTTGGAATTTTATCACAATGGTTTGGAAGCATACAAAAAACGTGCGTGGAAGAGTGCGATCGATCAATTCCAACAGGCGCTATCTATTCGCCGGGACGATATTGTCTCCAACCTCTACATTCAGCGCGCCACGATGTTCAATGATTCGCCGCCGGCGGATGATTGGAACGGTGTTTTTATTATGACTAAAAAATAGACACTCCCGGAGGTCATTCCATCGGCTGAACATTCACAGTTCAGCCGTTTTTTTTTAAGGGTAATGATTCATTGATTTTTCATCATTTCTTTTATACTTTGTCTCGGCAATTTTAACGAATAACTGCGCACTCTTATGAATCCTTTCTTCAGATTTGTCAATTCTTCCGTCGGCAAAAAGATCCTCATGAGCCTGACCGGAATTTTTCTTTCCGTTTTTCTGGTAGAACATCTTGCAGGTAATCTTCTACTGTTAAAATCAGACGGCGGTCAAGCATTTAATGATTATGCGAAATTTATGGGAGGCAATCCCATTGTACGAATTCTGGAGATCGGTCTTCTCGGCCTGATTCTGCTGCATATCGTCAATGGAATACGCTTATGGTTGAGTAATCGCACGGCGCGCGGGAAAGGGTACGGCGAGTATAGACTCGACGAGAACACCACGCTACAGGCACGGATGATGAAATTTTCCGCAGCACTGGTGCTGTTGTTCCTGGTGATCCATTTGCAAAAATTCTGGGTGCCGGCAAGATTTTTAGGTGAACATGATATCGCTTCCTTGATTTATTATACCTTCCAACAACCGTTTTACGTGATCTTTTATCTGGTTTCGTTGATTGTGGTTGGTTACCATCTGCGGCACGGATTCCAATCTGCATTTCAGACGATGGGCTTCAGGACAAAGCCCTATCAGGCACTGATCGAATTTGTGGCAGTGCTGTTCTGGCTCATCGTTCCGGTCGGTTTTGCGATCATTCCGATCTATATCTATTTTTTCAGCGGCAGTCCGGTCGCTGTTGTTCAATAACGTCTATCCGATACCATTATGAATCTGAACTCACATATTCCCGACGGACCGCTGGAGAAAAAGTGGTCATCACATAAATTCAACATGAAACTGGTCAATCCTTCGAATCGGCGGAAGTACAAGATTATCGTCGTGGGAACAGGATTGGCCGGATCGTCTGTGGCAGCAACACTGGGCGAACTTGGATATAACGTCCATGCCTTCTCATTCCATGAATCGCCCCGCCGTGCGCACAGTATTGCCGCGCAAGGTGGAATCAACGCGCCGAAGAACTATTCCAATGACGGGGACAGCGTTTACCGGCTGTTTTATGATACAATTAAAGGGGGAGATTACCGTGCTCGTGAATCGAACGTCTTTCGTCTGGCGGAGGTAAGCGGCTCGATTATCGATCAATGTGTGGCACAGGGAGTACCGTTTGCCCGTGACTATGCCGGGTATCTTGATAATCGTTCGTTCGGCGGTGCACAGGTTTCTAGAACATTTTATGCGCGGGGGCAAACAGGACAACAATTACTGCTTGGCGCTTATTCTGCATTGAATCGTCAAATAGACAGTGGCGCAGTAAAGTTTTACGAACGTCGTGAAATGCTCGATCTGGTGATAGTGGACGGGAAAGCGCGCGGTATCGTTGCCCGTAATCTTATCAACGGAAAAATTGAGTCATATTCGGCGGATGCTGTTGTTCTTGCTACTGGCGGGTATGCGAACGTCTTCTTTCTTTCTACGAATGCAAAAGCGAGCAATGCCACGGCGGCATGGCGCGCGCACAAAAAAGGTGCACTGTTCGGAAATCCCTGCTTCACGCAGATCCATCCCACTTGTATTCCAGTCACCGGAGATCATCAATCGAAACTGACTCTGATGAGCGAAAGCTTACGGAATGACGGGCGTGTGTGGGTGCCGAAGAAAAAAGGGGATACGCGGAGTGCGAAAGATATTCCTGAAAATGAACGGGATTATTATCTGGAACGCCTCTATCCTTCATTCGGAAATCTTGTTCCTCGCGACGTCGCATCGCGCCGGGCAAAAGAAATGTGTGACAACGGATATGGCGTTGGTTCATCAAAAATGGCGGTGTATCTGGATTTTGCTGATGCTATTAAACGGCTCGGACGTGATGCAGTATTCCAGAAATATGGCAATCTATTGGATATGTATAAGCAGATTACTGGCGAAGATCCGTACACGGTTCCGATGCGGATTTACCCAGCAGTGCATTATACGATGGGTGGTCTTTGGGTGGATTACAATCTGATGAGCACTATCCCTGGATTGTTCGTACTCGGCGAAGCAAATTTTTCCGATCATGGTGCAAATCGGCTGGGCGCGAGCGCACTGATGCAGGGGTTGGGGGACGGATATTTTATTGCGCCGTATACCATTAGCGATTATCTTGCCAGCAATAAACTTGCGACAGTAAAAGAAGATAACAAAGAGTTCAAAGAAGCAGAAAATGCCGTTACTGCAACAATTAATACATTACTAAGCATCGATGGTCATGTGACTGTTGACGAATTCCACCGCGAGTATGGTAACGTGATGTGGAATTATGTCGGCATGGCGCGCAATAAAGCGGGGCTGCAGAAAGCATTGAAACTTCTTCCTGAGATTCGTGAACGGTTCTGGAAAGAAGTGAAGATTACCGGCAATGCTCACGACATCAATACTGAACTGGAAAAGGCGCAAAGGGTTGCCGATTTTATGGAACTGGGTGAATTGATGGCGATCGATGCGCTACACCGTGAAGAATCATGCGGAGGTCACTTCCGCGAGGAGTATCAGACTGAAGAAGGAGAAGCGAAACGTAACGACAAAAAGTTCTCCTACGTTGCTGCCTGGGAATATACCGGCAAAACTGGCAAACCGAAACTGAACAAGGAAGAATTAAAATTCGAAGAAGTGCAT
>Ga0265292_1001278_pt1 | contig 23183 bp, 28 predicted proteins | sample Munlanlewell296A_FD_189080 | JGI IMG/M metagenome (GOLD analysis project Ga0265292, IMG submission 189080) | Leachate microbial communities from a municipal landfill in Southern Ontario, Canada - Leachate well 296A | ecosystem: Engineered > Solid waste > Landfill > Unclassified | place: Canada... | reverse complement strand
TTGTTTGATTTCGGAATACATAATACATAAATTTACAATTTTCAATTAACTTTGAAAATTAAGTCATTGAAAATTCAATGAAAATTGCCACCGCCTTGGCGGGGTCCCGCTGAGGCGGGAAAACTTGAAACTTGAAAATTAATAAAACAGCCTCCTATTCTTTCTTAATTTAATCTAAGGAATTTATTTTTACCAATTCGTCAATTTTATTAAACAACCGGTCGTTGTTCAGGCAGCGGTAATTTTTCAGATTGTGACGGTAGCGAGGCAGGCCGGCAAAAAAATCTTTAATGGTTTTTATTTCCAGCGGCTCAAATATTTTGCCGCAGTCCATTTTTTCCAGCTCAATTGCGTTCAAGATCTGTTCAAATTGGCCTTGAATCGGCAGGGCAAGGTAGGGTTTTTTTAAACAAAGCGCTTCTGATATCAGGGAAAAACCGGCGGTCCCGATTACTCCGGCAGCGGCTGCCAGGTCCGTAATAAAACCTTCATAGCTGCTGGTTTTAAATTGCAGATTGCCGCTTTGTTCGTTTTTATTGTAGCCGTAGATAATGAATCGCGCGCTGATTTTTTTTAAGAGTTTGATTAGCCGGTTATTTTTTGCGCTTAGATAAACTAAAAAATAATTTTCTTCAGTCGGCTTCGTTTGCAGAATATCTTGTCTGATGATTGGCGGGAAGAAAAAGGTCTTTTTGTTTCTTGGTTGATGTTCGGCAAAACTGGTGATCAAGTACCAATCGGCATGCGGCACAATCAGGCGGATAATCGTTTTCGCGGTCATCGCCTCCAGGCTGTATTTTATCGGTACGTCATATTTGGCTTGTGTCAGGCGATGAATATTGTCAATTGAAATGAGCGGCAGATTGTGCAATTTGGCGGCAATCGCGGTGGTCGGCTCAAAATCAGTGAAGACTATTTGCGGCTGAAATTTGTCAATGATTTTAGAGACCCGATAAACGCTTTTGATCATCTTGGGCGATTTTGAAAGGTTGGTTAAAAGCGTTTTCAGATATTGGATCTCGTTTTTTTTGAAATAAAAACGGGGACTATAAACCACCGAAAGATCAAAAAATGGTTTTAAGTTTTTTACCGCCTGGCCGTAAGCGATTACCTTGACGCGGTGGCCCCGCTCTATCAGATGATCAATTACGGCCTTCGCCCTGGTGGAATGGCCGGAACCGACGCCGCAAACGCCATATAAAATTTTTGCCATAGCTATAAGCTAATAGAAAACGGCTACCTAATTTTGCCTGATATAAACATTATATCATAACAAAAACAGATAGCCGTTTGGGTCGCTATTTTTTGCCGGTGGATTTTTCAGTTCGTTTTTCGGCGCGCGCCTTTTCTTTGGTCGCGTGCTTTGTCTTTTTACCTTTCAGAACAACTTTAGATTTCGCCTTGGCATCGGTTTTTGCTTTGAATTTTTCCACTCGGCGAGCCGCATCAACCAGTTTTTGTTTGCCGGTGTAGAAAGGATGGCAGGCTGAACATAGCTCAGTCTTTATCTCTTCTTGAGTTGAACCGGTATAAAAGGTATTGCCGCAAGCGCAGCTGACCTTGGCCTTCGGGTAATAAGTCGGATGAATATCCTTTTTCATATTTTCCTACGAATTTATCACCGCCTCGGCGGGATCCCGCCCACAATATTAATTAAATTTAGGTGGCGGGACAAATCAATTACGAATATACGAATAAAATGATTTGCTTGATATTAAGTATATAAAAATAGCTCTGTCCGAGCTAAAATAATCTTAGCGGTTAAGAGTGTTTTTGTCAAGCTAGCTTTCCGGCTATTTTTTTCTTGACAAATTAAGAGTATTGTTTTAAGATTCTATCAACTTAGGGCAGAGCCCTAAATTTTTTCCGCCTCTCCGGCGGATTTACTAATTAATAATTCTCATACCCCTCGCCCCGTTACTTCTGCGCACATTTATTTGCCATAATCAAAATTGGCAAGGCGAAGCCGCTTCGCTTACAAAAGATGCCAGTGGTGTATTTGGTGAATAGAAGTAATGGGGTGATTAATTTCCTTGTCTATCCTGAATGCTCGGGAATAGATGAAATAGGGTAGAGGCAACAAAGGAAAACAAACTTATGAACAAACTTCCGACAGTAGAGGAGATGCTCAAGGCTGGCATGCACTTTGGGCACCGCACCTCAAAATGGCACCCGAAAATGGCGCCTTTTATTTTTGGCTCACGCAACGGCATCCATGTGATTGATCTGGCTAAGTCCAGAAAACTTTTGGCTTCGGCGCTCGCCTTTTTGGAAAAATCTGCGGCTGAAGGCAAGGTGATTCTATTGGTCGGCACCAAGGAACAGGTTAATAAAACTTTGAAAGAAACGGCTGAAGACGCGGGCGTGCCTTATGTCAATGAAGGCTGGCTGGGCGGCAGCATCACCAATTTTAATGTAATCAAAAAGGCGATTAAGAAGTATAAGACCTTGAAAGAAGAGCAGGCGTTAGGCAAGCTGGATAAGTACACCAAGAAGGAACAGCTGGATATCGCCCGCGAAATCGCGCGGCTGGGCAAGAAGGTCGGCGGTATGGTCAGTTTGATTAAGATTCCCGATGTATTATTTATCTGGGATATCAAGCACGAGAATACGGCGCTGGCAGAAGCAAAAAAGAAAAAATTGCCGATAGTGGCGATTTGCGACACCAACGTAAATCCAACCGGCGTTGATTATATTGTTCCGGGAAACGATGACGCGATTAAGGCCGTCAAACTGATTCTCGGCTATGTGGGCGAGGCGATCAAGGCCGGCAAGACAAAAGCGACCCAGGCTAGTGCGGTAGTCACAGCAGTTAAGGATTAAATAATTGGGAGAATTTGCTGAGGGCTGATTTTTATTTTTTAATTTTTATTTTAAATTATGACCATATCTTTGGATATAATAAAAAAATTACGTGAAATAAGCGGTGCCGGCATGAACGATTGCCGCAACGCATTGCTTGAAACCTCTGGTGATTTAGAGAAGGCAATGGAAGTACTGCGCAAAAAAGGCATTGCCAAAGCGGCCAAACGCAGCGATCGCGAAGCCGGCGAGGGCTTGATTAAAATCGCGACCAACGAAGCGGGCAACGAGGGCTATATGCTTGATTTGCGCGCTGAGACCGATTTTGTGGTGCGCAGCGAACAGTTTCAAAATTTTTCCGCCCAAGCGCTTGAATTATCCATCGCCGCCCGCCCGCAAAATTTGGAAGAATTGCTGGTTTTGTCAATGAACGGCAGCACCGTCAAAGAAACACTAAGCAACCTTTCCGGTATTGTTGGCGAGAAGCTGGAAATCAAGCGTTACGCGATAGTAATCTCGGGCGGTTCAGTCGCGGCCTACTCGCACGCGGGCGGCCGCATCGGCGTGCTCGCGGCGATCAATCGGGCGGGCGAGGCGGAACTGGCGCGTGAAATCGCCATGCAGGTGGCGGCGGCGAATCCTCGTTATATCAATCCGGAGGATGTTCCGGCCGTAGAGCTTGATAAAGAAAAAGAAATTTATCGCGAATTACTCCTGAAAGAAGGCAAACCGGAAGCTATATTAGAAAAAATTATGACCGGCAAGCTGGCAAAATTTTACGAAGAGGTCTGTTTGACGAAGCAGGAATACATCAAAGACGACTCTAAGAAAGTGGTGGATATTCTTGCCGGAGCAATCGTTGAGAATTTTGTCCGTTTCAGCATTTAAACATCCCAATATAATAATATGAAAGCCGCCAAGGTTCAATTTACTTCTTGGTATAAACCATATCTTTGCGATACCGGCAGTTTTGTTCTGAATATTAATGATTGGGTGATAATTAAGGCGGACACCGGCAGCGAGCTGGCACAGATAATTTCTTTAGAGGAAGTGGACCCGGAAACTTTTGATAAAGAAAAAGGCGAGGAGATTAAACAGATTTTACGAAAGGCAACGCTGGTTGATTTGGAAAAAATACCGGACCAGGAAAAAAAAGACAAGATGCTTGCAGAGTGCAAGGAATATATGGATAAATACGATTTGGAGATGAAGGTGGTTGATCTGCACCTTTCACTGGATGGTTCGCGTTTGACCTTTGCCTTCATCGCCGACGGTCGGATTGATTTTCGCGATCTGGTGAAGGATCTGACCCGCCATTTTAACCGCACCATCCGTCTCCAGCAGATTGGCATCCGGGACGAGGCCAGGCTGTGCGGGGATTGCGGACATTGCGGCCGTCCGCTGTGTTGCAGAACTCATATTAAGGAATTTGTTTCCATCACCTCGGAGATGGCGGAGGCTCAGCAGTGCGAGCACCGCGGTTCGGAACGCATTTCCGGCTGTTGCGGCCGGCTGATGTGCTGTCTGGCCTATGAGGAAAAAGGTTATGTGGATTTGGCAAAAACTATGCCGCGCGTCGGCACGATTGTCAATGTAGACGGTAAGCGCGGCGAGGTAGTCGGCTGGCATCTCTTAAAACATTCAGTTGATGTGAAGTTTTCCGATGAAGACGGCAAGGGCCATACGATAACAGAGGTTGATTTGGATAGGCATAAGAAAACGCATAACGCATAACGCATAACGCCCGCCTCGCGTCGGCTCGCGCCTAGCGAGTCGAGGCGGGCATAACGCATAACAGGCAACTCTTAGCAGGGTTGTTTTTTTGTCCCCCTCGTTATGTGTTACGTGTTATGTGTTACGCGAGAATATTTTGTGAAAAAGGCGAAATATGATATAATTTATAAATAATTTATTAATTTATTTAACATTACTTGCCCCGTTAGATGACCGATATTTAACGGGCAAAATTGTAAAGACATATGATTACAAAAAAAAATAGATCATCTAACGGGATGAAAGTAGCAATCAATGGCTTTGGCCGTATCGGCCGAGCCGTTTTTAAGGCTTTGCTTAACAAAAAGGGGATTGAGGTGGTCGGTATTAATGATCTGACTGACACCAAGACTTTGGCTCATTTATTGAAGTACGATTCCTGTTACGGCGAATTTAAGGGCGCGATCGGTTCAATCGCCGACAGTCTGCTGGTAAAAGGGAAGAAGTATCGGGTGTACGCGGAAAAAGATCCCTCGGTTTTGCCCTGGAAAGCCCTTAGTGTTGATATTGTGATTGAATCAACCGGCCGTTTTACCGATAAGGCGGGGGCAGGCGCGCATCTTAAGGCGGGTGCGAAAAAAGTGATTATTTCCGCGCCCTCCAAGGGCGGAGGGGTTAAGACCATCGTTTTAGGTGTGAATGAAGATAGGCTCGGCAAAAATGACAAGGTAATTTCCATGGCCTCCTGCACCACCAACTGCCTGGCGCCATTGACCGCGGTGATTTTAAAAAATTTTGGCATCAAGAAGGCGATTATGACCACCATCCACTCCTATACCGCCGATCAAAATCTGGTGGACGGCCCGCACAAGGATCTGCGCCGGGCGCGAGCAGCCGCCTTGAATATTGTCCCGACCACCACCGGCGCGGCGATCGCGGTTACCGAAACTATTCCGAAACTGAAAGGCAAGTTTGACGGTTCCGCCATGCGCGTGCCCACGCCGCTCGGTTCGCTCTGCGATGTGGTTTATATCACCAATAAAAAAGTTGACGAAAAAAAAGTCAATCAGGCAATTAAAAAAGCCGCGAAAGAGGCGCGTCTGCGCGGCATTTTAGTCGCGACCGAAGAAGAAATCGTTTCACAAGACATTGTCGGCAATTCGGCGAGCGCAATCGTTGATTTGTCTCTGACCAAAGTGATTGGCGGCGATTTGCTAAAAGTGGTTGCCTGGTATGACAACGAGTGGGGGTATTCTTGTAGGTTGGCTGATTTAGTGGAATATATAGGAAGAAAAAAATTACTTTAATTTTTTTCTAACTCAAAACTCAAAGCGCAAAGCTCAAAACTGAAACTTAAAACTAAAAGCTGATTGAGTTTTAAGTTTTGCGTTGTGGTTTTGACTTTTGAGCTTTGACTTTTGAGCTATGGTTGGGGTCGAATAAATATAGCGGTTTATGAATATTGTAGATAAAATAAAAAAAGCTGGGTTAATAGGAAGGGGTGGTGGCTGTTTTCCGGTCGCCGACAAGTGGCTTATGGTCAAGGAAGCAAAGGGAGACACAAAGTATGTGGTGGTAAACTGCTCCGAGGGCGAGCCGGGCGTGAAAAAGGATGGTTATATCATTGAACACTTTGCCGACCGGGTGATTGACGGCATGGCGATCGCCATCGACACAATCAAGGCCGAACGGGGCTTTTTTTATATCAATCCCGCCTATCACAAAAAATATAAAGGGTTGCTTGCGAAAAATATCGCGCAATCCGGAGCGCCGATTGAGTTGTTTATGAAACCGTACGAGGCGGGCTATATCGGCGGCGAGGAGACAACTTTATTAAATGTGATTGAGGGCCGCCGCGCCGAACCGCGCATGCGGCCGCCTTATCCGCCGACTTCAGGGCTCTGGGGCAAACCGACGCTCATCAATAATGTAGAAACTTTTTATAATGTCAGTCTGGTCGCCGCGGATGAATACAAAAGGGAAAGATTTTATACCATTACCGGCGATTGTCTCTATGAAGATGTTTATCAATTACCGGAGGATTGGAGCATTGAGAAAGTTTTAAAAACCAACCACAATTATCCGAATTTCCCTTTTTTTGTCCAGGTGGGCGGCGATGGCGCGGGCGAGGTATTGAATGCTAAACAACTTAACCGTCCGGCCACCGGCGCCGGTTCAATCCATGTGTATAGCCTGACAAAATACAAACCGCGGGAATTGATGCTTCGTTGGGCGACCTTTTTTTTCCTGGAGTCCTGCGGCCAGTGCACGCCCTGCCGCGACGGCAACTTGCGCCTGAAAGAATCATTGGAACAGAGCGATCCGGACTGGAAGACGGTGGCGGAAATTCTGGATAATCTGGCCGAAACTTCATTCTGCGGGCTTGGCTGCGCGGCCGCCATCGCCATCAAAAGTTATGTGAAAAATGTCCTTTCAACGATACCTGAGAATATAATTATCTTACCGAAAGGTGCGAGGCAAGAAATTTGCAGTTGTTTTACCCCCACACCTAATATGTAACAGGCGTCAAAACATTAATTCATCTCCCCATTAAAAAAATTGGTGTGAGATGAGCGGCTAATATCGTGCGAAGTGCGTATAAGATACTTAAAGGTGCGGGGGTGTAATCAGTAAATAGACTCATTATTTAAGAAAAATATATGGAACAAATAAATGTTGTGTCGCCCGAGTCGCCAGTCAAAGTTGCGGCTTCGGCGGAGCTTCCCGCTTTTGGTAATTTATTAAAGCAGTCGCTAAAAATGTATGAAGTTCTTTTCAGGAAAGTGGTAATTTTAGCCTTGATTTCTGCCCTTGCGCTCTTGCCTTTGATGCTGGTTATTTTTTCATTCGGCTATTTGGGCGGAGAGTCTCAGGCGATCAAAATTTTGCTTGGAGTTTTATTTGCGGCCGCGCTGGTTTTATTGATTTATGTCGCTACGGCGGTGCAAGCGGCCACTTTATTTTTACTTGCAGACAGTAATCTCGGCGTCGGCGAGTATTTTAAAAAGGGCATGAGTCTTGTCTGGCGGGTTATCGTAGTCAGTTTTTTAACCGGCTTATTGACTTTGCTTTGGACCCTGCTTTTGATTGTTCCCGGTATTATTTTTTCCGTTTATTATAGTTTCGCAATCTACGCGCTGGTTTATGAAAATCAGACCGGCATGGCGGCCTTGAGGCGCAGCCATCAGCTGGTTAAGAATTATTGGTGGGCGGTGGTCAGCCGGACGATTTTTTTGTCCCTGATTTATCTGGCGGCATTGTTGGTGGTATCACTGCCGCTTTACTTCCTGCCGGATAATTCAGTACTCGCCATTTTTTGGAATATGGTTTTGTCTGCCTTGCGTTTTATCACCAGCCCGATTTTTGTTATTTTTGCTTACTTAATTTTTAAAGAACTGGTCAAGATTCACCCCCACACCCAGGACACTATGGGTGTGGGGGTGAAAGGCTCTGCTCTAACCAATGCCGCCCAAAAAACAGTTTAAAATAAAATTAAACGGCAGTGAGGTCGTCTGCTCGCCCGGCCAGACGATTTTTGAGGTGGCAACAGCGGCGGGCGTGGAGATACCGACCTTGTGCGAACATCCGGACTTTCCGCATCAGGCCAACTGCCGCGTTTGCGTGGTGGAGGTGAAAAATCGTAAAGGTCTGCCCACCGCCTGCTCCACGCCGGTGGCAGACGGCATGGAGGTGCGGACTGACTCGCCGCGCGTTAAACGTTCCCGCAATTTGAATCTGGAATTGATTTTCGCCGATCACGTAGAAAAATGCGCCACTTGCGTTTGGCGCCTGAATTGCAAATTGCTTCATTACGCCGAGAAGTATAAAATTCCTTTGAACCGTTTCAAAGATCGGAAAGGGAACCGTCCGACCTATAAATTTGAAAACGCGGTAGAGTTGGACGCGACGCAGTGTATTGATTGCCTTAACTGCATTGAGGCCTGCTCGCGCATCGCGGGCATAAATTATTTGGAATTACGCGGCAAGGGTGCTGACCAGGAAGTGGTGCCGGTAAGGGGTAAAATCCCCCCAACCCCCTTTAACAAGGGGGTTAATATTGCTTGCATCCTTTGCGGCCAGTGCGCGGTGCATTGTCCGGTCAGCTCGGCGCAGGAGCAAGCCCACTGGCAGGAGGCGGAAAAAGCGCTGAAAGAAAAACTTAGTCAAAACGGGAGGAAGAAAAAAACAATAGTGGCCCTAGTCGCACCATATGTGAGAATCAGTCTATGCGAGGATTTTGCCTTAGCCTACGGCAGTTTAAAAGTTGATCAATTAACCGCGGGCTTGAAACAATTGGGTTTTGATTTCGTGTTTGATCTGGGATTTAGCTTGCCGCTGGTCGCGGCGGAACAGGCCAAAGAGCTCGCCGGCGCCGGTGGAAAAACACTTTTTTCCAGCTGTTGTCCGGCCTGGGTCAGGTATGTAAAATTTTACCAACCTGGCTTGGCAAACCGGCTCTCGTCTATCAAGCCACCGCACATCATGAGCGGAGAACTGATAAAAACCGCCTGGGCAATAAAAAATAAAATCAAGCCCAAAGATATTATCGTTGTTTCCATCAGCCCTTGCACGGCAAAAAAATATGAAGCTTCTTTGCGGGAAAATAAAGTTAATGGCTCACCGGCGGTTGATATCGCGCTCACCACTCGCGAATTGGCCTGGCTGGTTAAAAAAAACAATGTTAAACTCGGAGAATTGAAGGGAGTGAGGCCGGATAAGATCGGCGCAGAACAAATAACGGATTATTCGGGCAGCGGGCAAATTTTGTTTGATTGGCTTGATCAGCAACAACAGCTTGCTTATTATACGGAGCCAGGCTTGCTCGCGCTGGAAGTGAAAATAAAAAACAAGAAATATAAGTTCGGTTTTATTAAAGGCATGAAAGCGGCGCAAGATATTTTGGCTAAAGCGGGGGAATTTGATTATTTGGAAGTGCTGGCTTGCCCGGGCGGCTGCCCGGGCGGCGGCGGCGAACCGATTCCGACCACCAAAGAAATTATAAAAAAGCGCCTTAGCGCCTTGCTGGCGAAAAAGTTGTGATTACTAATTTAAAGATTAAACGTTATGAGCAATAAAAAACGCGTTGGGATTTTTTCTCTGACCTGCGATGAGGGCTGTTCAATCTATTTGATCGAAATTTTTAATCAGAAGCTGTTGCCCTGGCTGGAGAAAATGGAAATTGTCCATTTTTTGTCCGTGAGCGATAAACATGAGTTTAAAGATTTGGATATCGCCCTAATTGAAGGCACAATCTCAACGGAGCGGGACAAAAAGGAAGTTTTGGAAATCCGCGAGAAATCAAAGGTGTTGATTGCCATGGGCAATTGCGCCATGACCGCCTTGCCGTCAGGCCAGCGTAATAACTTTGATGCCGAGAGGACCGCGGAAATCCAGCCTGACTTGGATGCTTTTTCCTTTCTGCCGAAGTGTTTGGCGCTGAAAGATGTAGTCAAAGTTGATGACAACATCGCCGGTTGTCCGATCGATGAGAAGAAGTTTGTGGAGGTTTTTGAAAAATACCTAATGTAATGCTAACCTACAAATTAACATGCGAATGCCGCGAATTATGGGAATGCGAATCTACAAATTAATATGCAAATACCGCGAATTTTAAATTATGCAAATAAACGAGGATAAGGTTATATATAAAGAATTATCGTATAAAATTAATGGGTTATTTTTTAAAACTCATCAAGAATTGGGAAGATTTAGAAACGAAAAACAATATTCAGACTATTTTGAAAAGTTGTTGATTGAAAACAACATCAAGCATGTTAGAGAATATGGGTTTGAAGATAAGCAGTACGGCAAGGACGTGGTAAGATGCGTGTGCGACTTTGTTGTTGATGATAAAATAATAATTGAATTTAAAGCGAAAAATTTTATTACCAAGGAGGATTATTTTCAAACAAAAAGATATTTGGTGTCACTTAATTTGCATTTAGGAATAATTGTTAATTTTCGGCAATATAGATTATCACCCAAAAGAGTTATTAATGGAGATTGGAAATATTAATTTGCGGAATACGCATTAATTCGTAGATTCGCATTATAACATTATGCATTCATGCGATTTGAACATCAGCATCAATAAGTTATCTAAAATTGAAGGGCACGCGGATCTGGATATTGAGATTCGCGGCGGCAAAGTTGAGAAGGTGGATTTACGAGTGATTGAGAATAAACGATTTTATGAACAAGCAGTGAAGGGCCAGCCGGCGCTACAGGCGCCGCAGCTCGTTTCACACATTTGCGGCACTTGCTCCATCGCGCATCTCACTGCCTGTTCTGAGGCGGTGGAGAAAGCGCTAGGCATTGTGATTACGCCGCAAGCCCTCATTTTGAGAAAGCTCACTATGTACAGTCTGATGATCCGCGACCACGCCCTGCATCTTTATTTTTTTGCCTTGCCCGATATTTTCGGTATAGACTCGGCTTTGGATTTAGCCGAATCGCACAAAGAGCTGATCCATCAGTCGCTTCACGTCAAGGAGGCGGGTAATAACTTATCTAAGTTGGTCGCCGGTCGTTCGGTACACGCGCAATTCGCCCTGGTCGGCGGTTTTGCCAAGATTCCCGATGAAACAAAAATTCCTGCTACCATTGAAGAACTGAAAAGCATCCGCCAGTCGGTACTTGATTTGGCTGAGATTTTTTATAACTGCAAGTGGGAGTTGAAGCGCAAGACAAATTTTGTGGGCATTGTCACTAAGGACTTTTCTTTTCTGGAGGGGGAAATCGGTAGCATTAAGCCACCCGGTGGCTCTGAAGCCACCCGGTGGCTTACGGGACCACGGATTAAGGAGGAAAATTACTGGGACCATTTGCACTCGGTCGTTATCCCATATTCGCAGGCCTCCGGCTTTGATTTTGAGGGTAAGGAATATATGGTCGGCGCGCTCGCACGTTTGAATCTGAACCAGGAGAGCCTGCACCCGAACACCAAACGGGATATGAAAAAATATCTGGATCTTTTTCCATCTGACAACATCTATCACAACAACCTGGCGCAGGCGATTGAGATTTTGCACTCGGTTGACCATTCAATAGAACTATTGGAGACGACGAAATTCCAGAAAGAAGAAATCGTTAAACCATCGCGGCAGTCCGGCGAGGGTGTTGGCGTGATTGAGGCGCCGCGCGGCACGCTTTATTACTGGCTCGGCATTGATGACGGCAAGGTGCGCTATGCCAACTTGGTGATTCCAACCGCGCAGAACTTAATCAACATGCGCTCGGATGTGCGCGAGGCGGTGGTAGAAATTTGCGCCTTTGGTGATGGAGCGCAGAAGGAATGGGAAGTGAGGATAAAAAAAGAAGTGGAAAAAATTATCCGCGCCTACGACCCCTGCATGTCGTGCGCCTCGCATTTTTTGAGGATTAATTGGGTGTAAATCGCATAACGCATAACGCCCGCCTCGCGTCGGCTCGCTCGCCTCGCTATCGCTTAGGCGAAGCGGGCGCCTAGCGAGTCGAGGCGGGCATAACGCAAACTGATTTACTTGATAGTATTATTGATGGCCTTTATTAGAGCTTCAAGTAAAGCTGTTTTATCCCCTTTCATCGGCACGCCGAAGATGGTAACTTTTTCCAGCGCGCCGATTTTTTTTAGAAGTTTCAAATTGAAGCCAAGGTCAAAGTCATGTAACGAGTAGAGCGGCGCAGTTTGTATTTTATCAATATCGTCCATAAGTACCACTTCGTCAATTCCTTCAATAGTATCGATGATAATCAGCTCTTTATTTTCCGGCTTCAGGTTTTCGTTCGGATCTAACTCCAGGAAATCAATTTGGGGGAAGGCCTGTTCCAGTTTCGGTTTTAATTTAAGCGGCAAACTGTCAAAAGGCAAGAGTGGGTTACCGCAAAGATAAATTGTCATGGGTTAAGATATAAGTTATAATACCAACGTTTAATCAATTTTATCATAAAAAAAAATAAAATATAACCCTGTGTGTTTAGCGTATCCCGGTAAAATTATTTCAATTAAAGGCGATCGGGCCGCAGTTGATTACGGCGGCATCATCAAAGAAGCTAATGTCTCGTTGACCAAAGTCAAGGTGGGTGATTTTGTGATCGTGCATGCGGGGTTTGCCATCCAAAAATTAACCGACGAAGAAGCCTGGGACGCGATTAAATTTTATGAACAAAATGAGGGATAAGAGAAAAGAAAAAATTTTAAAAGAAATTAATCTTTTGGCTGTCAAATTAGGGAGGGAGGTCAAGCTGATGGAGGTGTGCGGCAGCCATACGCAGGCGATCTGGCGCTATGGCATCCGCGGTTTGCTGCCGGCAAATGTTAAATTGACCACCGGTCCGGGTTGTCCGGTCTGCGTGACGGCGCAAGAGGATATTGATTTAATCGTTTTTTTGGCACGCGCCGGCATACCCGTTGCGAGCTATGGCGACGTTTTGCGCGTGCCCGGTTATTACGGCAGTCTGGAGGAGGCGAAAAAAGAAGGGGCGAAAGTTTTTACCATCTATTCGGTTGAAGACGCGTTAACCCTAAAAAAAACCTTGCCGGATTTAGTTTTTTTCGGGCTGGGTTTTGACACCACCGCGCCGATGACCGCCTACGCGATTAAAAAAGGCTTGACCGTTTTTTCCACCCATAAGCTGTTTTTACCGGCCATGACAGCGCTTTTGGAAATGGGCGAGGTAAAAATTGACGGTTTTATCAATCCCGGACATGTTTCAACCATCATCGGCATCGCGCCATATAAGAAATTAAAAGTTCCGCAGGTCATTACCGGTTTCACCGAAGAGGATGTTTTGGTCGGTATTTATCTGCTATTGAAACAGCTGGCGGAAGGTCGGTCAGAGGTGGAAAACGAGTATCTGCGCTCGGTCAAGCCGGATGGCAACCCAGCGGCGCGTAAATTGATTTTTGAAGTTTTTAAGATTACCGATGGTCTTTGGCGGGGCTTTGGCAAGATTCCCGCCTCCGGCCTCGCTATAAACAGTAAGTATAAAAATCAAGACGCTCGTTATAAGTATAAAAATATTTTAAAAAAGTTCGTTTTCAAAGAGCATCAGCAAATGAAAGCTTGCCGCTGTAGCGAGATCATTCGCGGTTTAAGTCGGCCAACTGCTTGTCCTTTATTTGGACGCGCTTGCAATCCGGACAAGCCTTTTGGTCCATGTATGGTCTCGGTTGAAGGTGCTTGTAATTTAGAGTATCGTTTTCAAGATAAATCATGAAAAATCCAACAGATTTAACAATTGATTTGGAAGACGGCGGCGGCGGCTATAAATCCTGGCTGCTGATCCGGCAATTGAGAAAATTTTTGTCAGTCAAAACCGGCTGGCAGCATCTAGAAGACGATGCGGCCGTGTATCCGCTCGGGAAAGACAATTTGGTTTTTACCACCGACGCTTTTATCGTTGATCCGCTGTTTTTTCCGGGCGGCGATATCGGCAAAATCGCGGTGTGCGGCACGATCAATGATTTGGCGGTGATGGGCGCTAAGCCTTTGGGCCTGTCTTTGAGTATGGTAATAGAGGAGGGTTTTCCGCGAGGAGATTTGTTTAAAATTATGAAATCAATCGATCAGATGTCCAGAGTTGCGCGGGTACCGATCGTAACCGGCGACACCAAGGTGATGGATAAGGGCAAACTGGATAAAATTATTATCACTACTGCCGGCATCGGTTTGGCCGAAAAAATAATCAGTAACGCCGGCGCGCAAGTCGGTGATTTGATTATCACTTCCGGCGATTTGGGAGAACACACCGTCGCCCTGCTGTCAAAACGTTTCGCTTATAAAACACGGATAAAAAGCGATTCCCGGCCCCTGTGCCAAGAATTAGAGGCGGTTGGCAAATATTTGCATGCTTGCAAAGATCCGACGCGTGGTGGTTTGGCGGCAAACATCGCGGAAATAGCGGACAAATCAAAAGTAAAAATAATTCTGGAAGAAAAACATCTGCCATATAAAAAAGAGACAAATGCATTGTCCGAACTCTTGGGAATTGATATTTTTTCCTTCGCTTCGGAAGGTCGGTTTATTGCCGCGGTCGCGCCGCGACACGTCAAGCCAGTGATTGGAAAATTAAAAAAATTCAATCGGCGGGCAAACATCATCGGTCGTGTCGAAAAAGGCAGGGGAGTGTTTTTGCGGACGGAATTAGGCGGTTTAAGGCCGATTGAGATGCCACGGGGCAAGTTAATTCCAAGAATTTGCTAATAGAGCCACGACGGACAAGTATAAATTTAAGAAAAGAGATAATAAACAAGTTGTCCGAAAGAAAGCCCCGCGTCTCCAGCGGGGATTTTTTTATTGGTGCTCGCGCCACGGGCAGAGAAATAAGCGGAAATTATTTTATTAGCCGACAGTCCGCCGCCTAAATAAAACGGCGTTCCGGCTTTTTTATTTTTTTTAATAATTCCATAAAATCCGCGTGCCAGGTATGTTTGTGCAGTTGCGGCCAGTCGTTTTTTATCCAGTTGCAGGTTTTTTATCAAATATTTAAACAAAGGCGTAGTCAATAAGATGTATTTTTTTTCATTTTTATCATGGAGCAACTGCGGCAATATATTTTCGTAAGCGACGGTTGAATTTATTTCCAGCAGGCGCGTCGGCTGGTGCTTGAATTTTCTTTCATTACCGGTAAAGCCCAACAGTAGCGAGACAGCGTCTAGGATTCTGCCGGTGCTGGAAGTTTCAGCGGTATTAAAACCGGATCTAAGTTGATTATATAAGACTGCAAATTCAATGGCACTATAATATTTTTTTAAATAATTATAAACCTGTTTTTTTTCTAAAAATTTTGCTAAAATTCCAAGCAGCATTCTGGCCGGTTCTTTTACGGCCAGGTCGGCGCCGACCATCGTTTGGTTTTCCAGTTGGCCAATTCGTTCGACTTTGATAATTTTTGAGCGGTTAGCGGTAAATTTAAAGACCTCGCCACCCCAAATTTTATCATCCAAGCCATAGCCGGTGCCATCGCAAGCCAGTCCGAAAAAGCTGTCGGCAATCTCAGCCGTTTGAGCGAGTAGCGCCTCACCCACCGCGCCGAAAATGTGCGCCAAGTGATGTTGGATTTGAAGCTGTTTAGCGGCATATTTTTGGCTAAGTCTTACCCCCAGTTCGGTGGTACGGTATAGCGGGTGGAGGTCGGTTAAAATTATCTCTGGTTTGACTTTATTTGATTTAAGGAAATGATTGAGTTTGCTCTGATAGTTTTGAAAATTTTTGTCAACCAACAAGTCACCGAAATCCTCCGAAAAATAGATTTTTCCCCTTGCTTGAACGGAAAAGTTTCCGGCCGACTCAGCGCCCAAGGCCAAAATTATTTTTTTGTTGCTATGTTTAAGTGTAAATATTTGCATTTTTTTAGCATAACACTTATGCCACGGCTAATCAATTATGGCGCCTCAGTCGTTCTGTAGGCTAAACTTTTTTGATGGCCGCAAGCGATTCAATTTGCCAATAAATTAATATTACGTGCTATAATTAAACTATGTTTAATCTTCCGAATTTCATAATAAAAATTATTTCTGACTTGGAGTCTGCCGGCCATGAAGCTTTCGTGGTTGGCGGTTCGGTGCGCGATGTGCTGCTAAAATGTGAACCGAAAGATTGGGATGTGACGACCAATGCCAGGCCGGAAGAGATCCTTAAAGTATTTCCAGGCGGTAAATATGAAAATGTTTTTGGTACGGTTTTAGTGCCGGTGAAAAACGACGTCGGTGAAACGGAGGCGGTGGTGGAGGTGACGACCTACCGCAGCGAGCAGGGTTATTCTGACCGGCGTCATCCGGATGAGATTAAATTTGAAGACCAGCTGGACAAGGATTTGGAAAGGCGTGATTTTACGATTAATGCGATGGCTTTGGGTCGCATAACGCATAACGCACAACGCGTAACAAAAGAGGGCGAAAAGCATTCAGATGCTCGTTATGTGTTACGCGATACGCGTTACGAGATAATTGATTTATTTGGCGGGCAGAAGGATATCCAGAAAAAAATTATTCGCGCGGTCGGCGAGCCGAGCGATAGATTCAAGGAAGACGCCCTGCGTATGCTCCGCGCGATCCGTTTTTCGGTTGAGCTCGGGTTTGCGATTGAGCCGAAAACCGAACGGGCGATTGTTAAACTGGCCGGCGGGATAAAGTTTATCTCGGGCGAGCGTATCCGGGACGAATTGGTTAAGATTCTCGCCTCACCAAGCCCGAGTGAGGGAATCGAATTATTGCAGCAAACTAAATTATTGCAGTATATTTTACCGGAGCTGGAACGCGGCGTTGGCGTAGCGCAAAATAAGCATCATACCTATACAGTTTTCAAACATTCTGTTTTATCGCTCAAGTTTTGTCCGTCAAAAGATTGGCGGGTTCGTTTCGCCGCGCTGCTCCATGACATTGCCAAACCGCAGACTAAACGGATGATTGGCGGCGATGCCACTTTTTATAATCACGACGCGGTCGGTGCGCGCGTGGCGGAAAAAATAATGACGCGCCTGAAATTTTCCAATGTTGATATCGAAAAAGTCACGGTTCTCATCCGCAACCATATGTTCTATTATAATGTTGACGAGGTGACGGCGGCGGCAGTGCGCCGGCTGATTGCCAAGGTCGGTAAGGAAAATCTGGAAGACCTGATTCAGATTCGCGTCGGAGACCGGCTCGGTTCCGGCGTACCAAAAGCCAAGCCGTATAAGCTGCGCCATCTCGAGTATATGCTGAAGAAAGTGCAGACCGATCCGGTTTCTGTCAAAATGTTGAAAATTAATGGCACGGATTTGATGGAGGAGCTCGGACTCGCCCCTGGTCCGAAAATCGGTGCGATTCTGGATGTGCTTTTGTCCGAGGTGATTGAAGAGCCGAAACTGAATACCAAGGAATATCTGACCAAAAAAAGCAAAGAACTGGATCAGCTTGATATAAACCAACTACGGGCAAAAGCTAAAGAAAAAATTGAGGAAAAAAAGATGGAGGATGACCAAGAATTAAAAGGGGAGTTTTGGGTGAAGTAATACCTCGCCTCTTTACGAAATTACCTTATTAAATTATCATTAGTTTTTATTTGAGTGATGGGCCTATAGTAAAGTGGTATTACGCAGCATTCGCACCTGCCCGCCATGGCCTTTGGGCCTATGGTATAGTGGTAGAACATCGCATTCGCATTGCGGAGACGGGAGTTCGATTCTCCCTAGGTCCACAGGCGATGGCAGGCGGGTTGCTGAGGTGGCGGTTCGATTCCGCCTAGGTCCACATTTCACGATTTTTTTTAAATTTTTAATAATAAAAATTTATGAACCCAGCGTCTGACACTCACGCACGCTCTGTCGTGAAGGCGGTTACCTGGAAATTTGTAGCTTTTTGCATCACGCTTTTGACCAGCTATATTTTTACCCGAGATTTCAAATTAGCCGGGCAAATTACCGGTCTGGCGGCGTTGATCGGAATCGTCGCTTATTATTTTCATGAAAGAATCTGGAATATCATAACCTGGGGTAGGAAATTTTGATTTTTTTCTTCACAATTTTAATAATTAGTGATAAACTTATAACAAGTCTTATTCACGGCTCTTTCGATTTTAAAAAAAATCGGAAAGGGGGGAACCAAAAATGGAGACCGTGGATATCAAGGGCGTAAACACTGTTCTTCGAAAAAAGTTTATCAATGGTCAGATGCGTTCAATGAGCTCCAGGGGCATGATTCAGGGCGAGATCAATGATATTTTTTTTGATCCAATCACCTCCTACATTTACGTAGCTTTTTGGTGGTATGCATCCTATCGGGAATTTGAAGAGGATGACTGCATTGTCGGCACTTGGCACATTTTGCCGGAACACATGAAGCAAACAGTTGGCAGCAGAATCAAGATGACTGCGAGCAAGATGAAACTGCACGCTGAAATGCTCAAATCCACCGGCAGGTTAACAATTTTTGAACCTGATAAAGAAGACCTGGAGTTATTGTCGCGTTGCGATTTCTTCCCGCCCGGTCACGAAGAAGGTTTAAGTCTTGAATGGATTGAAGGGGCGGTGACAGCGAGTACGCATTGACTTCTAAACGGCCTGCATTTAATGGGGCCGTTTTAATTCTCTTGATTTATTCATAATTTTTCGCTAAAGTATAAACTTATGAGAATATTGATTAAATGGTTAGTGATGGCTGCCTCAATTTTGGCGGCCGCTTATTTTATCCCGGGGGTGACGGTTGACGGGCTGAAGACCGCGTTGATTTTGGCGGTAGTTTTGGGGTTAATCAATTTAATCATCAAGCCAATCCTGATTTTAGTGACTTTGCCGGTCAACATCCTGACGCTTGGCTTGTTTACCTTTGTGATTAATGCATTACTGATTTTGCTTGCCTCCTCAATCGTTAAAGGTTTTGAGGTCAATGGATTTTTGACTGCTCTGTTTTTTGGCATTATTCTTTCCGCAATAAACTTCATTTTGTCCAAACTTTTGGATACGCTTGATTAGTCTTCTCAATATTTTAATATCGGGGTGTCGTATACCGGTAGTCGCCTCATCGGCGACCCGCCGGGGAGGCGGGTACGGATTAATAAATTATATGTGGTATCTTTATATACTTGAAAGCAAGAAAAATGGCCGCAATTATATTGGCAGCACACAAGATTTAAAACGAAGGATGCTTGAACACAATAGTCGTCGAGGCGGCGTATATACAAGTAAACAAGGTGGTTGGTTATTAATTTTTTATGAAGCTTTTGTTGATAAAAAAGATGCTTTGAAAGCCGAGAAATTTTTTAAAAGTGGCTATGGTAGAGAAGTATTGAAAGATAAATTGGAAAATTACTATAAAGATCGGGGTGTCGTATACCGGTAGTCGCCTCATCGGCGACCCGCCGAGGAGGCGGGTACCTGCACGACAGTATAAATAATTTTCAAATTAATAAGTTGAATATTTTTTCGGGGTGTCGTATACCGGTAGTACGCACGATTCGGGTTCGTGTAGACTGGGTTCAATTCCCAGCACCCCGACAAATATCTTTTCCAGATTTTTCTGGAAAATCAGCCAGTAATTATAAAATTATAATAGGAGGTGTTCATTGAAAATGCTGGATATATTTTTGGCAAAATATTCGAAGAGACCATCTGGATCAGCCAAAAAGCCGCGCGTAATACTTTCGGGAACAAGCATCCGGCAGACACTCTTGTATCTGCTCCAATGTGCGTTGATTGACGGCTGTCAGTGGCTTCATCGGATATATCACCATATCTTCGGCAAAAAATCCATCCAAAAGGTTTTAAAAAAAGGAAAAAGGGGGATGACAAATGGAAGGGCAGGTTGTTGCGATAAGTTATAAGAATCCGGACGAAGAGAGGATTCTTCGGTGGGCCGAGGATAGCGGTTTGGTGAAGTTGGCGGACAAAATCAACCGGGTGCGGTTGGAGTCGGTCGGCATTATTTCCGTCGGTTCGCAAGATACTCCCTGGGCGGTATTCGAAAATACGCGTGCTTTTTTCAAGCGGCTTCTCGGGAGGTTGCCATGGAGGCGAAAAAAGTAGCGGCAAAGGGGTTTTATGCCGATGAGGAAGAACGCGAACTCTTCGAATGGGCCGATCGGGTTATCGTGCCGCGCGCGGAAAAACTGAACGTGAGACGGGTCGCAACAGCGGGGGTAACCACGGTCGGAAGCCAAGAAAGCTCATGGCCGGAACCATTGCAGTCAATCGCGGATTTTTTCAGCGGACCGATAAGGAGGGTCACATGAACGCCGCAGCCGAAACGTTCAAGCCGACGTATACCAAGGAACAGGAAGACGCGGTGTATGAATGGGCGAAGAAAACCATCCTGAAAGATGCCAACGCGATGAACGACAAGCGAATCAGGGTCGCAGGCCTCACTGGCCTGCCGCAAACCAGCCCCTTGGGCGAGCCCTTTGAAACCATCCGGGCTATCTGGAATGTTCTTTGGAGGCGTAAGCGATGACAACCCAAAAATTCGAACTGATATACAGTTCACCTGAAGAGAAAACTGCGTTAGAAGCGGCGAAAAACAACCCCTTGATTCAAAGGATCAGGCGCCAATTTCGTGCCGATGGCAGAGGAGATATGCCATTAGCAGGGCCGCTTGAGAACATTCGAGCCTTTTTCATCCGGCTGGGATCGCGAGGAAGAAGGCCCGAACGAAACTGAAGACAACTTACACAAACTTGCGACCCGTTACGAGAGTGGCGGGTCTTTTTAATATTCGCAAAATTTGCTATGATGATGATAACCATTATAGCTAAAATTTAAGGTCTTTATAATATAATTTTTTTGTGAGGCCCTCTTTAATCGGGTAAACCGGAAAAAAGGGAGGCAGCCTATGGAAACGGAAAGAACGTTTAATCGTTTGATGCAGTTTGTTGCGGCAGTTTATCTCCTGATTGTCTTCGGCTATATCGAGATTGCTGCAGTGGCTTATTTTCTGGTTCTGATCGGCTGGCTCGCTAGAGAGATGTATCGCGGATTCAAAATCGGCCGGATCGAGCGTATGGGCTACAAGGAGCGAGAGAAAAATTGGAAAACCGGAGTAGCTAAAGTCGGCAAAAAAGAAAGCGAACAACCGGCGTTAGCGGAAAAAAGCATTGCAAACGTTGCCTGGGGCCCGCTGTAATCTGGCGGGCCTTTTCATTTTATCAATTCCTTATTATACTGTTAGAATGGATTTTATTTTAGATGAATTTAATAAAGAAATGTCAGCTAAAGGCGCGGCATATTTGCGGATTAAAGTCCGGCCGGGAGCCGTGAAAACCGCTGTAAGGGGAAGTTTGGATACGGAAGAGGGTCAGACCATCAAAATTGATATAGCCGCCCCCGCGGAAAAGGGCAAGGCGAATGAAGAACTTATCAGATATTTAGCCGGGGAATTATCTGTAAAGAAAGATCAGATAAAAATTATCAGCGGAGCCGGAGAGAAATTGAAACTAGTTAAAATTACATCGCGAATGAATCGCGAATGAATAACGAATAGTCTCAAATTAAAATTCGCAATCATTCGCGATTGATTCGTAGTTATTCGCGATAAACGGCCGTCTTTTTTGCGCGAATTGAGGTTTTACATTAAATAAAACTATGGAAAAAGAGACAAAAGAAAAAAAGATTCCCAATCATGTCGGCATCATCATAGACGGCAATCGTCGTTGGGCTAAAGAAAGGAATTTGCCGACCTTCGAGGGACACAACAAAGGTTTCCGGAAATTAAAACAAGTGTCGTCCTGGTTTTTTTCCCGCGGAGTAAAGATCGTTTCAGTTTATGCATTTTCCACCGAGAATTGGCAGCGCGCTCCGGAAGAAGTAAATTTTTTGATGAAGCTGATTCGTCAAGGTTTGGATGATATATTGGAAGTAGCCAAAGACAAGAAAACCCAAGTTCTGTTCAGCGGCCGCTTGGCGGAGCTGCCCGGCGACTTGCCCGAAGCATGCCAGGAAGTGATGAATCAAACCAAACATTTTAAAGACGGAATTTTTAACATCTGTTTGAATTACGGCGGGCGGTCGGAAATAATTGATGCCATCAGGAAGATCGTCAGCAACAACGTAACGGTCGAGCAGATTCATGAGGGGATGCTCAAGAAATATTTTTATCAACCTGATCTGCCTGATCCGGATATTATCGTTCGCACCTCCGGCGAACAACGCACTTCTAACTTTCTTCTTTGGCAGGCAGCCTACAGCGAACTTTTTTTTATGAAAAAATATTGGCCCGACTTTGAAGAACTTGACGCGGTGGCGGTCATCAACGAGTATAATCAGCGTGAGCGGCGGCTTGGGGGCGATGCAGTAGAAAATAAAAAATAAAATATAAAAAATAAAAAAGGAATGCAGGGAAGAACGATTAAAAAGATCAAATTTGACTTGCTAAATTTTGAGAATGGTAAAAATAGCTTCAACGCCCCTAGCCGATCGGATGAGGCCGGAAATCCTGGCCGGTTTTTTTGGTCAGGACGAGGTGGTTGGCGAAGGGAAACTCTTGCGGCAGGCGATTCTAGGCGATAGCCTGCCTTCAATGATTTTTTGGGGGCCGCCCGGGTCGGGCAAGACTACGCTTGCCTTTATTATTGCCAAGCAGACTAAATCCGAGTTTATACGGATTTCCGCGGTAACAAGCGGGGTTAAGGAATTGCGCGAGATTATTGAACGGGCAGAAGGGAACAAACGGTTGGGCAAAAATACTATTTTATTCATTGATGAGATTCATCGCTGGAATAAGGCCCAGCAAGACGCACTTCTGCCGCACATTGAAAGAGGCACGGTGATTCTAATCGGCGCGACCACCGAAAATCCAAGTTTTGAGGTTCGCGGAGCGCTTCTTTCCCGTTGCCGTGTCTTTGTGCTGACGCGACTTGGTGTAGAAGATATTGAGAAAATTTTGGACCGGGCGCTTAAGGATAAAGAAGTCGGTTTGGGCGGTTTGAAAATTAAAATAGAAAAAACGGCGAAGAAAATATTGACCGAGATGGCTAATGGTGATGCCAGGGTGGCCTTGAACGTGCTGGAATATGCGGCTACGGCAACCTCACCCCTCCCACCCCCTCGCCCTTCGGGCACTCCCCCTCGGGCCACCGCAGATGCGGGGCAAGCAGGGGGAGATAATGGGAAAAAAGGAGAGGGAGAAGAAAAAGTTCCCCCTCCTTTTGAAGGAGGGGGAGTAAGGGGGAGGTTTATCACGGCCGATCAGATCAAGGAGGCTTTTCAGAAATCACACC
>Ga0265292_1001277_pt1 | contig 23189 bp, 27 predicted proteins | sample Munlanlewell296A_FD_189080 | JGI IMG/M metagenome (GOLD analysis project Ga0265292, IMG submission 189080) | Leachate microbial communities from a municipal landfill in Southern Ontario, Canada - Leachate well 296A | ecosystem: Engineered > Solid waste > Landfill > Unclassified | place: Canada... | reverse complement strand
CTAATGGGGTCAGGTCTTGTATTTTGAGTTTTGCTTCTTATTTCTGCTTATCCAAATTATCCAGCCAGCCTGCCAGCTATAATCCTGCTCACCGTTGAATAATGCAAGCCTAGGTGCTTGCCTATTTCAGTTTGAGTATAACCGTATTTTTTAAACGCTTTAAGTATCGATTCATTTCTTTGCGCCCTGTTTTTACTTTTAAAAAAAATATCTTCTATTTTAGGGCGTCCCGCAAACCGCTCTTTCTTGATATTTTCTTTTGACGCCTTATTTCCATATTTACCGATAACTTCACGGACAAATTCCAGAGAACCAAGGATTAGACCCGAATGTAGATCTCTCCAAGTTTCTTCAATATCACGCTTCTCTTTTAAAAACTTTGAGTATTCTTGCTTTGCTGCAGTTTTATTTTTACAGAAGAGTGCCAATGTTTCGTTAGAATGGACACAGCCGGTCGCTTTGCTTTGGCCCATTATTTCGCGGTGGCTCGACCACGGCCATTGTGATGTAGCCTTAACCAATTTAGCCTTGACCGAATTGAGAGTAATATATCTTACTATATTACCTTGATAGCCGGCGCTTTCAACCAAAACAGATTTAAATCTACCTTGAAAGAGATGACCGTAGCGCTGATGACGAATATTGGATCTTTGAGTAAAATTACCATTGAGCTGACGCATCCCCGCAGAGAGGTTTGGATCAAGAGTTTTGATGAACAGATGATAGTGATTGGGCATCAGACAATAGGCGTATGATATCCAATTATTGCCTGCTATCGTTTTCTTTAATTCGTCTAAAAATATCTGATAATCCAACTTATCTTGAAAAATCTTCTGCCCGCCATTACCGCGAGCAGTGAGGTGGTACAGCGCGCCGGGATATTGGATTCTTAGCGGCCTCGCCATAGCAAATGAATTAAAGTAAAAAATTAAATACAAAATAATTATAACCGGAAGAAATTCAAAATACAAGACCTGACCCCGTTAAAGCATCAATAAGTGTTTGCAATTGTATTTCTTGACTGCCATGAACCGGATGTTTTGTGTTATGCGACGAAACTGCCGAGAAAATAGTTTTCCAATCCCGGTCGGAAATTTTGAAGCGGAAATAATTTTCAATTAATACTTTATTACGTATAATCCAATTAGCCGATCGTTCTCCATGATTATCATCATTTTTGTCATTTAATCGTCCTATGTCATGGAACATGCCTGCAACTAATAATAAAGATTTATCAATTTCTAATGACCTTAAGTGATTTAATAAAATAAGATAAACGGTTACTCGATATGCGTGCAAAATTCCATGAATTCCCTTCGCAACTAATTTACTTTGGTACCACCCCGCCTTTGGAGTATATTTAACCGCATCAAATATACCTTGCCCTAAATTAATCAAGATTGAATCATAGTTGGTATGTTTAAGTGCGGTGGGAGTATTATCATGTATCCAACTCAAAGTTTGAACATCCATGAATTGATGATCCGGTAATTCATTATTTTTTGCCAGCCTATAAAGTGGTGGTGTCGCATCTTTGCCACTTGCCCTTGCCAACTTGTGGGAATATTTCATCGAGCGTACATTTTAAGATTTTGCTTTTGTCCCAGGATGAACATATCAAATTAAGTGAATCTATTCCAAAATGCTTAGTGCATTCAAGTAACATTTCAAGGCACACGCCACATGGGGTACAAATAAATTGGTTTTCCCATCCCGCCCTTTCGAAAGTTCCTATAGTACAAATAATTTTTGGAATTTCATTGCCATCAAAGTAAAGCTGATCCAATGCCATACGTTCTGAGCAGGTTGACCCAATGGCGCGCGTGCGAGCAATGGTCGCTCCCCCAAAAACACCTCCTTTGGATCCGAGAATAGCAGAACCTACAAAGTTTTTTTTCCCGGTGATAGATTTCTCAGCCGCATACATGGCTGCATCAACTAACTTTTGTTCGTCGTGATTCAGTTGTTCAAATTTTATAATTTCCATATAAAATTATAGTTTTGACTCAACCTCTTCCGTAAATGATTTAATTTCTTCATCTGTCATAAGTTTTATTCCCAGTTCTTCAGCAATTTGTTTAATTTTTTTTTCAGCACTTTGTTTTTTATGTATATCGTCAATAACAATTTCCATTTCGACATGATGTTCCCAGTATTCGCTATATTTAATCGCTATCTCAACTTCCTTGTATAAATAATTATGTCTTTCCTGCCAGGCTCGCATGGATTTTCCAGGAAAATTAATATGATTGAACATGTCGATCGCCTTTTCATATTCCTCGGGATTAATTGATACTTCCCACTCGCCAAAATTATTACCATTACCAATTCTACTGTCTTTTAATACTATTTTTGCTTTTTTCTTACTAGTTTCGTTAACAACCTTAAATAGCTTGTCAGGCAAAATATAAAAAAGCGTATCTTTGCTATCTTTCCCCAGGTCTTGAGCATTAGTAATTAAGAAAAGATTTAACGAATCATATTTTTCTTTTGAAATCTTTGCCCTAAATTCTATTTCGATATTTTTCATAATATGGACGGATTTAGTGATCTGTTTGCCTCACTTAACCCCGTTTATATAATTATAAATTTGTGATATCAGTTTTGTCGGGGAACATTGAGTGCTATCTAATTTTAACAATGGAGTTTTGAATTTTTTGGATAGTTGTTCTGAAATCATTTCAGTCTGTATTAATAGTTTTGAAAATATTTCTTCCGGATTTGAATGAGTGTCGATTAACCCCAGAAGTTTATTGCGCCGTCTACGGCCGGTTTGAAAATCAGAAATAACCCTCTGAACTAAAATTTTGGAATCGGCTTTAAGAAGGACAATTAAATCGAATTCAGATACCCAACTTCCAACTGCCGGCGTCACAGATGCACCGCTAATTCTTCCGAAGTGACCAGAAAATATCCAAATTTTGGCATTTGATTTGCTTGCAACTTCCTTAATCAAAAATGCAATCATTTTTGATAACTCCAAGTCCTTGACTTCATCGGATAAACTCTCGAGAATATCATAATTGCCGTTTTCAATTTTTAACCATTTAAAAAACTCTTCTGAGCCACGACATACATCCGCACTGCAATTATTTGCAATTAATGTGTTAATTAATATGGTTTTGCCTGTTGAATTTAATCCACCTAAAAAAATCTTAAACGGCCCCATAATTTTTAACTATTGAAAAAAATGGTTAATTTACATATTGATATTATATGAAATAATTGTAGTAATGTCAATTTATCGGTGGTTATATTTTTTTAATATTAGCAAAATATTTTTAATACAACAAAACCCTACGCGGGTTGACCTTGTAGGGTTTTGTTGTATATTAATATATTCGAGGATAAAAAAATGTTTATCTTTTTGCCCAACTGCGGGTCGCTCCGCCTGCTGGCGGAGCTCCTTAAAACCGGTCGGTTTTAGTGTTTCCGTGAGCTTGGGGTCAAGTCTTGAACCTGCCTGCCGGCAGGCAGGTCTTGCTCTAATGGGGTCCTAATGGGGTCAGGTCTTGTATTTTGAGTTTTGCTTCTTATTTCTGCTTATCCAAATTATCCAGCCAGCCTGCCAGCTATAATCCTGCTCACCGTTGAATAATGCAAGCCTAGGTGCTTGCCTATTTCAGTTTGAGTATAACCGTATTTTTTAAACGCTTTAAGTATCGATTCATTTCTTTGCGCCCTGTTTTTACTTTTAAAAAAAATATCTTCTATTTTAGGGCGTCCCGCAAACCGCTCTTTCTTGATATTTTCTTTTGACGCCTTATTTCCATATTTACCGATAACTTCACGGACAAATTCCAGAGAACCAAGGATTAGACCCGAATGTAGATCTCTCCAAGTTTCTTCAATATCACGCTTCTCTTTTAAAAACTTTGAGTATTCTTGCTTTGCTGCAGTTTTATTTTTACAGAAGAGTGCCAATGTTTCGTTAGAATGGACACAGCCGGTCGCTTTGCTTTGGCCCATTATTTCGCGGTGGCTCGACCACGGCCATTGTGATGTAGCCTTAACCAATTTAGCCTTGACCGAATTGAGAGTAATATATCTTACTATATTACCTTGATAGCCGGCGCTTTCAACCAAAACAGATTTAAATCTACCTTGAAAGAGATGACCGTAGCGCTGATGACGAATATTGGATCTTTGAGTAAAATTACCATTGAGCTGACGCATCCCCGCAGAGAGGTTTGGATCAAGAGTTTTGATGAACAGATGATAGTGATTGGGCATCAGACAATAGGCGTATGATATCCAATTATTGCCTGCTATCGTTTTCTTTAATTCGTCTAAAAATATCTGATAATCCAACTTATCTTGAAAAATCTTCTGCCCGCCATTACCGCGAGCAGTGAGGTGGTACAGCGCGCCGGGATATTGGATTCTTAGCGGCCTCGCCATAGCAAATGAATTAAAGTAAAAAATTAAATACAAAATAATTATAACCGGAAGAAATTCAAAATACAAGACCTGACCCCGTTAAAAAATAATCTTTTAATCTTTTTTTACAATTTAGGGAAAATTTTAATTTTTTAATTTCCTTTTCAGTGAACCAGCCCCAATCGGAAAAATCCTGGGGGTTTGGTTTTGGCTTACCAGTTAATCTTATGATAAAAACTTTATAATTCCTCTTATTGTAATTATAATCCTTAAATTCTTTTATGTTTTTAATTTTGACGCCAAGCTCTTCTTTTATCTCGCGACGAATCGCTTTTATGGGGCTTTCACCATCTTCAATTTTTCCTCCGACCATTTCCCACATCCCCGGGGATAGTTTTTTCCGGTAGCTTCTTTTGGCAATAAAAATTTTATTATCCCTTGGCCTTATTATAATTGAACTGCTGGCATGATATTTCATAGAGTCGTTTTTAGGTCAACAAGTCTGACCCATTAGTAAAAACAATTTTAGGAAAATGATTTTTTATATCAATATGATAATCAACGCGGCGATGAAAATTTTTGTTCTTTGATTCATAAATATTTATTAGTATGGGTAGCATAAATACGATTATTACAGTGGTTTTTCCAAAAATCATTAATCTTAGAATAGAGACTGTTTAAGGGCAGTCTAATCAGTATTTCAATAAGCGGCATCAGGATGGGCCAAGAAACTACGAACGAAAAAAGCCTTTGCAGGTTCAGCAGCTGTTGCTTGTCCGGAATATCAAGAACCGATTTATCAAAAAAATTATTAAATTCATCAAGCTTGATTTCCTTACATAAATTCATTTTCTTGGCTATTTCATAAAGCTCAGTTTTAGGGTACGGCTGATAAATCGAGGCCCAGCCAAGATCAGGCCTACATTGAATATTCAACTTAAGCGTCTCCAGATCGATCTTAATGCTGCCGCCCGGTATGCCGATCATGTTAAAAATACGGAATCTTATTTTTGCCTTGCGCAACATTTCCGCAACCTCAAAAATCTGCTCTTTCGCCATGCTTCTCCCGAGTATTTTTGTCCTGATCTCATCATTGCCTGTTTCTATGGCAAAAGAGACGCTGGCGCAACCGGCCATTGACAGCAGATCGATGACCTGATGATCTGTCATATTTACCCTGAGATGGCAATGGAATGGCAAAGCGATGGTTTTTTTATATTGGTCCGAAAAATTCTTGAGCCATTCTTTGTTGATAGTGAAAATATCATCCTGGAAGTAAAACATCTTCACTGGGTAATATTTTTTTATTTCAAGCATTTCCGCAATAACATTACCGACTGATCTTTGACGAACATACGCGCCTTTGCCAGTATAAATTTTTTTGATGAGGTGGTTATAACAATACGGACAATTGAAAGGACAGCCTCGTGTCGTTATGATATTTTTAATCGGGTTCTGTCTGCTGGACTCATACTTATCGTAAATTATTTTTCTTGCCGGAAAATCGATGCTATCCAGTGCCTGAAGTGGCCGTACTTCATTTTTGTATATCTCGCCTGATTGCCTGACCCAAAGATTCTTGATATTACTATAGCTTTTTTTAGCTTTAAGCGCGTTTGCTAACTCAACAATTGCTTCCTCACCTTCTCCAAGGCACACAATATCGACCGCGGAGTCCTTCATAACTTCCTCGGGAAAAAAAGTTGCATGTGGACCCCCGAATAGGGCTAAGTAACTATATCTTTTTTTTAATTCAAAATTAATATTTTGAAAATATGCATGGTTGCCTGTAATCACGCTAAAAGCGATGATGTGTGGTTTGAACTTGCCGATGCAAGCCTCGACATCTTCCTCATCAGCTTGTACTATGTCTGTTTTGTGGCCAGAATTTTCCAGTGCTGACATCAGATACATTATGCCCAGGGGTTCAATGATAAAATTTTTGGTTACAAATAGGATGCGCATATTTTTTAATTATAACATTAATACTTATTAATGTCAATAATATAATAAATGCAGCTATTAAGATATTGATAATAACTATAAGGTAATACCCTTTACAATATGGTAAATTTTAGGTATTGTGTATGATAATTCAATTTTAAAATGATTAAAATAAAGCAAAACACAGCAATCGTTTATTCCGCTCACCTGGAAACAAAAAGAGAAAATATCGGTGATGTTTTAAGCGCCAAAGCAATCGCTATTTTGAGCGGTCTGACAAAAGCCAGGTTATATTGTTTACCCGGCGAAATCGGTCTTTCGGCAGATCGACCGGTAATTTATGGCGGAGGAGGAATGATCCGGCCATTATTTGACGAAAAGGAGAACCGAGATTTCAAGCTTAGGAACAAAAATCAGCCACATGCCATATACGGAATAGGTATAAATTTAGATGTTGACGGCTATGATTTCAGCCGGGATGATTTGAATTCTCTGAAGAAATGGCTTACAACGGCAAAGAGTGTTACCGTAAGGGATTCGGCGTCATATGATTTTTTGCAAAAAAAATTTAATTTTAAGGCAAAAATAGCGCCCTGCCCTACTTACAGCGTTCTAAAAAACAAAAAAAGAGAATCTTTGAGGACTAAATATCGCCTGGGTATCGTTCCCAGCCTCGGGCACACAAAAACCTATGACGGCTATAGAAATGAAATCATTTCCGTCATTCAGGATTTGATAAAAAAAGTCAGCCCGGAAAAGGTCAGCTTTATCTGCCACGACGAGCAAGACTATGATGCGATAAAAATGTTATTTGGGAATTTAGGCATCTTTATTGTCAGACCGGTTAATTTCGATCAGGTCCACGAATCGTATTCGGATTGTGGCGCTATTTTTACCCTGCGTGGCCATGGTATAATATTTGCCGCCGCCGCTGGCAGACCATGTTCATTTGTGCCGCTTAACGTAAAGCTGAATGCGTTGTATAGTTATCATTATGGAGGTGCCTATCGTGATATAAGTTTTGATGCCGGCCACCATCTTGATAATCTGGGTAAACGGCGACTTCCTTTAAATATAAACGTTGATTTTAGTCTGTAACTATGAACTATAATCTAATCGATAAGGTAATTTTGGTAACCGGCGCCTCTGGCGATATTGGCGAAGCATGCGCCGAAATATTTTTAAATCATGGCGCCAGGGTAATTCTTCATGCCCATAGGAATAAGGCGAGGGCGGAAAGGCTGAACAAAAAATACCCCGATACGTCATATATCATCCGGTGCGACGCTACTGACGAAGAACAGGTTAAGGAACAATTTGAAATCATCAAGCAGCGGTATAAAATTAAAAAAATTAACGGCTTAATAAATAATGCGGGAGATTTATTGGATCGAAAAAAAATTGAAGAAATGGATTGGAAATTTGCCAATAGCGTTTTTGAAGTCAATGTCAAATCAGCCTTCTTGTTTACCCGCTACTGCCTGCCGATGATGCCTCGTAACTCTTCTGTTGTTTTTATATCTTCTTTGACTGCTCGTTGCGGTAAAGGAGACAGAAGCAGCGCCTACGGCCTGTCTAAAGGCGCCCTCATCTCGTGGAGTAAGTGTCTGGCAAATGAACTTGGGCCGCGAGGTATCAGAGTAAATTGTTTGACCCCCGGTTATATCAAAGGGCAATTCCATCGCAAATATACTTCAAGGCAGGCGGAAATCGAACATAAGACTAGAAATCCGCTCAGACGCTTGGGCACGCCGGCGGACGTAGCAGATGCGGCGCTTTTTTATATAGCCAATTCAAAAGGCTATGTCAGCGGCACAACGATGGATATTTGCGGTGCGGATTATATGTGTTAATAAATAAAATATAAATTATGAGCAACGTCACATTACCAGTAGCAATCCATGTTCTGTTACTTAAGGATAATAAAATTTTGCTAATGCGGAGGGAAAATACCGGATTTAATGATGGCAAATGGTCAATCCCTGCTGGCCGGCTGGAATCAGGGGAAACGATGTCCCAAGGTGCCGCCAGAGAGGCCAAAGAAGAAGTAGGCGTTGAAATTGACCCAAAAAAATTTAAGGCGACGCACGTGATGCATCACTGCGACGATCGGGGCGAACGGCTCTATATCTTTTTTCTGTACAAAGAATGGGGGGGCGACCCGATCAATTGCGAACCTGATAAATGCAGCGAAATATCCTGGTTCGACATATCGAAATTACCGGCTAATATCATCGATCATATCAAGAGCGCTATCGGTTTTACCCTGAATGGTGTAGCGTTTTCTGAGTTCGGATTTTAACATGAAAATTTTATTGCTTCGACATACTGCAACTACTCAAAGTATCAAACGACTCATAAGGGATGATTGCAAAGATTTTAATCTTTCCAATGAGGGTGTGGCACAGGCCATTGCATTGAAAGATAAATTTATTGACCTGGCAGGAAAATTTAAAATATATGTTTCACCGGCTAAACGGTGCCTGCAAACAGCTGAAATTATTTTTCCCGATTTTATCGATCGATTCGAGATTGCATCAGAGCTAAGAGAATTAGACAAGGGCTTTGTAAACGCGATTAAAAAAGATCCTTCGCTGAAAGACATGACGATAGATGGCTGGGAGTTAAAATATAACAATTTAAGCGATCCACTTGCGAGAAATTCATATATTTATCCTTCAGGCGAGTCAGTCCTTATGATGAATTCTAGGGTGGCAGCTTTTTTTGACCGTATTATTGACAAGGCCGTTGACGCAAAAATCATAATAATCAGTCATAACGGCCCGATTCGGGCAATCATTACTCACGCCCTGGGCCTTGAGCATGCGAATAGACTCGTCGCTATTGAACATGGCAGCTATTCTGAGTTGACCCGTGATGGTCATGGCTTTGTTTTAAGCAAATTAAATGCCCGTTGATTCTTATCATACTTATTGAAATCAATCGGCCTGCTGAATAATAATTCGTGCATCACGCCATTACCCTGCCAGCCATTGATTTAATCCGGGCAATATGTTAGGTTTACTTGAATTTAATGCCCTTTAAAATAATAATCGAGAGGGAAAAATATACCGGCCAATAATTTTTTATTATAAACTCTTACTCGGGAGGGAGCCATGCACGATCATGTTTTGAACAAGAACGGTCCAGGCACTAATTGGAACCCGGCTATAAAAAATCTGATTTTGGGCCGGCACCTGACAACCTCGAATAATCTTTTTTCAGCAGCCCACTATCATCTGTATGTGAAGTGCGGTTATGCGGCGGCTTTCGTCAAACAAACATCCGACCTTCCGCTCTGGTCAAAGCTTTATGATAAAATGCAGATGGCTCGCGTCGGCTTAAGCAACCGGAAAAAATACGATGAGCTTCTGGCCTCGATTTCCCGATACGGTTTCGATCATCGTTTTCCGATTCCCGTGAGCAGTGATCGTGGGATACTGGACGGCTCTCATCGTATCGCTGGATCCTTTATTTTAGGAGTAAATCCAAGCGTCGAGCTTTATGCAGATGCTTCTCATTCATACGACCGCGCCTGGTTTAAGTCGACGGGTTTTATGACATCTGAATTAACAATGATCGATGCGGTCAAGGAGAAGATTAGAGCGTCCATGTGCAGCATGGAAAATATAAGCGTGGGTGTAATCTGGGGTTGTGCCCTTGAGCATTGGAATGAAATTTTTTCCATACTGGATAAGGGCCATCTGCAGACAGCCTATTGCATCGACCTGGCGAACCCGCTTGAAATGATAACTTTTGTCATGCGCAGTTACCAGGGTGATGGGATGCCATCAAAGCGTATATTAGAAAAAGGCCGTCGGTTAGCGAAAGCCAGTACCAAGGTCGGGATTTTTGCCTTAAAGGGGATGCTTTCCGATGAAATTAATTCTCTCAAGGTTAAAATCCGCAATCAAGTATCGCCTAAGATGCGAGATTACTTCTTCGATAACATCGTGCACATTCTGGATTGTCGCCGGACCGCAGGACTGATACTATCCGAATACGGCAACTCCCTGCATAGGGACTGAACACCCTTGATGACATCGGTATCGAGCCGCAGCGCAAGACTTCACGTCTTGCGCTTTTTTAAAAAAAGAGGGCCTGTTAAGACCCTCGTAAAAAATTCGCGCTTTGCCCAAGTCCGAACGCTACGCTGGTAAAATTATCACCCTGTCTGATCTTGCCCTGACCAAACCTTCGGTAAAAGATATCGCGGATACAAGGTATGTTGGATGAACCGCCAGTCAGAAAAACGATGTCGATATCACTATTTTTCAGGCTCGCCTCCGACACCACTTCATCAACCCGGGCGGCAATCTTAGTTGTGTGATCAAAAATCATGCCTTCAAACTCTTTCCTGGTGATTTCTTCCCGGATTTCAATGTTGGAATCCTTGAATTCTATAGTGGCTTTCTCCGAAGTGGAAAGCTGGCACTTGGCAGATTCAATACCTTGAATCATAAGAAAGCCACTATTGTTTAAAATCAGATTCAATAGATTCTTCATGACCGACTCATTGTCAGCCGACGCCATGACGCGCTGTATATATCCAATCGTGCTGTTGTTTCTGAGCAGATGGATGAGATGCCAATTGCGCAATTGATAAGTGATCGAAGCCGGAAAAGGAAGCCAGGTATTCGTCATGCTTTTGAACTTTACGTCTTTGCCGAAATATTTGGCGATTTTATGCCAAAATATTTCGGAATCAAAAAGATCGCCGCCGATGTAAACGCCCTGTATTGCAAGTATGTCGTTTTTTCTATCGAGATTTTTCGTATTGCCCCTCAATTTCGCAACGGTAAAGTCAGCGGTTCCTCCGCCAAAATCACCCACGAGCACGATCTTCTCCTCGCTTTCCGCTAACGTTTTTTCAACGGTGAAAGCGGCGGCGATAGGTTCAAGTTGAAAGTGTATCTCCTTAAAACCTGCTTTGATCGCTGCGGCTTTTAGCCTATCTTCCGCCAAGCGGTCTATCTGCGGATCGTCGGAAAAATAAACCGGGCGACCGAGCACCACTTCCGTTACTTCCTGACAGATATGTTTTTCTCCCACCTCTTTAAGAAAAGCCAAGATAATTGCAGCTAGATCGTCAATGGCATACTTCTGGCCGTAAATGTAGGTAAAATCAAATGTGGTACTTCTTAGTGCGGATTTGACCGATTTAATTAACCGCCCCATCCCAAAATCCAGTACGTACTGATTTATCGCCGCCTGCCCGGTAAAAATCGCTTTTTCCTCCTCTTCGAAATAAAGTATAGATTTAAGCGTTCTGCCAGTCTTATTACAGGGGTCAGCATTGATAACCTCAACGATTCCATTACGATTGATTGATAAGGCTGAATTGCTTGTTCCAAAATCCAGTCCAAAAATTATACGATCTCCCATGGCTAACCCCCTTCTTTTTATGACGGATTTGGATTATTTATACACACATACTCGCGATATATGACATTTTATTGTAAAAGATCGTTTTTATATGTTTCGAAAAATCATTATCCCTTTAAATCGTATATTTGTCAACTGCTTCTAATGGCTAATGGGGTCAAGTCTTGAATCTTGAATTCATGACTTCCCTTTTACAACTAGAACCTAATAGGGTCAGGTCTTGTATTTTGAGTTTTGCTTCTTATTTCTGCTTATCCAAATTATCCAGCCTGCATACCAGCTATAATTCTGCTCACCGTTGAATAATGCAAGCCTAGGTGCTTGCCTATTTCAGTTTGAGTATAGCCATATTTTTTAAATGCTTTAAGCATTGATTCATTTCTTTGCGACCGATTTTTACTTTTCCGTCTAATGGGGTCAGGTCTCTAATGGGGTCAGGTCCCATACCAGTTCGCTACGGGATAAATCTTGTATTTTGAATTTTACTTCTTGCTTCTCTCCTAATGGGGTCTAGCAAGCGCTTTCGGCGCGACCCCATTTTGGATTCGGAAATCCTTTTCGAAAAATTGCGGAAGAGGTGGGACTCGAACCCACGGAGGGCGTGAACCCTCACCATTTTTCGAGAATGGCGCCTTTTAACCCCGTTAGAGAGCGGTACCTTTTGGACAAAATCCGAACCTTTTTGCCGAAAATCCGGACGTAGATTTTTACAACTCCCCGCCGCAGTCCCGCGACCTCGCGGGACTGCCAAACAAATAAATTTTCTTCTTTATTTGATTCCAGATTTGCGCGCGCCCGTTTTTTAATTCTAAAAGAAAATTTTTTTGTTTACCCCTGCCTTGAATTAGGCGGGCCGGCGGGGTTTCATCTCGGGCGGCTCGGTACCTCCTGCCGAGCCGCCCTTACTTGAAAAAAGTTTTTTTGTCGGTATCGTATATATACATGTACATGGTTTGCCCTTTCTATATACAATTGGATTATAATACACTATTGATTGAAAAAACAATAACTGCTATTGTGTATATATGACAATACTCAAATTATCCAAAATATTCTAATTTTACTTTCTAAATAAATGAAAAAAGAACAATCACAATTAGAAAAAATATTGCTGATTCGAAAGAATCTCGCTCAATTTTTTATAGATAAAAATAAACTTGCATCTCAAAAACATAGCGTGTTCGCATCTCTACTCCGTAATAAATATAAACTCTCTAAACAACAAGCATGCGATCTTTGTGAAACCTACAATGCAATTGCCAATATTCGTTCTTTGAAATTATCCGAAAGGCGGAAACTATTTTTTATACATAAAAAACATACCGGCCACCTCTTACATGTTGTTGAATCTGAACAGTTCACCAAAACAGAAATTGAAAAATATATAAATTATGCGTTGAGACTTAAACACTATTTATCAAAAAACAAAGATAATTACGTAAAAAGATTAAAATTGAAAAAATTATTGCCGGATAAAATAATATTCAATCTGTTTATTGAACGAAGTTTGCGTACGCATCGATCTTTCGATGCCGCAGCAAAGATGCTTGGTGCTAGCGTGATCAACGAAAAAGATCCTGCGGCTATATCGTTAATGTCTCGTAATGAATCTTTCGCCGATTCAATTCGTACATTTTGTCAATACGCGGACCTAATCGTTCTCAGGGCGCCGTGGGCTTATTCAACAGAAGAAGCTATTGAGTCCCAAAGAAATTTACAAAATATCACATCTGTAATAAATGCGGGGTCGGGTAGCGATCAGCATCCAACGCAAGGCTTATTAGATATAATGACAATAAAAGAGGCGCTGGGAATTAAATCATTTGAGGAGCTCAAAAAAAAACGCGTCGCTATTATTGGTACAAAATTTAAGCGCGCCCTCCGATCGTTCATAATAACACTTCATGCTGTTTGCCCAGAAATAGAATTCTCGATTATAACATCGCCCCAGCAGCCATTTCCAGAAGATATTATAAAGAAACTGAATCTCGGTACCCCGAACATCACCATATCAAATTCTCTCAAAGATGGTATCCGGAATGCCTTAGTAATTTATTTAGCGCGTCCTGAAATAGAATTAGCGAATTATAACCCAAAAATTTTCAGATTGACAATTAGAGATTTGGAAATCGCTAACGAACGTTGCATTATACTTCATCCGCTACCACGTACTGATGAAATGGATTATGATTTTGATAAAGTATCATCAAATAAAATTTGGAATCAAGTGGAGAATGGTTTATATATTCGATCAATATTACTATTAGACTGTTTTGGGAGGCTGGAGAAATTAGATAAAATTTTGCAAAGAGTTTAGTCAATGTCTGTAAAAATCAAATCGCCATCTCGATAGGAAAATTCAAAAACATAGTCGCTTCGACTGTGTTTTTTTGATTCATGAAGTACCGATTGTACGATTTTCATCGCATCACGTTTTTCGTTAATTTTTTGAACAATATCAATAACCTCGCTTGTATTTAAAGTAGAATTTGGATCTATTTTTTTCTCGAACCTCATGAAACCGCCAATAGGTTTAATGAGCCGATGAAATTGGGGGTCGGATGGATCAACTGAATTTAATATCCCTGTGCTACGCGCTCCTTTATAAAGCTCTATAATCTCGTCGTTCCTATCGTCCGCATCATCATACATTATTAAACGACCCGATACTTTGCGAGAAATTTCCTCTTTCGGCGTTGCTCTTTGTAATATCACATGAGATACATTCAAATCACGCGTAAAAATATCTTCCATTTGTTTTAGCGCACTATCAAGATTTTTTTCATTTTCAATATAGCAACTGGGCATACCCGGCTCATCACTGCGCCCCGAAAAACGCATGATGAGGGGCATATTACTTTTATGTAATCGTTCAACAATCTTTTCTTTAATTTCCTTCCGGTTATTTTTATTAATAGTATCAGTTTCTGGAATTGGAAGATTAACTCTCTCAAGAAGGTTAATTTTTCTGATTTTTAAAGGAATTTGTTCATCATCATAACTCTTGACTAAATTCTTAAGAAAATGCTCTTCAGCACCCTCTTGATTTGATGTATTTTTAAATTTTTCTTTCATAGCTTTTATATTCACTGCTTAGTGTTAGCGAAAAGACGACGATAGCCATCTTTCATTTCGAAATCTGCAACTTGATCACCTGAAATCCATTGATATTCAACATACTCGTCACTTTTTTTGATCTCATTATCTTTTACTAAGCACTTGAAAACAAGAACAATAAATTGGTAATCGCCGCCATCTTTCGAAACGTTAAATGTCCATGAATCAACGATGCTGCCTATTTGAACTTGTTTATAACCTAATTCTTCGCAAAGCTCGCGCCGTAATGCTTTTTCAGGAGATTCTCCAAAATTAATTCTACCACCTGGTAATTCCCAGACGCCCTTATGGTCTTTTAAAAACAAAAACTTTTCATCTTTTTCGATGAGCGCTTTGACTGTTACATATTGTTTTTTTGTTGTTACCGACATATTGCTGTAATGCTACGCCATAAATATTTATATGTTTGATGTGTTGTGTCTTGTTTTATTTGAAGATCATCCAGAAAATTAGGCACGCAACTTTCCCTACTTTTCAGGTTACATAGTACTATTTTACCACCTTTCTTCACTATTTTGTGGATATCATTGTAAACCCGTTTCAACGGAAGCGTGTTTTTAACATCCCAATTATGCCAACACAACCAATCAAGTATATTAGAAAGATACACGATATCAAAAGTATGGGGCTGAAAAATACTTGATAGTGCAAGATTGTGATGACTTACTTCGTATTCACAAAATTTTATTTTATTCAACCTCCCCTTAAGTATATTATATTTTTTATCGTTTTTAAACCAGCTTACCTGATTGTATTTGTTTAGCAAAATATCTCTTTTAGTAAAATTATGCCGCCGGGGTAGATAATTTTTCACCTGAAACGGTATATTACACATCAGTCGTTTGCGAATAATAACCCGTTCAATTTTATTTTTTTTAAGTCCAAAGTAATATGTAAATTCTTTATAAGAAAGCATTCGAATAGCTGTCTTTAGTAAATAATTATAAGCAACTTGTTTAGGTGAATAATCAAAAGCGATGATAGCTTTTGGAATTTTTTTATCCTGCGAGAGTATTTCAAATAACTTTACCCCACTGCTTGATACAGATAAAACAACATCATGGTTTTTTACATTCATGTGATCTAAAAATTTTACGACGTTTTCATTTGTAGTTCTGTATTTAAAACGTCTTTTTTCACCTTTTAGTGTAAAATGATTGCGATTATGGACGGCAGTCAAAAAATCACTATCATTCATTTGCATTATTTTATCTATGGTTAATGGCTTATTTTTTAAATTTTGCATCATAGGCTTTTAGGGTGATCATGGGCGGGAGCATTTGATCTGCGACATTAAACTTAACAGCAATAAAATTTCTTCCATCCGAAGATGTGTACTGCTGTAATGTCTTGTTAATACGGGATTTTATTGATATTAAATTCATCTCATCAGCAATATGCAATAATGTGTACAAAATACTGGCTCCCATCCTGCCTAATGCTGGCACATCTTGCAGGCGGTGAATTCGTTTTCCTAAGTACGACTGGGCATATGCGGTTGTCCGAAGACGATACGACGTTTGAATAAGTAGAGAAACCTCAACGCCATATCCAGAAGAGAAGAATAATTGTTCAAGAAAAGATCTTCTACCTCCATACTCACCGGATAATGGTTGTACGAAATTTTTCGTTTTGGGAAAGAAAAAATTTAGAAACGGCCGCACCATTATTTCAGTTACACGCGCATCACCTTTTGGTCTCTCATAGTAACATTTAACAAAATCAATCTTAGTATCAATAATCATAGGACCGACGAGCCCAGTAATAAATTGCTTGCTGATATTTTCTATATCAGAATCAATCCAGATAATAATGTCGGTATTGAGATAATATAAGCTTGCCCACAAGTTCCAACCCTTACCCCTTATAAGTTCCACGCCTAAATCCTTAGATGCACGGGTATCATCAACAAAAGACACCCCCATTTTTTTGCAAATTGCTTTACTCTTATCCTTGGAGTTGCTGTCGATAACAATAAGCTCGTCGACCAACTCGCCACAACTGCGAATAACTTCTATCGTTTTACCCAGAGTTCCTTCTTCATTACAGACAGGTAGCGCCAAACCGATTGTCAATCCTTTGTCTTTTTTCTCTGAAACCAGTTTTCTCAAAGTAAATTCTTGATACTTAAAATACCTCATATATTACTTCTCCAATCTTTAGGGGCGTTAATTTAAAATTATAGCAAATTGTTTGAGAAAGATCGGCAAACGACTTTCTGATTCCTAGTTGCCTATTCAAATGCTTCAGTCGTGATGAATACGCTAATAGTGGCACATATTCGCGCGTATGCCCACGAAAATTAGTTGTAGGATCGCATCCGTGATCAGCTGTTATAAACAATAAATCATCAGAGTTCAGACTTCTTAAAATCTTAGGCAGCAAAGCATCAAATTCGCGTAGACTCCATACATATCCCTTTACATCCTTTCTATGACCATACATATCAAAATCTTGTAAACAAAATAACATTACGGCCTTACCTTTTATCTTATTCAAATGATCAACTATAAGCATGACAAGATTTTTGTTCGTGTGATTGCCTTTGATAAAGAGCGTATTTCGCGGATGTCCTAGAACGTTAAATAAATGCTCCGTTGTAATCAGTGGTATTTTACCGTCTTGTAATAACGGCAACACCGATTCTTTTTCTAGATTGTCGAGCACAATATAATCCTTTCGGTTCTCAGTGCGAATGAAATTTCCTTTTTTACCAACAAATGGACGAGTAATAACACGGGATATTTTATTATTTTTTAAAATCATTGCAAGTTTTTTACCATACAAATTTAGTTGTTGAGCGGTAATTATTTTTTCGTGTGCTGCCAGAAGAACTACGCCGTCATCTGCAAAATAGAGTATAGGCCCCCCCTTTTTTTCATGCTCGTCATAAAACTTATCAAAAGCTTTAAAACCAGATATATATTCATTACCAACTATTTCCACACCCAATTCAGCTTTTATCCGTCTAATCAACTGTTGTGAAAACCCCATCTTTCTACTTCTAAACCTTTCATGAAATACTATACCCGCCATCTCCCAAATACCTGTGAACGTATCATTCCCAGATGTTTGCTCTCGCATCGTGCCTGAAATTCCATTTTTATTTTCTAAATCCTTACTATTTTCTATTACTTGTAGTAAGCCAAGCTTTTCAAGATTAGGTAAGCCAAAAGTTTTTTCGTTTGCGAATATATTTTTAAGCGTGTTTGATTTACAATTCTGGTATTTTCTATAATCAGCCTGAACACCACAACCAGCACTATCGAGTATAAGTATAATTACCCGTTTGTATAACTTCATGCTATTTTAATTGATTTATGTTGATTCAACGATTTGTATGTCGAGTCAACCAAAACAACAGGCCTGGTTAAATCATTATTATATGTAAATTTCTTCCTTGCAGCATCATCTATAATTAGAGTTAAAAAATGATTTAGCATATTCGCAGTATTTTCTGCAAGCAGCATTTTATTATTATCGATATTGGATCGTTTTATTATTTGCTCGATACCTTTTGGTATATACAATGTTTTTTTCACAAGGCGGTTCCATTCGTCTTTATCAGACTTATACGATATAATATTCAGATTGGCTCCTTGATTTGATTCTGAATACTCAATCACGGCTTTTGTCCCCCAGATAATTAATTCACTGTTTCTGCCTCTCGCATCAGCCCAAGATGTTTCAATAGATCCGATTAACCCGCTAGCAAATCTTATACTAATAATAGAGGTATCCTCAACTGGAAAATGAAATCCGTTATTTGAAGCTATTGCACTAATCTCTATAATAGGACCAAATAAACTGTCGAATAAATCAAGATAATGTGATCCATTATCAATAATTGTTCCGCCACCACTGATTCTTTTATTCACGTGCCAGTCAAAGGGTCGTTTACCGCCCCAGTTATGTGCTTGTCTTCCCCGAACAGCAACAATATCACCAATTTTTTCGCTTTTTAAAACATGTTTAATTTTATCAATATTTTTATCATACTTTAAAGGATATCCTGCCATACAGACAATCCCGCGCTTTGCTGATAATTTCTGAAGTTTTTTAGCCTCCTTAACACTTATAGTTATTGGTTTTTCTACCAAAATATGTTTGTCATTCATTAGACAATAATGCGCTATATCATAATGATATTTTGTTGGAACGCTGATGATAATGCCATCAATTACATAATTATCAATCATTTTCTTGTAGTCAGAGTAGACGGGCACGTCGATACTATTTAAAAGTTTTTCATTAGAATCGCATACTACGGTAATTTCAGCTTGCTGAAAATTTTGGAAATTCCTAAAATGCGTCTTACCGCGTTTGCCGAAACCAATAATCGCTATTTTGAGTTTATTTGTCATAAATTATTGAGTACTTTTTTAATCGCCTGGGTTGTCAAATAAATATACTTTTTAGTAATACCAGGGTTGATATAGCAGTTAAAAAGGCGAGCAGACACATTTTCCGCGACTGGCAATTTAGCGCAATTATTTTTCCGAAATAACTCCGTCTTATGCAGGGCGTAAGGATATATGTTATTAACCTCGACGTTTTCTGATCTCACCGCCTTGATAAACCAATCGCGCCGTGAGATAAATTTTTCTGGTAATAGTGCAGTTAGATTATAATATACATTACGCCCTAAATGTGTTTCCTTCTGAAATTGCAATGGTGTTTCGGCGAGTAATTTTTTATAGAATGTGGCATTGCGTCGTCGCTGATTATTAAACCAATTTAATTTTTTTAATTGTACTTGGCCTATGGCGGCTTGCAATTCTGTCAAATGGTAATTATACCCCAGGCGATCGTAATTATATCCTTGCAAGTAACCTCCGATTAAGCCGTGATCAACAATAGATTTACACGCTTTGTATAAACTTTTTTTGTTTGTAATGACCATACCACCCTCACCACAAGTCATGTTTTTTGTCTGATAAAAACTAAAACAACCAACATCGCCAAAGGTACCGACTTTTTTTTGATTGTATGTAGCACCGTGCGCCTGGGCACAATCTTCAATCACTGCCACCCCATGCTTTTTTGCAATATGAACAATATCTTTTATATTTGCAGGATTTCCATATAAATGTACTACAATCACTGCCTTGGTCTTTGAGGTAATTTTTCTTTCAAAATCATATATATCTAAACAAAAAGTGTTAGAATCGATATCGGCAAAAATCGGAGTGGCTCCTTGTTGAAGAATTACTGAAGCTGAAGAAATAAATGTAAGCGCTGGCACTATTATTTCATCACCGCTACATACACCTATTGCCCCTAGCGCTGTATGAAGCGCTGTTGTCCCTGATGTGGTGGTAACCGCATATCGTGCATTACAGTATTTAGCAAAATTCATTTCAAATTTTAAGACTTCTTCACCCCTTCCAGCTCGAGAAAGAACTCCACTTTTAAGAACTCTCAAGCCCGCAGTAATTTCATCCTTACCAATCGGCAACGCCCTTGTCATTGGATCAGCTACAATTGGCTTTCCACCTCTTATTGCCAATTTCGCAGAAATCATATCTTTGTTTGGCAACTTTATTGGTTCCATAAATTTTTCATATTCTCTGTTCTCAGCAATGGATGTTTCATATGATTCTATTTTAATAACTTATCGGCTGAAACGCCGAGCGCGCGCGCCAGCTTTTCTAAAACAGCAAGCGTTATATTTTTTTTGCCGTTTTCTGTCGCACTCATATAACCTCTATCCATATCTAATTTTCGACAAATATCGCCCTGAGACATTTTTTTTCTCGTTCTAATTTTCTTAATATTCTTCCCAAGTATTTTGGATAATTTGAGTATTGTCATATATACACAATAACAGTTATTGTTTTTTCAATCAATAGTGTATTATAATCCAATCGTATATAGAAATAGAGGGGACAAATCATCTAATGTCTAATGGGGGTCTAATGGGGTCAAGTCTTGAATCTTGAATTTATATCTTCTTTTTTACGATTTTACTGACCAGAGAATGATGCACTCACAAATAGTCGCTAATCTCCTTTTGAGTTTTATATAAAACCCCGCACCGATGGTACGGGGTAAATCAGCCGCCTACTGACGAGCCTCGCCCAAAGGCGGGCCGCCACGCTCTTTCAACTTCTTCCCCGCCATTCCCCGAACAATCAGGAACGGCAGACCGAAAGAAGGCCAAGACCTCTTAAAACCCAAAGACCCAAGGGCCCGCGCATATAACCGTGCGGGCCCTTTTTCTTTTCGGAAAATTTTTTCACCTATATAATATCAGGATTTATTATTTTTTACATATTTATCACACCTTAATGGCTTAAATTAAAAAACAGAGATACGCCATCTCCGTTTTTTGAGCCTAATAAACTGATTCTTTTGCCTACAATCGTGATTCAACAAATTCTTTTAAAATTGGTAAATCGTTCTTGTATGTTTCCCAGACAATTTTTGTATTAACGCCGAAATATTCATGAATTAAAAAATTCCTCATCTCGATAGCTTCACGCAAAGGTGATTCTACGTTATCTGCCGTAAATTTTTCGCTTAGATTTTTACTTGCTTCTCCGATGATTTCTAGTTGCCTGACAACTGCATCCACCGCCATGGTATTTCCAATAAATGTCTCATAATCGATATCGGCTAGATAAAATTCAATCGCGCCGATCGCTTCCAGAATGTGCTGCAAATAAATCGCGTCATTTTTCATAAATAATTTCGGCTTCTTTAATGACTTCCGTTCTAAAAAATTTGCTCAACGCTTCCGGGGTTAACAAATCTATTTCTTTCTTGACCGCGGCTTCCATGTTTCTCTTAATCCGCGCCAGTTTGAAAAAACCGATTTTGGCATTCGGCGAAAATTCAATCAGCACGTCAACATCGCTGTCGATTTTGGCGTTACCACCTAGCTGAGAACCAAACAAGGAAACTTTTTGAATTTCCAGATAATATGGATCGGCCTGGACGGCTTCTTTAATTTTGTTGATTATCTCTTGTTTATTCATAATGGCAACTTACCATAAATTAACCATAAAAGCAATCATTGCGAGCATGCGAAGATAACAACAGAGGTGCGAGGCAAATCGACCGCCACGCTCTTTCAACTTCTTCTCTGCCCATCCTAATCATTGAGTAACGGCAAACCGAAAGGAGGCGCAAAAAACCCAAGGGCCCGCGCATATAACCGTGCGGGCCTTTTTCTTTTCAACAAAAAACACTGGAAACAAGCCAGTGTTTTTCATTGCGGATAGGTTAAGGTTACGTTACAATTATTGTTTATGAAGAATATAATTTACTATGTGTACCAATCGCCACAAAATAAATAATTTGGCCGCCATCTATTTCTTTAAAGATGGCCCTCCAATCACCAGAAATATTAATACTCCGATAATTTTTCAATTCACCAATCAAGGAATAATTATTTAAAATAGGGTGATATTGATTATTTATAAAAAGCTCTAATCTTATCTTGAAATTAGTTTTTATTTTTTCCGGGCATTTTTTAAATTCCTTAATAAACTTTTTGGAATATTCAATTTGCATAACACAAATTATTTATTATCCAAAAAATTAACAGCCGCCTGATTATTTTTAAAAGAATGAAAATTGCCGTTCTTTCTCTCGGCTCTTGACTCTTTAATGGAGGACAATAAATAATCGCTCGGGATATCCTCATTTAAAGTAAACAAAACAGCCTTATTGCGAATAAGTTGTTTTAAAAATCCATTAATCGCCCCGCTTAAACTTAAACCCAAATCAGCCACTACCTTTTGAGCTTCTTTTTTTACCTTAACGTCCGTTTTTATATTGATAACCGTTGAGTTCATATAGTTATTATTTATATTATACACATTGTATATATTAAGTATATACGATACTAATTATCTTGTCAACGGCATACAAATTAGGCAGTTCTTGGGGTCAGATTTTGAATTAACGCTTTTTATCTATACATCAAGTGGTGCAGAGCCACGCTCTTTCAACGTCTTAAGCCGCCATTCCCGAACAACCAGGAACGGCAAACTGAAAGGAGACAAAACCTCTTAAAACCCAAGGGGCCGCGCATATAACCGTGCGGGCCCTTTTTCTTTTGGGTCACTTTAAAAAATTAAACCAAGAAACGATTTCTTGGTTTAAAAAAATAAATTTATGAAAAAATTGTCTAATCCAAATTGATAATTTCAGCGGTAATCCGCGGCACCTCTTTGATAAAAAATTGTTTAACCTCTTTCCAGTCGGCTTTGAAAAAAATCTCCGGCACAGGATCTCCTTCAGCATCTTCAAAAAAAACCAAGCTTTTTAAAATATGGTGATAGTCATGAGCAACTGATGGATACTGAACTTTTAACCGCCTGATCGTTTTACCGAGCGGCTCAAAATTTTTGGCG
>Ga0265292_1001276_pt1 | contig 23192 bp, 18 predicted proteins | sample Munlanlewell296A_FD_189080 | JGI IMG/M metagenome (GOLD analysis project Ga0265292, IMG submission 189080) | Leachate microbial communities from a municipal landfill in Southern Ontario, Canada - Leachate well 296A | ecosystem: Engineered > Solid waste > Landfill > Unclassified | place: Canada... | reverse complement strand
AACGCATTCATGTGCATTCTCCCCTCAGTCAGGACGCCCCGCGCGGGCGTCCTGATGTTTACTGCTTCTTGCATAAATCTATGAACTTTCCTGTATCGCTAGGCTCGGAAAAAACGGGATTTTGGTTTGGATATTTACGCAGTACTCTGTAAGACGCCACCACCCCGCCGGGGAGGGCATTTTCAGGTAAAATAACTGCATCTTTTGTCAGGAGACACAACCTTGCAACGCAAACCGGTCTTCCTCCTTTTTACTTTGATCTTGCTCACTTCCTGCGCGCTCCCCGGAGGCGTACCTCCCGCGCCGGAAGTTCCCACCTCCACCCCTGTCCCGACCGCATCCCCCACTTTCCCCTCCACACCGTTGACCATCCTGGTGTTGCCCGCCGATATGCCGCGGGCCGAATCAGACCAATACCAGACCCTCATTTATGACCTGGCACATGCGAACGGGATGCGCTTCCAGGTGCGCAATGTGCTCACCCCCGCCGACTTGGCCTTCGAAGGCCCGGCTTTGAAAGTCGTCATCGTCCTCCCGCCGGACCCGGGTCTGGCCGCGCTGACGGCCGCCGCGCCGGGCGTGCAGTTCCTGGCGGTCGGCATCCCCGGTCTGGCCGCGGCCTCCAACTTGTCCAGTGTCGGCGCGGCCGGTTTCCCGGTGGACCAGCAGGCTTTCCTGGCCGGGTACATCGCCGGGATGGTCGCCCCGGAATGGAAAGTCGGCGTTCTGTACCAGAAAGAGACGACCGGCGGCGAGGCCGCCCGCAACGCTTTTGCCAATGGCTTTTATTTTTATTGTGGCACTTGTCGTAACCCCACTTTCCCCCAGCCTTCCGGTATCTACCCTATCCTCGTCGGAATCCCAACCGACGCTCCTGAAAGCGACTATAACGGTCATGCCGACATTTTGATTCAAAACATCGTCAAGGTGGCCTACGTCTACCCGGAGATTGCCACGCCCGACCTTCTATCCTACATGGCTCAGAATGGCGTGCTGCTCATCAGCCAAACCCTGCCTGGTGAGGATGTCCGCTCCAATTGGGTTGCCAGCATCCAGCCTGACCTCACGTCTGCCCTTCAGCGCATCTTCCCGGACCTGGCAGCCGGTAACGGCGGACAAGTCGCTCCTACCCCGTTGTTCTTGGCCGACGTTAACCCTGACCTGCTCAGTGATGCCAAAATGCGCCTGGTGCAGGATGTGTTGAACGGGTTGCAAAATGGGACCATCGGCACGGGCGTGAATCCATAGGAAAATTTCAGTGAACGGCCCGCGCCATTGCCCCGTATCCCGTGCAGGAACCGGGACTACCGCGAGAACCGGGACTAACACGCAGGCGCAGCACCCTGTTCTATCGTAATTCCCTCGTTTCCGTGCTGAGCCTGCCCGGACGCTGTTTGAACAGGTCGCCAAAGACCTGACGGATTTCGTTGCAACGCTGACAGAAGCCGAGTTGGAGCAAAATGCCAACGATGGTGCCGCTTCACACTGGCAGGTGCTGCGGCACATGGTCAACCACGGCATGGACCACTGCGCCACCGTTCTGCAAAAACTCCATGAAGTTGATGCGCCGACCTTCGGTCAGGATTATATTCTGTGGCTGTGGGAAAAATAACAAGAAGGCAAAATGGAAGTCGGTCAAACGCTCAGGCTGAACAAGTCGGATTTTAAGGAGTAATTGATGTCCACCCGCAAATATACCAACCGCCGCTATCTCGACGCCTTGGAAAAGAAAGTCCTCGTCTTCGACGGCGCGATGGGCACCAGTCTGCAAAACCAGAATCTCACCACCGAGCATTTCGGCAGTGAGAAACTCAATGGTTGTAACGACTATCTCGTCATCTCGTATCCCGAAGCCGTGGAAAAAGTCCACCGCTCATTCCTCGAAGTCGGTGTGGATGTGCTCGAAACGGACACCTTCCGCGCCAACCGCCTGACCATGGCGGAGTACGGTCTGGAAAACCGTGTTATCGAAATCAACCAGGCCGCCGCCTCGCTCGCTCGCAGGCTTGCGGATGAGTATTCCATGCGCGTAGGAGCGGACGGTCGTCCGCCCCAACAAAGATTCGTTGCCGGTTCGATCGGACCCAGCGGCAAACTCCCCTCCGCCGACGACCCCGAACTCTCCAACGTACCCTTTGACGAACTTGCCGACATCTTCCGCGAGCAGGCCCTCGGTCTGCTCCAGGGTGGCGTGGACGTGATTCTCATCGAGACCTCCCAGGACATCCTCGAAGTCAAGGCCGCCATCACTGGCATCCAGAAAGCCTTCGAGGAGACCGGCATATCCCTGCCCATCCAGGCCCAGGTCACGCTGGATGTCACCGGGCGCATGCTGCTTGGCACCGACATGGTTGCTGCACTGACCATCCTTGAAGGCATGCCGATCGACGTCATCGGCCTGAACTGCTCCACCGGCCCCGAACACATGCGCGAACCCATCCGCATCCTCGGTGAGCAGTCCACCCTGCCGGTTTCCTGCATACCCAACGCGGGTCTGCCGCTCAATGTCGATGGTCAGGCCGTCTATCCGCTTGAACCTGAGCCTTTCGCCAATGCGCTGCTTGAATTTGTTGAGAAAAATAACATCTCCATCGTGGGCGGATGCTGCGGGACGACTCCGGCTCATTTGAAATTACTGGTTGAGAAGCTGGATTCCCGTCCCCATCCTGCCCGCCCGACTGAACCCACCCCGCGCCTGTCTTCCTCTATTATGGCCATTGCCATGCGACAGGACCCGCCGCCTCTGCTGATTGGCGAACGCTGCAATGCCCAGGGCAGCAAAAAGTTCAAGCGCCGGCTGCTCGAAGAGGACTACGACTCGATCCTCGAAATCGCCCGCGAGCAGGTCAATTTTGGTGCGCATGCTCTCGACATCTCCTGCGCCGTCACCGAGCGCCCCGATGAAGTGGAACTGATGCGCAAGACGGTCAAAAAACTGGAAATGGGCGTCGAAGTTCCATTGGTAATCGACACCACCGAACTGGATGTGCTCGAAGCCGCGCTCAAAACTGCCCCCGGGCGCTGTCTCATCAACTCGACTCATCTCGAAGCCGGGCGCACCAAAGCCGATAAGATTTTTGCGCTGGCCAAGACCCACAACGCCGCCGTCATTGTCCTGACCATCGACGAAAACGGCATGGCAAAGACGGCTGACCGCAAACTGGAAGTTGCCAAACGCATTTACGACATCGCTGTTAATGGCCACGGCCTGCGCCCCGACGCGCTCGTCTTCGATGCCCTGACCTTCACACTCGCCACCGGCGATCCCGAATTTTCCGAATCCGCCATTGAGACCATCGCAGGCATCCGCCTGATCAAGCAGAACCTGCCCGGCGTGCTCACCTCGCTGGGCGTCTCGAACCTGTCCTTTGGCCTCGCCCCGCAGGCCCGCCCCGCGCTGAATTCGATCATGCTCTATCACTGCGTGCAGGCTGGGCTGGATATGGCCATCATCAACCCGGCGCACGTCACCCCGTATGCGGACATCCCTGCCGAGGAGAAAGAACTCTCCGAGGATTTGATTTTCAACAAACGCCCCGACGCTTTACAGCGTTTCATCGAGCATTTCGAGAACGTTTCACCCGGCTCTGCTGAAAACGCCGCCATCGACCCGACCGAGGGCATGACTCCCGAACAGCGTCTGAACTGGCGCATTGTTCACCGCCACAAAGAAGGCGTGGAAGCGGATATTGACGAAATCATCAGCCGCGGCGGTTTCCCCTCGCGGCATGAATGCGCCGTCCACACGCTCAACACCGTCCTGCTCCCTGCCATGAAAGAAGTTGGCGACAAATTTGGCGCGGGCGAGCTGATTTTGCCCTTCGTGCTCCAGTCTGCCGAAGTGATGAAAAAATCTGTCGCCCACCTCGAAAACTACCTGGAAAAAGTGGAAGGTGTCACCAAAGGCACCGTTGTCATCGCCACCGTCTACGGCGATGTGCATGACATCGGGAAAAACCTCGTCAAAACGATCCTCGCCAACAACGGCTACACCGTCATCGACCTGGGCAAACAGGTCCCGGCTGAGACGATTATCACCAAAGCTGTCGAAGTCAACGCCACGGCCATCGGTCTCTCTGCGCTGTTGGTCAGTACCTCCAAGCAGATGCCGCTGATCATCAACGAACTCCAGCGCCGCGGACACAAAATCCCGGTGCTGGTGGGCGGCGCGGCCATCAACCGCCGCTTTGGCCGCCGTATCCTGTTCACCGAGGATGGCGCTGCATACGATCCCGGCGTGTTCTACTGCAAGGATGCCTTCGAAGGCCTCGATACGATGGATCAACTCATCAACCCGCAGCGCAAACCCGCGCTGATGGAGCAGATCCGCAAAGAAGCCGATATGGAAATGGGACGCGCCTCCCAGACTCCCGCCCACCGCCAGACCGAAGGCACGCGCTCGAACGTTGTTCCCTCGCCGATCAAGCTGCCCGAAAAACTCGGTTTCCGCGTGGTCAAAGATATGCCACTCGAAATGGTGTTCCGGAATCTCAACATCAATGAGTTGTACCGCCTATCCTGGGGTGCAAAGAATTCTCACGGCCCACAATGGGAAAAACTTAGAGCTGAGTTTGACGCCCGTCTTGAAAAAATGACCAAAGAAGCCCTCAAAGAAGACTGGCTCAAGCCACAAGCCGTTTACGGCCTGTTCCCCTGCCAGGCTGATGGAGATGATTTAATTATTTACGACCCATCCACGGTAGGGGCGGACGTCCCCCTTCGGGGATGCTTCGCGAGCCGTCCGCCCTTACAAATGGCGCGTTTCCACTTCCCGCGCCAGCCTTACGACGAGCATCTTGCTCTCTCTGACTACTTCGCCAGCATCGAATCCGGCCAGTTGGATGTCGTCGCCTTCCAGGTGGTCACTGTCGGCCTGGCTGCAACCGAGAAGTTCGATAAGCTCGAATTGTCCGGCGATTACAGCGAGGCGTATTTCACACATGGTTTGGCCGTCCAGACCGCTGAGGCCACAGCTGAATATTTGCACCAGCATATCCGCCGCGAGTTGGGTATCCCCGCAGGGCAGGGCAAACGCTACTCCTGGGGCTACCCCGCCATCCCTGAGTTGGAAGATCATCGCAAGGTCTTTGACCTGTTGCCGGTCGAGAAAGAACTCGGCATGCAGTTAACACCCGCCTACCAGCTCATTCCCGAGCAGTCCACTGCCGCGATCATCTTGCATCACAAGAATGCCAAATACTACAGCACCGGTGAAAGCCGCGTGGAACAGTTGATGAAGTAGGGAGCAATGACAAATATAAAATTCTTTGATCACCTGGCAAAAGGGACCCTGCTCGCTGATGGAGCGATGGGGACGATGCTCAATACGCGCGGGATCAGTTTCGAGAAGTGTTTCGATGAACTCAATCTGACCAACCCGGCGGTTGTCGCGGAAGTCCATCGTGAATATATCGAGGCCGGGGCACAGATCATCCTGACGAATACCTTCAGCGCCAATCGTTTTAAACTGGAAAAACACGGCCTGGCGGACAAACTCGATGAAATCAACCGCGCCGGCGTAGAACTGGCCAAACGAGTCGCAGCAGCTTCCTTCAAAGATGTACTCATCGCCGGGGATGTGGGTCCGCTGGGCGTGCGCCTGGCTCCCTTTGGACGCGTCCAGCCTGAACAGGCGCGCGCCGCTTTCGCCGAGCAGATTTCGGCGTTGTGCTCCGCCGGAGCAGATTTGATCGTCATCGAGACGATGAATGATTTGTACGAAGCGCGCGAGGCTGTCCATGCCGCGAAAGATACTTGTACCAGGCCGGTGGTAGTATCGGCCACGTTCACCCGCGACGACCGTACCATCTTGGGCGATAGTCCCGAAAAAGCCGCCCACGTATTGACCGAATCCGGTGCGAACGTAATTGGCGTCAACTGCTCCGGCGGACCGACCCAGCTCCTGCGCATTCTCAAGCTGATGCGCCAGGCCGCGCCCCAGATGAAATTCTGGGTCAAGCCGAATGCTGGCTGGCCGGAGCAGGTCAGCGGGCGCATCATGTACCCGGCCGACCCCGAATACTTTGGCGATTACGCCCTTTCGTTCCGCGCTGCCGGCGCGTCCTTCGTGGGTGGGTGCTGCGGGACGACTCCCGCCCACATTGCCTCCATGCGCAAGGCCCTGGACGCTGCTCCCGCGCTGACCGTTGAAGTCCAGCCAGCAGACATGGTTGAGCCGGTGGAGGTTTTTGACGATGATTTGAAACCATCCCAACTGGCGCAGAGACTGGCGGCCGGGAAGTTCATCATCGCTGTCGAAATGGACCCACCACGTGGCCTTTCGACCCATAAACTTATCGCGGGCGCCTCCCTGCTTCAGGAAGCCGGCGCGGACGTGATTGACGTGGCCGACAGCCCGATGGCGCGCATGCGCATGTCGGCCTGGGCGGTATGCGACGTGGTCCAGCATAAGGTGGGGGTTGAGACGACGCTCCATTTCCCCACGCGCGGGCGCAACCTGTTGCGCGTGCAGGGCGACCTGCTGGCGGCGCACGCCCTCGGCATCCGCAATGTGTTCGTCGTTATGGGCGATCCCACCTCGATTGGCGATTATCCCGAAGCGGCGGATAATTACGATATTGTCCCGTCGGGGTTGATCAAGCTGATTAAACAGGGCTTCAACACCGGCATGGACCATTCCGGGACAAGCATCGGGCAGCCGACCAATTTCTTCGTCGGGGCGGCACTGAACCTCAAACTGGCCGAACCAGACCGGGAGGTCCGCACCGCCCACCGCAAGGTTCTGGCCGGCGCGGACTTCTTCCTGACCCAGCCCATCTATGATCCTGTCGCTGCGCAGGCGTTCCTGAAACGTTACGAGTCCGAGTATGGGAAACTGCAACAGCCCGTGCTGGTGGGTATCCTGCCGCTGTTCAACTCCCGGCACGCGCATTTCCTTCAGCACGAGGTGCCGGGGATCAGCATTCCCGAGACGATGCGTCAACGCATGGAAAAGGCAGGCGAGGATGGCGTAAAGGAAGGGATTCGTATCACGGTGGAACTGGTGGAACAGATCAAAGCGTGGGGGCAGGGGATTTACCTTATGCCTCAGTTTAACCGCTACGATGTGGTCGCAGAAATCGTAGAAGCGGTGAAGTAGCCGCTCAGGTGGGCGCTTAGCCCCCGCTGAAGTATTATAATAAGAATATGCTGCTCACAATTGACCTCGGAAACACGAATCTGACCATCGGCCTGTACCAGGACGAGACGCTGATGAATCACTGGCGGCTCGCCACCGACCAAACCCGCATGCCCGACGAGTATGGCTTACAACTGCTCGGCCTGCTGACGAACGCAGGGCGGACGCTTGCCGACCTGACCGGCATCTGCCTGGCGTCGGTAGTTCCACAGCTGACCGGGCGGATTGTCCAGGCTTGCCACGAATACCTAAAACAGGATCCGCTGGTGGTGGACGCGGGCGTCAAGACCGGTATCCGTATTCGCTATGAAGACCCGAAAGCGGTCGGCGCGGACCGGGTTGCGGACGCGGTGGCGGTCATGCGCTTCTACGGCGGACCGGCCTGTATCATTGACTTCGGTACTGCCACGACTTTCAATGCTCTGACCAAAGACGGCGATTACCTCGGCGGGGCGATTACTGCCGGGATCAACCTGGCTGCCGAGGCGCTTTTCACCCACGCGGCCAAACTGCCGCATATTGATCTTCAGAGGCCTCCGTCCGTCATTGGGCGAAATACCACGAATGCCATGCAGTCAGGCTTGATCTTCGGCTTCGTAGCCATGACCGAGGGAATGGTGGAACGTTTTCGTCAGGAACTTGGCCCAGAGATGAAGGTCATCGCCACCGGTGGTCTGGCTGAGTTAGTGGCGAGAGAAACACCGATCATCCAGATCCATGCCCCCTGGCTGACCCTCGAGGGGCTGCGAATCATCTGGGAGTTGAACCAGAAGTAATCAAGAAGGGAATCAGATCGATCCGGATCGCTCGGCCTGACTTTATATAAAAAGCCTTGTAGGACATGGCGATGGCGGGAACTATTCCCTCCCGTCGAAAGTCCAGGGAGTGGAGGACGAAATGAATCGTTTCCTGCTTTTTATCCTGTCTGTTGCCATGCTATCCGCCTGCACCTCCACCCTGACCCCGGCAGAGGATACGGGTGTGGAGGGTCAGGTCCTGCTGGGGCCAATGTGTCCAGTTGTCCGCTTGGATCAGCCCTGCCCCGATCAACCGTACCAATCCACTTTGACGGTCCTCAACCCGACGGGCAAAATGATTGCGCAGGTCCAGGCCGATGTCAAAGGTCTTTATCGGCTTGCGCTCCTGCCCGGCGATTACATCATACATCCCGAGTCTCCCAATGTGATGCCGCATGCTCAGGATCAGCTATTTTCCGTTCTCGCAGGCCAATTCACAAAGTTGGACATCGTATACGACAGCGGCATTCGCTAAAACACTGCCTGGCGCCCTTGACAGCCCGTTGTTTTTGCGGATAATAAAGCGCAACAGGCGAGCCTATTTAATAAAAGCAATGACAGAGGAAAGTAGGTCAGCGGAAGCCAACAGGGAGATGCAGGCACAGACTGAGACCCGCACCCGGCGGAAACCGACCGAAGTTCCCTCTTGAGCCGCTCAGGGGAACGCCCTTCATGGGCCATTAGTCTGAGCCGTAATCCCTACGTTAGCAGGGAAGCTGATGATGGTCAGCACAAAGTGAGCCAGTCCTTCGACGATGCTCAGGATGGCTAATTTGGGTGGTACCGCGGGAAACCCCTCCCGTCCCAGAGTGGACGGGAGTTTTGTTTATCGGAGGTGAGCATGCTCGAAAGATTGAATGAAATCGAACGCCTCGGTTTGGATGCTCTGGAAGCAATCCGGGACGAGGCCGCGCTGGAAGCCTGGCGCGTGGCACATCTGGGACGCAGCTCGGCGCTGATGCAACTCTTTAACGGATTTGGACAGCTCACAAAGGAAGAGCGGCCGATGGTCGGTCAACGCGCCAACGAGGTGAAAAAGGTTCTCGAAGCGGCATTCGGCGCCAGGTCCGAGGAGATGCGGCAGGCGACGCTAAAACGCTCGATTGAGCAGGAGCGGCTGGATGTCACTTTGCCAGGACGGCGCGTCCCGCTGGGCCGCCTGCATCCTGATACTCAGATACTGCGTGAACTGTATCGCATTTTCGGCGAGATGGGTTTTCAGGTCTATCGCTCGCGTGAGGTGGAGAGCGACGAATACAACTTCCAGTTGCTCAACTTCCCGGTCGGGCACCCGGCGCGCGATATGCAGGATACCTATTTTGTGGAAAGCGAGGGGCGCGGCGACAACCCGATTGTTTTAAGAACGCACACTTCTCCGGGACAGATCCACGCCATGCGCGAGGTTGCCGCCCGTAACCCGCACAACCCGCCGCCAGTACGGATTGTGCTGCCGGGGATGGTCTACCGCTACGAGCAGGTGGACGCCCGCCATGAGACGCAGTTCGACCAGATCGAGGGTCTGACGGTTGGCCTTGGCATTACCTTCAGCGACCTGAAGGGCACGCTGGCCGACCTGGCTCGGCGGCTTTTCGGGCAGAACGTCCGCACCCGCTTTCGGGCTTCATTTTTCCCGTTCACTGAGCCGAGCGCCGAGTTTGACATTGAATGTTTCCTGTGCGGCGGCAAGGGCTGTAATGTCTGCGGCGGCGGCTGGCTGGAAATCGGCGGCTGCGGCATGGTTCATCCGGTCGTCCTGCGCAACGGCGGCTATGATCCGGAGCGTTACACCGGGTTCGCGTTCGGCCTTGGCCCCCAGCGCATCGCGATGTTGCGCTACGGTATTAACGACATCCGGTATTTCTGGGAGAACGATCTCCGTTTCCTCGAGCAGTTTTAGGTGAGAAGGTAATTAGTAATCAGGTATCAGGTAATAAGGTGATCGGGTGAGAAGGAGAGAAACTGATGGCAAAGACTGAGGACAAGGGTCTTGAGACTCTGCAAATCTGGCAGAGGGCGATGGCTTTTGCCGTAAAAGTGTGCCGTCAGGTCTTACCATTGCTTCCAACTCAGGAAAAGTGGAGTCTGATTGACCAATTGCGGCGCTCCGTGCAAAGTATTCCAGCCAATATCGCCGCAGGTTATGGCCGTTATTACTATCAGGAAAGCATCAGCTTTTGTTACATTGCACGTGGTTCATTGGAAGAAACCTTCAGCCATATAACTCTTGCCCACCGTCTGAATTATCTGAGCGATGATGTATTTCAAAGTCTCACCAGCGAAATTCAGGAAATTCGCCGGATGCTGAATGGGTACATTTCTTTTCTCAAAACGAGCAAACGCGGCGTAGCCGAACCGGGCGCAGCCATCGCTGTCCACGAAGAGCTGATTCCTTACCACACCGAAGACTTTTCTGAACCCGAATCCTAATTACCTGATTCCTGATTACCAATCCCTAATCACCTTCTTCTGGAGGCTCTTATGAAAGCACCATTATCCTGGTTACGTGACTTTGTAGATATTGATATTTCGATTGCCGACCTGGCCCGCCTCTTGACCATGGCCGGGATGGAAGTGGAAGAACTCCGTATCCTCGGTCTGCCCATGCCCACCCCGGGCAGCGTGGATGCGCATCTCTCCGGCCTGGAATGGGACCGCGAAAAAATCGTTGTGGCCTCCATCTCGGAAGTTTTGCCGCATCCCAACGCCGACCGGCTGACACTCTGCAAACTCTTCGATGGCCAGCAGGAACATATCGTGCTGACCGGCGCGCCGAACCTGTTCGAGTTCAAGGGGATCGGTCCGCTCCCCAAGGCGCTCAAGGTGGCTTACGCCAAGGAAGGCGCCCAGATTTACGACGGTCATCAGGAAGGCCTTGCACTGACCAAACTCAAACGCGCCACAATCCGCGGCGTCGAGTCATACTCGATGGTCTGCTCGGAGAAGGAACTGGGCATCTCGGACGAGCACGAAGGCATCATGTTCCTCGACGATGACGCCCCGGTGGGGATGCCCCTGGCTGATTACCTGGGCGATGCAGTCCTGGACGTGAAACTGCTGCCGAGTTATGCACGCTGCGCCAGCATCCTGGGCATGGCGCGTGAGATTGCGGCGATGACAGGGAAGCCCTTGAAAGCGTCACACATTACACGTCACACGCCTGCCCTGAGCGAAGTCGAAGGGTCACAGGATGGTGTCGGTGAATTTGCCGAAATCGAGATCACCAACCCTGAGATGAATCCGCGTTTCGTGCTGGGTCTTATCAAAGAAATCGAAATTCGTCCCAGTCCGGCCAAAGTCCAGCGGCGGCTCAAGATGGCCGGGATGCGCCCCATCAACAATATCGTGGATGCCACCAACTACGTTATGCTGGAAATCGGCGAGCCCTTGCACGCCTTCGACTACGATGTGCTGGTCGAACGCGCCAAAGGCAAACAAGTCAAGATCATCACCCGCACCGCCAAACCCGGGGAAAGCCTGACCACCCTCGACGGTGTGGAGCGCAAACTGGACGCAACCACCGTCCTGGTGTGCGATGAGGCCGGGTCACTCTCGATGGCCGGTGTGATGGGCGGACAGGAGTCCGAAGTCAGCGACAAGACGCGCAATATCCTGCTCGAAGGCGCGGCCTGGAACTTTATCAATATCCGCAAAACTGCTCGCACCCATGCCTTGCACTCGGAAGCCTCCTACCGCTTCGCGCGCGGGGTCCATCCGGCGATGGCCGAGCGCGGCGTGCGGCGCGGGCTGGAACTGATGCAAGCCTGGGCAAACGGCAAAGTGACCCCCGGCCTGGTGGATGCCTACCCGCTCCCTCCCAAAGATCCGACGATCGAAATCACACCCGCCGACGTGAAACGCTGGCTGGGCGTCGAAGTGTCCATTAAGCAAATGAAGTCCATGCTGGAACGTCTTGAGTTCATATGTACACTGAAAGCTAAACAGTGTTTGCTGGTAACTGTTCCTGACCACCGCATTGACATTGACGAGGGCATCAACGGCAAAGCCGACATCGTCGAAGAAATTGCCCGCGTCTACGGTTACGACAATATCCCTGAAACGCGTATGGCCGACGAACTCCCGCCCCAATTGGGCAACCCGGTGCTCGACAAAGAAGAACGCGTCCGTGACCTGCTGGTGGCTCAGGGCTTGCAGGAGATCGTCAGTTATCGCTTCACCACACCCGAGCGTGAGTCGCGCCGCCTGCGGCCCGACACCCCGCCTGACGATAAGCCCTACGTCCGCATCACCAACCCCATCGCTCCCGACAAAGCCGTACTGCGACACAGCGTCCTTGCCAGCGTGTTGGATATCGCCGAGCGCAATGCCCGCCTGCGCGAGCGGTTGGCGCTGTTCGAGATCGGTCCGGCTTTTCTGGCTTCCGAAGAACCCGGCCTCCCCGAAGAACTCCAGCGCATCGCCATCCTCCTCGCCGGTGTGCGCGCCCTGCCCGGCTGGCAACCTGCGGATACCGGTCCGATGGACTTCTACGATCTCAAAGGCGTGCTCACTACGCTGCTCGATGGCCTGCGCATCCCCGAGGTCCGCTTTGAACCGGCGGAGCACCCCAGTTTCCATCCGGGGAAATGTGCGCAAGTGATGTCCGGTGAGAGACAGATTGGTGTCTTCGGGGAACTGCATCCGCAAGTGCGCGGACAATATGATTGGCCCGCTTCGTTCCGGACCCCGATCCTGGCCGCCGACCTCGACCTGGAGAACCTGCTGACACTCATCCCGCCTATCTACCAGACCGACGCCGTCCCAACGCTCCCGCCTGTGCTGGAGGATTTAGCCATTGTGGTGGATGAAAACGTCCCGGCCGAGCGCGTCGCCGAACTCATCCGCCAGACCGGCGGCAAGGTGGTGACCGAGGTGCGCCTGTTCGATGTTTACCGCGACGAGAAGGTAGGCGCGGGCAAGAAGAGTCTGGCCTATAGCCTGACCTATCAAGCCGTGAACAAAACCTTCTCCGACAAAGACGTGGCCGGGATGCGCACGCGCATCATCCGCCGCCTGGAGCAGGAATTGGGCGCTGTGCTGCGGAGTTGATGCTGAACCTGACCTTTAGGTGCTTGCATTAAGCGGCTGTCGCATGTATACTCACAACAAATTAAATCATTCCAGGAGGATGACTTATGGAAGAGAAGAAACAGAATAAAACTTGGGCGATTGTTGGTACCATTGCGGCAATCCTGCTATGCGGCTGCCCGGGCCTGTCGCTGTGTATTGCCGGCATTGCCACGGTTGCAGGGATCATGCCTTACACGACAACCGTCAACGGTTACACCACCACTGGGACTCTCCCGGTCTGGTTGGGAGTGGTTGGCTTGTGCGTGTCAGTGCTCTTTGTTGCCATCGCAGTCGTGGTACCGGTGCTGACCCTGCGCAAAAAGAAGGATGCGCTCGAGGCTGCTCCTGAGGAAGTCTTGCCCTCGCAGGAACCCCTGCCCCCGGCTTCTTAATCTTCATGACAACATGATTGCGGCGCTCTAAAAAGAGCGCCGCAATCCTTATATGATCGCCTATGCCCACATCTTTCCCTCTATCGACGAATTCGTCGCCATTCTTCCAGAAACGGATACCACCCAGGCGCAAGTGTTGATAGATTGGCTTAAGAGTGCAGTGACGGCCAAGTTCGTCCGCGAGCGGTTGGGAATTAGCGTGGGCATTGCCGTCTTGCAGCCAGGGATGACAGCCCAATCCCTGCTGGCAGAAGCAGACCGGAGTCGATATCGCGCTAAACCGGCGCGCGCCTGATCCATCCCTGCAAAGCACGAATCACACAAAAAAAAACGGCGTGCCTGCCCGCGAAATCCTGCTCGGCAGCGACAATATCCACTGCATCACCCAGCAGCAGCCGAAAGGGTAAAATGATATAGGTTCTTATTCGGGGACGATGTGGTCGCCCCTGCTGGTTTATTAGAGTGTAAAACCATTGCCTTTGGCAGTGAGTACCGTGAAAAGGTTATACCGTGAATAGTAATTGAAAAAGGTAGCGAGAACATTCTTGGCTGGTGTGTGCAACTAAAAAGCAAGGCTCATAGTTAGCCAACAAGAAGGTTCTGCTTTACTGTGAATGCAACGGACAGCATATTGGGCTCTTCTTCAGATGGTAATACCGGAGTTGAGAATTGAGCAGCGCTTATCCAAACAAATCTTTTCAACCGTCAATTCGCCACACAGTGCGCCTTTCAGGCGCATTACTCTAAAGCCACCGCCTTTGGCGGTGGTAGTTTATTCCCGATCACGACCTACCAACTGCTCCAAAATCGCAAGCGTTTCTTGCTTGCCTCCCACCCCATTCTCTCCGGCGGGACCGACGCAGGAAGGGCAACCATCCTCGCACTCGCACTCCTCTACCAATTCCAGCGCACGCCTCAGCAACTCAGTGTGGATTTCAAACAACTTCTGGCTGAAACCGATCCCCGCCGGGACCTGGTCGTACAAAACCACTGACGGATGACCGAAGACCGTGGAGGATGAGTCGGTGTATACGCCCAGGTCGCCACTGTCGCACATCAGGAAGAGCGGGGCAAGCTGTCCGAGCACCGTTGCCAGTCCGGCCAGTCCGCTGCGCATGCGGAGGTTGGTTTCAGCTTTGCGGTGGCAGGAGGGGCAGAGCGTGACGAGGTTGTCCATGCGGTTGGCTTCCCCGAAAGAACCGGGGACTCCGTCGGCGGCGGAGAGGAACTGGCGAAACGGTACCTTGTGATGCACATCGTGTTGACAGTTCCCGCTCTCAGCCGCGCCACAGACCTGACAACGGTAGCCATCCCGGAGGCGGACCGCCTCCCGCAGGCGGTTCCAGCCGGAGCCGTAATCGTGCGGGTCATTGGTCCAGTTCCCGGCTGTGCGCAGCGCCTCGAGGGTCTGCTCGGAAAGCGTCAGCCAGTAACCGGTAGTCTGCAGTTCAGACGGCGGCAGGTCGAGCGGTTCCTCGCCCAGGTTCTCGCCGCCGAGCCATTGGCGCTTGCGGAAACCGGTCACATGCGTGGTGACCTGGAGTTCGCCATAGGCTTTGGTGCAGGACTCCCCTGTCCCTGAGGGAGCCCCAGAGGGGTGCTGCGCGAAGGGGCAGGGGGTGCTGTCCAGAGTTGTCAGCAAACTCACTTCGGTTTTGCGCAGCGGCTCGGTGTAGTAGTCGAGCGCCACCGGGATGAGCGTGGCGGTGTTGCGGGTCAGGTTGAGATCCTGGACGAAATACTGCTGGCCTTCGTGCAGGTAGATGGCGCGCGGATGGACCATCCAGGCCGCGGAGGCCAGGTCCACTTCGCCAAGGAGACGTGCGGCCTGACCATCCTCGATTTGCAGGAGCACGTTTTCGGGCGAGGCCGAGCGCAGCGAGACAGCCGCGGCCGGATAGGAATCTGCCATCCAGAAAAAGCGGTTATTTGAAAAATGAGATTCGTTATTCGTGACGAGAAATTCGAGATACTCATCAACCGAGTGGCCGCCGAATGTTTCCCCATGCTCGAAGGGTAGTTCAAACATTGCGCAGCGCAGGTGGTTGAGCAGGATGAGCAGATGGTCGGGATTGACCAGCGCCTGTTCGGGCGAGCGGGCGAAAAAGTATTCGGGATGGTGGGCCAGGAACTGGTCGAGAGGGTTGGCCGTGGCGACGAAAACCGCCACAGCCGGGTCGTCCCCGCGGCCCGCCCGACCCGCTTGCTGCCATGTGGAGGCGATGGTGCCGGGATAGCCGACGAGCAGCGCCGCCTCCAGCCCGCCGATATCAATGCCCAGTTCGAGGGCGTTGGTGGCGACCACCAGCCGGATGCTTCCATCACGCAAGCCTTTTTCGATTTCGCGGCGCTGGGAAGGGAGATAGCCGGAACGGTAACCGCGAATGGGTGATGGTGAATGGAGAATAGAGGATCGGCTGTTCTCTATTTCTTTCCGTTCCCTATTTCCTTGCCCCGTGCGGGAACCGGGACTACCACGCAAGTAAGTCAAGAGAATTTCCACCGACCGCCTTGAACGGGCGAAAACGACTGTTTGCACGTTCTGCGCCAGTAAATCCTGTGCCAGGCGGACGCTTTCCTGCGTCGAACTTTTTCGTATTCCCAGAGCCGGGTCAACGACCGGCGGGTTGTAAACGAGAAAATGTCGCTCGCCGCGGGCGGAGCCATCCACATTCACGAGCGTGACCGGAGACTCGATGAGCCGGCCGGCCAGTTCCTGCGGATTGCCGATGGTGGCGGAGGTCAGGATGAACTGCGGGTCGGCCCCGTAGAATTTCGCTACCCGCTTGAGCCTGCGGACCACATTGGCCACGTGCGAACCGAACACGCCCCGATAGGTGTGCATCTCGTCAATGACGACGAAACGCAGGTTGCGGAAGAAGTCGCCCCAGTTGGTGTGGTGGGGCAGAATCCCGGTGTGGAGCATGTCGGGGTTGGTGAAGAGGATATTGGCATTCTTGCGGATGGCCGAACGGTGGGACTGAGGCGTGTCGCCATCATAGATTGCGGATTTCAGATTTTTGATCGAGGCTTGAAAAGAATTGAGGCCGGATAGCTGGTCTTGTGTGAGGGCTTTGGTGGGAAAAAGATAGAGGGCGCGGGCTTCCGGATTTTCGAGCAGCGCAGCCAGGACCGGCAGATTATAGCCAAGGGTCTTGCCGCTGGCGGTGCCGGTGGCAAGGACAACGTTTTCGCCGCGCCGGGCGGACTCCCAGGCCTGCGTCTGATGGCTATAGAGCGAGACGATGCCGCGCGCGGCAAGCGACTCTGCCAGAACGGATGGCAGGTTTGCGGGGAAGGGACGCAGGTCGGCGGGGCGCGGCGGGGTGGTCCGCCAGATGGGGAGGTTGGGGGCGGTTTCCGGGTCCGTACGCCAGCGGGCTAGAAGATTTTCAAGAGGCATGGTCTTACATCAATAATGATTGAACGAACAGCCCGGCATTTAATACCGGGTTGAGATAATCAAGATGATCACTTCCTTTTTCGAGGAGTCGTTTGCCTCTTCGTCACCGCCGCCGGGACGTAGGCCTGCCGCAGTTTTACCGGTTCGCCCTGGTGCGAGCGCACGCGCAGGTTGAGAATCTCGACAAAAACCGAGAAGGCCATGGCGAAATAGATGTATCCCTTCGGGATGTAGGCGTGCAGGGCTTCCACCACCAGTGACATGCCGATCAGCAGCAGGAAACTGAGCGCCAGGATCTTGAGCGTGGGGTGCTTATTGACGAAGGAACTGATCGAGCCTGAAGCATAGAGCATAATTCCCACGGCGATGATGATCGCCGCGATCATAATGGCAAGCTCATTCGCCATCCCGACGGCGGTGATGACCGAGTCGAGCGAGAAAATGATATCGAGCAGGCCAATCTGGATCACTACCCTGGTCAGCGTTGCGACGGCTTTCCCGACGTGGCCACCTTCCTTACCTTCGAGTTTGTCGTGGATCTCGTTGGTGCTCTTGTAGAGCAAGAACAGACCGCCGCCGAGCAGGATCAGATCGCGCCCGGAGACTTCGAAACCCCACAGGGTGAACAACGGGGCGGTCAAACGGATGACCCAGCTTAACGAGAGCAGCAGCAGGATGCGGGTGACCAGCGCCACCAGCAGGCCAAGTCGGCGCGCCTTGCCCTGTTGCGACTCGGGCAGGCGGTCAGCCAGGATGGAGATGAAGACGATATTGTCGATGCCCAGGACAATTTCGAGTGCTGTCAGTGTGAGAAGAGCGATCCCGTTCTCAACGGTCAAAAGTTGTGTCATGAATCATAGCCTCCGAAACAGATGGTCGGAATTTTACCGCATCCTGGCAGGAGTCAGCGGATGTTTTCAGAATCGAAAGTGTCAATCCTGATATTCGGACATTATTTTCGGACAAGCCTTGATTTCGTGGATCAGGTGACGTTCTCTAGTGTCGCTGAATGCGCAAGAGACCGCAACCTGATCTCAAAACGACCTGTTTTCTGGAATACCGAACTTATATCCGAAGGTCAGCCAATCCCCTGGAGGCCGACCTGCGCTGGCTGGATATGGCCGAGATGCGGCTGGAGGAAGTTAAGGGTCAGCCGCTGCCCGAGCCGGAAATCCGTCCGCGCGGACGGCCGAAAAAGGAGTAAACTTGGAATTGGTTTTCATCCCAAAATTTTCAGCAAATTGAAAACAAAGAACTGATGTGCGTTGCCAAATATACGTGCTGGTAATAGAATACAACTTGATGGTCGTATGAATTGCAAATCCATTTTTCAAAAGGAGTGACTCTATGAGTGTCATCGAAGTAACCAACCTGACCAAGTATTATGGAAAATCGCGCGGCATCGTGGATGTTTCCTTCAAAGAGGAAGAAGGCGAAATCTTCGGCTTCATCGGGCCGAACGGCGCCGGGAAATCCACCACCATCCGCCTGCTCCTGTCGCTCATCCACCCGACCAGTGGCAGTGCGAAAGTTTTCGGCAAAGATGTCGTCACCCATGGCCCGGAAATCCGCCGTGATATCGGTTACCTTCCATCGGAAGTTTTTTACTACGAAGGCATGAAGGTCATTGACCTGCTCAAGTATTCCGCCAGTTTTTACGGGAAGGACTGCACCGAACGGCTGCACGAACTCTCCGAGTACATGGAACTGGAGTTGAACCGCCGCATCAGCGACCTGTCCTATGGCAACAAGAAGAAGGTCGGCATTGTCCAGGGTTTGCTGCACAGCCCCAAGCTGCTCTTCCTGGATGAGCCAACCGCCGGTCTTGACCCGCTCATGCAGCGCAAATTCTTCGACCTGATCCGCAAGGAGAACGCCCGTGGCGTGACCGTCTTCTTCTCCTCGCACATTTTGGGCGAAGTGCAGCGTTTGTGTACCCGGGTGGGCATCATCCGCGACGGCAAAATTGTGGAAATCTCCGACATCCGCACCCTGCAGCAGAACAACTATAAAAAGGTGAATGTGACAGCTGCCGGGCTGAACCCGGCGACCTTCGATCTGCCCGGGGTGACCAATGTCCAGACGGAAAACGGCACGCTGCATTTCTTCTTCAAAGGTGATATCAACGCGGTGCTGCAAAAAATCAGCGCAATCCAGGTTGCCGATGTGACCATCGAGGAGCCGACGCTGGAAGAAATCTTTATGCACTACTACGAATAGGCAGAGACCATGAACGCAAACATCTACCGACACGAATTCCGCATCCGGTTGAAATCGGTGATCATCTGGTCGCTGGCTTTGACGTTCCTGATCGTTTTCTATTTCTCGCTGTTCCCAGTATTTGCTGACCAGGCTGCGCTGATGAACGAATTCCTGGCAAGATATCCGCAGGAACTGCGGGTCGCCTTCGGTATGGATAATATGGATTTGGCCTCCGTGCTGGGTTTTTACAGCTTCATCTTCATGTTCGTCCAACTTTGCCTGGCGATCCAGGCCAGCAACTACGGCTTTGGGCTGGTCTCGATCGAAGAGAGCGAATTGACGGCGGACTTCCTGTTGAGCAAACCGGTCAGCCGCGCGCAGGTGCTGACCAGCAAACTGCTGGCCGCGCTGACCAGCCTGACCATCACCAACATGGTGGTGTGGGTGAGCAGTTTCGCAGCCATCGCGTTCTTCCACGAACAGCACGAATACGAACCACGCACGCTGCTCCTGCTGCTGTTCAGCATCGTGATCTTCCAACTCTTTTTCCTAAGCGTGGGGTTGGTCATTTCGCTGCTGGTCAAGCGCGTGCGCAGCGTGACGCCGTATGCCCTCGGACTGGGCTTCGGCATGTACGTGTTGAGCGCGTTCAGCGGCGTGTTTGGCGAGGTGGCGCTGGAGCTGGTCACGCCCTTCAAGCACCTGGATGCGCCCTACATCGTCAAGCACGTCGCATATAACACACCGCTGGTGCTATTCAACGTGGCGGTGACCATAATTGCCCTGGCAGTCAGTTATTGGCTGTACACCCGCCGCGACATCCCGGCAGTGTCATAAGGAGGTGCCTGATGAACATTTTTCTTCGTGAACTAAAAGCCAACCTCAAATCGCTGCTGATCTGGAGCGCAATAATCATACTGCTGATCTTTATGGCAGGGGCCAAATATTCCGCCTTTGCTGGCGATCCCGAGTTGCTGAAAATGCTGGATTCGATGCCCCCGGCGCTGCTGGATGCCTTGAGCATGCGCGCCTTTAACCTGACCACGATCAGCGGTTTCTACGGCGTCATGTTCATCTACTTTGCGCTGATGGCCGCGATCGCAGCCGCCATGTGGGGCAGCGACAGCATCTCCAAGGAAGAGCGCGACAAGACGGTCGAGTTTTCGCTGGTTCTGCCGGTATCGCGCAGCAGAGTCGTCACGGCCAAGGGGCTGGCTGCGCTGGTCAACTGCATTGTCTTCGTGCTGATCACCTGGGTGGTGTCGCTGGTGGCGGTGCAGTCGTACAACCCCGACCAAGCCTTCTACAGCTTCCTGGCGCTCGAAATGCAGGGCATGTTCGTGATCGAACTGATCTTCCTGGCCATCGGCCTGCTGCTGGGCTGTGCCATGAAGCAGTACAAGCGCTCCGGTTCAACAGCCGTTGCCATCATCCTGACGGCCTACTTCCTGTCCATCGTCGTCAGTATGCAGGCGAACCTGGATTTCCTCAAATACTTCACGCCCTTCAAGTATTTCGACGCCAGCCAACTTCTCAGTTCTGGCAAGATGGATGTGACTTATCTGCTTCTCTCGGCAGTCATCATCGTCGTCTGCGTGGTTGCGGCATATTGGCTCTACAACAAGCGCGATTTATATATTTAGAGATTGTCAACAGAATCAAACCGACCGAGGGTGCAGGCTCCCGGTCGGTTTGATTCTGTTTTGGATTACTATAAATTCTTTATTTCAAATTCTATATCACCCAAAGCATAAGTATCGGTCGCTGTCAATGCAATTGGATCGGCATAGTACTTCTGAATTACCAATTCTATGAACTTCCCGGGATTTAATTGAAACTCATTTCCTGATCTCTGCGGTACCGCCTCAAAGTCCTCGCGAAAGTGCCACGTATAATCTACGCCATCGCGTCTCACGTGTTTTGGCGATGCTTGATGGTTTATTCCATCACGAAATATCTCCCACCATATTTGAAAATCATATTGTTTGACACCTAAATCATCGGATGCTTCTTTACGAAAATTTTCGGGCGATCCCTTTATAGATTTAGTTTTAAGCTTTGCACGAATGTATCTTTCATACAAAGCTAGCGTAGCTCCAAAGGCTATAAAGCCACCATCGCCATTTTCAATTTGCAGAAGTACTTTCAAAGGATGAACATACCACCTCTCAAATTTATCTAATGGGGAAAGATTTACTATTGTTTTCATTTTTTCCGATTCCCGATGGTGATATTTATCATACTTGAAATTTCTGGCAGAAGCAACACTCCCCGCCCAGGTCTTGGATTTTTCCCTGTCTGGCAACTAATGATCAACGACGGACGGTTTCTCTTTCGGTTTTCCCTGCAACAACCGGAATGCCACGCCTCCCACTGCCAGCGGAAACCAGAATGTCAGGGCGCGGTAGATCAGGGTGATGAGTACGGCCGCATCCAGCTTGACCCGCAGCGTGTTCAATGCCACTGTCAGCATGCCCTCCACTATTCCGAGGCCAGAAGGTGTCGGGGAAACGATGAGGAACAAATAGCCGATGCTGAACCCGCCCACCAGCGTCCCGACTGTAAACGGCGTACCAAAGGCCAGAAACGTGAATGCCAGCACACAGATGAGCAAAGCCTTGCTGTTCAGCGCAAACAGGAAAGGCCAGATCAAGTTTCTCTTTTTGCCCCGGATGGTAGAAAGCCCTTCTCCCATTTCTGCGGAGAATTCATGAGCGCGCCCCTCGCTCAAATACTCACGGTGGATAAATGGGCGCAGAACACGGTTGACTAGGCGTGCCATCCAGGCCAGGGCATTCCCCAGAGCCGTTGCCGACCGGTAGCCCAGATAAATGAGAGCAGCAAAAGCAATTGCCAGTCCCAGCAGGATAAGAGAAGCGGTAATTTCCCCGGCGTTTAGATTGTTACGCCGGATGAGAACCACCCATCCCAGAGCCAGGACGCACAGGAAGGCGACATAATCGAACAGTACAAACAATGCACCGACCACCGTCACGCGTCCCGAAGAATGGTTACGCCGCCTGGCATCGTCCAGAAAAACTGCCATTCCCCCGATTCCTGCTGTGGGTGCGATCACGTTCACGAAAGTCGCTGCTGTAGAGACCAAAAGCAGCCGTTTCTTATCTTCGTGCAAGCCTACCAGCCGGTATAAGACGCCGTAAGTAATGGCGACGTTATAAAGCCAGAGACATTCAAAGAAAAGAGCGACCGCTAAAAAGCGCCAGTTGCTATGCTTAAGGGTATCGCTGATATTCTTGAGTTCAGCAAAACTAAAAATAACAAGTGCAATGCCAAGTAACAGGACGATTACGATGACAATTTTGCGCATGTCAGGAATTATACTGGATTTTTTCCTTAATAAAACCTCCCGCAGACCTGTGGTCTGCGGGAGGTTGTTAGACGTTACCTTCGTCGTTGGATTATTTGCGCCGGCGCCCCAGGCCTCCGACCAGAGAAACGTAATAGAGCAGTTGCAGCATCGCCGTGACCAGCGCGGCCACGTAAGTCAGCGCGGCAGCGGTGAGCACCGTATTGACGCCGCGCTGCTCGTCGGGACCGGAGATGATGCCGGTCTCACTCAACAGGCGGCGGGCGCGGGCGGAGGCATTCAGTTCCACCGGCAGAGTTGCCAGGGCAAAGACTGCGCCGCCGGCGAAGATCACGACACCCAGCCAGGCAATATTCGTTCCCAGTGCCATGCCGGCATAGCTCAAAAACAGGCCAAGCATGACCAGGATCCAGCCCAAGTATGAGCCGATGTTGACCATCGGCACCAGCGCGGCGCGAAAGCGCAGCGGAAAATAGCCTTCGGCATCCTGCTGGGCATGACCGAGTTCGTGGGCGGCAACGGCCAGCGAGGCGACGGATGTATTTTGCGCGACGCCTTGTGACAGGTGCAGGATTTTGGTGCGCGGGTCGTAGTTATCGGTCATGTTCCCAGACACGTTCTGGACCTGTATCCCGTACAGCCCACTGCGGGCGATCAGGCGCTGGGCGGCTTCGGAGCCGGTCAACCGGCTGCGTGCCGGGACCCGGCTCCATTTCTGGTAAGCAGACTTGACGTACCAGGAGGTTAGCAGCATCAGCAGGACAGCCGGAGCCATGAAGAGCAGGTATTGAAGGTTAAAAAACATTATCTGTCTCCTTTCGTCCAACAAGTCCAACTGGTTTGAGGTTAGACCGGTTGGACTTGT
>Ga0265292_1001275_pt1 | contig 23217 bp, 18 predicted proteins | sample Munlanlewell296A_FD_189080 | JGI IMG/M metagenome (GOLD analysis project Ga0265292, IMG submission 189080) | Leachate microbial communities from a municipal landfill in Southern Ontario, Canada - Leachate well 296A | ecosystem: Engineered > Solid waste > Landfill > Unclassified | place: Canada... | reverse complement strand
GAGGTTTGAAAGAATTATTTAATTTTGCATTCTGTATAATAAATATTAATCGTATGTCAGGTCATAGTAAATGGTCAACCATCAAGCGTAAAAAGGGAGCAATAGATGCTAAAAAGGGGAAGAAATTTACCAAAATTATAAAAGAGATAATTATTGCTGCAAAAGAGGGAGGAAGCGATCCCGAATCAAATGCAAGGCTCCGGCTTGCTGTCCAGAACGCGAAAGGCGCTAATATGCCTAAAGATAATATTGAAAGAGCGATCAAGAAGGCTACGGGGGCAGATGCTGAAAGTTTCGCCGAGACATCATTTGAGGGGTATGGGCCATGCGGTGTAGCTGTATTTGTAGAGTGCCTTACTGATAACAATAACAGGACAGTGGCTTCTGTCAGATCTGCCTTCAATAAACATGGTGGTAATCTTGGAACTAATGGATCACTGAGTTTCCTTTTTGATCGAAAAGGTATTTTTACTATTAAAAATGAAGGATTTTCTCTTGAAGATGTTGAGCTTGAAATGATTGATGCCGGCGCAGCTGATTTTGAAGTTGATGGCGACATGATTACTGTAACATGCGCTATGGAAGATTTCGGAAGCGTTAACAGGAAACTTAATAAACTCGGTATTGAACCGGAAGAAGCCGGATTGAAAAGGATTCCCGGCGACACTAAGAAACTTGACCTTGAATCTGCAAGAAAAGTTCTCAGACTTATAGATACACTTGAAGATGATGATGATATCCAGTTTGTATATCATAACCTTGAGATGACTGACGAACTGGCAGCAGAGTTGGGATAGAAATTCCTTTTTAATCTGTCAACGAAATTTTATTTTTGCCGCATGATCAGAAAGTTTTTTTTATTTTTAATTATTCTGGGCTTTTTAACCGGATTTGGACAGGCACAGTCTTTTGTAAAAACATCAGATCTTTTTCCGAGATCAGATGAAAACTCCCGTGCGGGTCAGCTTAACATTATCCAGAATCCAGAAATAGACACCCTGATCAGCAGGTATATACTGGTCAATAAAAATCTAAAAGAGAAAAATGGCTACTATGGAATGGAAGGGTACAGGATACAGATATACAGTAGTTCAAACAGAAATGCCAAGGTGGAATCAAGAAATGCAAGGGCTGAATTTTTCAACAGGTTCCCGGATATCACTTCATACGAATTATTTGAAGGACCCGCATGGTATAAGATCAGGGTAGGCGACTTCAGAACAAAAACCGAGGCAACAAGGTTGTTTTTAATAATCAGCAAGGAGTTTCCTGATGCATATCTCGTCCCTGATTTTATAAATTTCCCGGACCTGAATACAAAATAATTATGAGCGACAGGATCAAGCATGAATGTGGCATAGCGATGTTAAGATTGCGTAAGCCGATGGAATATTATATTGAAAAATATGGTACATGGAACTATGGCCTTCAGAAGATGTACCTTATGATGGAAAAGCAGCATAACAGGGGCCAGGATGGTGCCGGAATAGCTGGAATAAAGTTAAGTGTTCCGCCAGGTAACAGATATATTTTCAGACAAAGATCAAACATAGCTAATCCTATAAAAAAGATTTTCAGCCTGATTTATGAAGATATTGATGCATTTACCAGTACTCACCTTGAGGATTTTAAAAATCCGGCTTTTATTAAGGAAAATGTTCCGTTTGCCTGCGACATCTATCTGGGACACCTGAGGTACGGCACTTACGGGAATTATAACATAGACTATGTGCACCCCGTAAGCCGTGAGAATAACTGGAGGTCAAAGAACCTTGTCATGGCAGGTAATTTCAACCTTACAAATGTCGGAGAAGTTTTCAGCAGCCTGGTCGAGTTGGGTCAGAACCCTGTTGATTTTTCCGATACTGTGACAATACTTGAAAATGTCGGACACCGCCTCGATGAGGAAAACGAGAGTTTGTTCCGCAAATTCAAGGACGAGGGCTTTTCAAAAAAAGAGATATCCCCGCTGATAGAGAAAAATCTGGATGTTACTTCTATCCTGAGAAAAGCAAGCCGTAACTGGGATGGAGGTTATGCAATGGCCGGTATGGTTGGCCATGGTGATGCATTTGTCATGAGAGATCCGGCCGGTATCAGGCCTGCTTATTATTATATTGACGATGAGGTAGTTGCTGTTGCTTCTGAGAGACCTGTGATTCAGACAATATTTAATGTCAGAACTGATAATGTCAAAGAGCTTCCCCCTGCAAGTGCTATCATAATTAAGGCATCGGGAGAAACAACTATTGAAAAGATCAGGGAGGAGACCGAACAAAGAAAATGCTCATTTGAAAGGATATATTTCTCACGGGGAACTGACAAAACTATTTACAGAGAAAGAAAGAAACTTGGGGAATTGTTGACGCATCCTGTTCTGAAAGCTGTAAACTATGATCTTGACAATACTGTTTTTTCATATATCCCGAATACTGCCGAAAGTGCGTTTTATGGGTTAATAAAAGGGGTAGAGGATTATCTCAACCAGGCAAAAATTGATAAAATTCTCAGCAGGGGGAAAGACCTTACCAGGGCGGAGCTTGAAAAAATTATTCAGCAACGACCAAGAGTAGAAAAAATTGCAGTTAAGGATGCAAAGTTGCGAACATTCATAACAGAAGATAGCAGTCGCGATGATCTTGTAGGACATATATATGATGTTACTTATGGGGTCATCAGGCGTGGTATAGATAATCTTGTTGTTATCGATGACTCGATTGTAAGAGGCACCACATTAAAGAAAAGTATAATCCGGATTCTTGATAAACTGGATCCGAAGAAAATAATTGTTGTCTCTTCATCACCGCAGTTGAGATACCCCGATTGCTATGGAATTGACATGGCTAAACTGGGCGATTTTATTGCATTCAAAGCGGCTATTGAGCTTTTAAAGGATACCGGCAGAGAGTCGTTGATCAAACAGGTTTATGATGAAGCTGTTTCTGAACTTAAGAAACCTGTTGAGGAGATGAAAAATGTGGTCAGGGAAATCTATAAGCCTTTCTCTCCCGACGAGATATCAAAGAAAATATCTTCAATGCTTAAATCAGATGAAATAAGATCAGAAGTTGAAATTGTATTTCAGTCGATTGAAGGTCTGCACGAAGCTTGTCCTGGTCATCTGGGTGATTGGTATTTTACCGGTAATTATCCAACCCCGGGAGGCAATAAGGTTGTAAACCAGTCTTTTATAAACTATGTGGAAGGCAGGAATATACGAGCTTATTGATTTTCGTGGGAAAACCAGGTTATTTCGAAGTCCTTTTTATAGGAAGAGAGATGCCTGTTAATTTTTTCAACGTAAATATCCTTTAGAGTAATCATTATTCCGGTCTCCTCAACATCACCGAATTTATGATTTATAAAAGTGCCGAAGGTGCGCATGGTAGGCGACAGATTCATGTAGGCATTAATAAGCGGAGGAATATTCTCATTAAGGTTTCTGACCTCTCTTGACAGTATCTTATAATTTTCTTTATATCTCCATCCCCTGAAAATCTTTTTCATGGCTTCCTGATGAATATCAATATTAGCAGGTTCAATGGGAGTAACAAGTTGATCGGGATCTTTGAAGTGCCTCTTCAGAAAATAGAGGATCATATCTCTGGCTTTCTGATTGAAATGAGGATACATGGTCACTTTCCCGAACAGGTATTTAAGATGATGATTATCAATTATTATAGCACCAAGGCCATCCCAGAGATTATCAAGGGCAAACAGACTTTTCCTGCCCATGGAACGCGATTGATAGTCGGGATGAACAAATGACCGGCCAAGCTCCATCAGATGAGGATAATACTTTGAAAGAAATTTTTCAGAAAAATAAAAATAAGCTGATGATGCGAGTTTGGTTATATCGCAGTTTGTACAGCCTTTTTCGGGAAAATAAAAACGATAACCGCCAATTATTTCCTTGTTTTCAGGATCCCATACTATTAACTGCTTCTGAGGATCAACCTTTGCCGTGTCAAAATCGTCAATATCGATCTCTTTACCAGTACCACCTCCTGCATGCCGGAAGGTCAACTCCCTGACCCGGCCTACTTCTTGCATAAGGGCAGGAGAGTCATTATTGTCAAAGATATAAACCTCATTGTTGCCGTTGTTGGTCCTGCGAAGAAGCTTACCACTCGTTAATTCGGCAATTATCTGATCCTTTGGTAATTGGTCAACAACGGGTTTCATTGAATCTTAATAAGTGGTATTGATTTATGCGAATATTATTTTCAAAAAATGCAATGCAATTTAATCTTTTTTTAATTCTGTAATTATACGGAAATAAATGATTCGAGTTCGTACGATTTAGATTTAACCCAATCGGCCCATTCCAATGCAGATCTGGTTTTAGCAAAGGTTTCCCATGGTATTGTTTTACCAAAAACCAGCCGGATCTCTTTATCCTTTTGTTTGAACATCTCATCAGCAAGATAGAGCATCTCTATATTAGCTTTGATGCCTAAGAATTTTCTGATATTGGAGAGGTTATAGAAAAAATTGGAATTTCTGCCGGAAAAATATGCGGGAACAATATCTCTTTTATGTTGTATTGCTTTTGATATGAAACTTTTATGCCACTGCAGGTCCTTAACAACACCTCTTTTCTTTCTTGAACATAATCCTGCCGGAAAATAGAGTATCTGGCTTCCGGAAGAGTATGCCTCTTCAATCTTCCTAGCTGCATCCTTCCCCTGAGATCCATGCTTATTTACCGGAAGAAAAATGCCTGACAGATTTTCGATATTGGTAAGTATATCGTTTACAGGAAATTTTATGTCAGGGAAATATTTCGATAATTCATAAATAAATACCAGTCCATCAAGTCCGCCAAGAGGGTGATTTGAAACGAATATATATCTGCCTGTTTTTGGGATATTTTCACTCCCAATGATATTGAATTTAATTTCAAAATGCCTCAGCCATGCCTCTATTAATTCAGCATCTCTCAGATGACCCCATTTTTCCAGAAAACCATTCAGATCATCCTGATGCACAATTCTTTTCAGGTAGTTTACAACGAATCCTGGTACAGCCTTTTTGAGTGCCGGATTTTTCGAATAGAGGATTTTTTCGACGTCTATTTTCTGAATTTCTTTTTTATCCGGTGCATTAGCCATCTCTCCAAAGATTTTATTAAAAATGCAGATTCAAATTTACCAAAAAAATAACACTTCCCCCAACCCCTTCCCTTGTGCATGAACCCCTTCCTCCCCCCTCTCGAGAGTGTGACGATCACCTCTAAAAAACTTCCTGTTTGGGGATAAAAACCCCTCTGCCGCTGCGCGGCATCTCCCCCGAGGGGGGAGAAAAACACACTAAAAAAGCGGATTTTTCCCCCCTTGGGGGAATACAAAGGGGTGATTATCACTGATATGCAGTGCCTTTTGGAGAATAAAAAGGGTATGTCACTTGTTGGGAAAAAATCCTTTAGGGTGAGTTCATGTGATTTGAGGAAAGTTATTAACAAAAAAGAAAAAAGTGGAGTAAAGTGGAGTAAAGTGGATAATTATTATTTAATTTAGCCCTTTAATTTGAAAAAGCGAAGATGGCCACATTTATTGGTGATTACACGTGCAAGGTAGATGTCAAGGGAAGGATAATACTCCCCATGGCATTCAAAAAGCAGATGCCTGCTGATGCACAGGATCATTTCGTAGTGCGGAAGGATATCTTCGAAAATTGTCTTGTGCTCTATTCCATTGAAGACTGGAACAGGCAGCTGGACAAGATCAGAAAAAGAATCAACCCCTATAACCGTGAGCATAATATGTTCCTGCGGAATTTTTTTAAAGGAACAGCTGAACTCTCGCTTGATAATAACAACCGCTTACTGGTTCCTAAAAGATTAATGGATCTTATCGAAGCCGAAAGGGATGTTGTTCTTACAGGTCAGGATGGTCGGATTGAGATCTGGGCAGCAGATGTTTATGAAAGAATTGATATGCCAGCTGAAGATTTTGCCAACCTGGCTGAAAAACTGATGGGTGGAAGTTTAAATGAGCCTGAATTATAATGGTTTACCATATTCCCGCACTGCTCAATGAGAGTATTGATGGGCTGAACATCCGGCCTGACGGGATTTATGTCGACGTTACATTCGGAGGCGGAGGGCATTCAATGGAAATTCTGAAACGGCTTACAACAGGAAGACTTATCGCTTTTGATCAGGATGAGGATGCCGGATTGAACGTCCCGGTTGACAAAAAGTTTCTTTTTCTTGACCAGAATTTTCGCTTTCTTAAAAACAATCTACTTTTTAATAACATAGGGTCAATAGATGGTCTCATAGCTGATCTGGGAGTCTCATTCCACCAGTTTGATGAACCTGAAAGAGGATTTACTTTCAGACAGGATGCCCCTCTTGATATGAGGATGAATAAAAGTGGTCCGGTTACAGCCGCCCACCTCCTTAAAACACTCGATGAAACATCACTTGCAGATATTTTTTACAATTTCGGAGAACTTACAAATTCAAGAAGAATTGCAAGAGAAATTGTTGCCGCAAGAATAGTAAAGCCACTGACATCTGTCAACGATATAATTGATGCAATCAGCAAACTGGCACCTTACAGACAGGAACATAAATTCTATGCAAAGGTATTTCAGGCTTTACGGATAGCTGTTAATCACGAAATAGACTATCTGAAAGAGATGCTCGAACAGGCTCTGTCTGTGCTCAATCCTGGCGGAAGACTTGTTATTATAACATATCATTCGCTTGAAGACAGGGTGGTGAAAAACTTTATGAAGACAGGCAATTTTGAGGGGGCGGAGAAAAAAGATTTCTATGGGAATGTTGAAACTCCTTTCAGGATAATAAACAAGAAGGGAACAACTCCCGGGAATGAAGAGATTGCGAATAATAACAGGGCAAGAAGTGCAAGACTCAGGATAGCCGAAAAAATCGGATAAATGACTGACAGTAAGGAAAATAGCAAAAAACATGCAAAGACCGGAAGTTTCATAAAGGAACTCCTTAGCGGAAGCATGGTTTCTGAAAGGATCATACTTAAGAATCTTGGGTACGTTTCGCTCGTAACCCTGCTGGCAGCAATTTACATCGGGAACAGGTTTCATGCCGAAAAAATAACAAGGGAAACAACGAAACTTTTAAGGGAGGTTAAAGATCTGAGAGCGGAGTCACTTTCAACATCAACCGATCTGATGTATGTCAGCAAGCAATCGGAAGTGTTCAGATTGGTCAGGGAAAAAGGACTTAACCTCGAAGAACTAAAAACCCCGCCATTTAAACTGTTGGTTGATAAAAAGTGAAGACTATGGCAGTAAGGGATGAGATAATATGGCGTAGCGGCATTGTATATTTTGCAATTGCCCTGCTGGCTGCTGCCCTGCTTGTCCGTATCCTGATTCTGCAATATGTACAGCGCAGCAAATGGTCGGATATGAGTGAAAAATTTGTCTATAAAACCGCTGAAATGCCTGCAAGCAGGGGAGATATACTGACTAATGACGGACGACTTCTCGCCAGTTCGGTACCATACTATACAATCTATATGGATACCAGGAGCTCCGGGATGTCAGGAGCTACATGGTCAAATGGAATAAACGGATTATCAGCAGGATTGTCACGCCTGTTAGGTGAGAGATCAACTTCAGGATGGAAATCTGTCATAACTGAAGCAAGAAGGAAGGGTGATCGCTATTTTCTTATCAAACGGAAAGTGGATTATGAGACTCTTAAAATACTAAAAGAGTTACCTATTTTCAGAGAGGGACAGTATAAAGGAGGTATGGTAGCCCAGGCTGAGAACAGGAGAATTCTTCCAAACAGTGATCTGGCTGCCCGTACCATCGGTTACCTTAATCTTGGCAGCGAAGGTAATGAGGTTGGAGTGGAAGGGGCTTTTGATAAAGATCTCGCAGGTAAGAATGGTGTTGCAGTGAAGCAACGGCTTACAGGAGGCGACTGGATAACTGTTGATAATGCCAACAGCGTGGAAGCGAGAGACGGAAATGATGTTGTTACAACATTGGACATTGATCTGCAGGATGTTGCAACAACCGCGCTTCTGAATCAACTCCGGAAATATGATGCTCATCATGGTTGTGCTGTCCTTATGGAGGTATCAACCGGTGATATTAAAGCCATAGCCAACCTGGAAATAGGAAACGATGGCAACTATCACGAAACTTATAATTATGCTGTAGGAGAGAGCACCGAACCCGGATCGACTTTTAAGCTTCCTTCTCTGATGGCCGCCATTGAAGACGGAGTTATTGACACCGGTGATATTGTTGACACCGGTACAGGAAGTGTGAAATATTATAATAAGATCATCAGGGATACAAGAGAGGAGGGATACGGCAAAATAACCGTCAAGGAGGTCTTTGAGAAATCATCCAATGTGGGCATCTCAAAGCTAATATATGAACATTATAAGGACAAGCCAAAAGAATTTGTGAACCGGCTTTATGCAATGAAGCTTAATGAAAAGCTCGATCTTCAGATAAAAGGCGAAGGAGCACCTTTAATAAGATATCCCGGTGATAAACTATGGTCAGGTCTTTCACTCCCGATGATGTCGCATGGCTACGAAGTACTGATGACACCATTGCAGATACTCACTTTCTATAATGCCGTAGCAAACGATGGAAAGATGATGCGTCCGCGGTTTGTGACAGCCATCCTGCGAAACGGAACTGTCATTAAAAGCTATGAACCCGAAGTCATCATTAATTCGATTGCATCCCGATCCACAATAAGGAAAGCAAAGAAAATGATGGAGGGGGTTGTTGAACACGGAACCGCCACTAATCTTAAAAATGCCAATTTTAAAATCGCCGGGAAAACAGGTACTGCACAGATAGCCAAGGATAAATATGGTTACAGGCAAGGTGCCAGGATATCTTACCAGGCCTCTTTTGTAGGATATTTTCCTGCAGAGAACCCTCTGTACTCATGTATTATAGTAGTTAATGCTCCTTCAAACGGAGTCTATTATGGAAACCTGGTTGCCGGATCGGTGTTCAAAGAGATTTCCGATAAAGTTTATGCGACAAGTTTTTTCCGCGATTACAAACCTGAAAATAAAGAAGATATAAAGCTGACTGCTCCGGAGGCCGGTAATGGCTACAGGGCAGATATTAGCGAAGTACTAAGAAACCTGAATGTACGATACAAACGAACTGCCGATGATGACTGGGTAGCTACCCGTGAAAGTGGTGATACTATAAGACTGACCGGGGTGAAGATGCTCGATGGACTCGTACCGGATGTCAGAGGGATGAGCCTCAGGGATGCAATTTATCTTCTTGAGAACTCGGGACTCAGGGTAAGATACAGCGGTAAAGGAAGAGTTCTGAGGCAGTCTCCTGAACATGGTGCCCGGTACTATGAAGGAACGGTGGTTTCGCTAGAAATGAATATGTGATATGATGCAGATTGAAGAAATATTAAAGGGGATTGATATTATTTCTCTGACCGGAGAAAGAAGTACAATTATTTCAAATATTGAATTTGATTCCCGTAAGGTAACCGGTGGATCACTTTTTGTTGCTGTAAAGGGATATAAATCTGATGGTCATGATTTTATTAATGCCGCAGTTGCATCCGGGGCTTCAGCTGTTATCTGCGAAATCCTTCCTGAGAATCAGGATAAAAGTATCTGCTGGATAAAAACCGGAGATTCTGCAAGAGCACTCGGATTCGCAGCTTCAAACTTTTTCGGAAACCCTTCATCTTCACTTAAACTGGTGGGTGTCACAGGCACAAACGGTAAAACAACTATTGCAACTCTCCTGTACAGGATGTTCCTGCGATTAGGCTATAAATGCGGGCTATTCTCCACTGTCTGCAATTATATTAATGGTAAGGAACTTCCGGCAACTCATACAACACCTGATCCTTTTCAGCTCAACAGTCTGTTATCAGAGATGGTCAGGGAGGGATGCGACTTTGCATTTATGGAAGTAAGTTCCCACTCGGCTGATCAGCAGCGAATTGCCGGATTGAAATTTGACGGCGCTATCTTCACTAACCTTACTCACGATCACCTCGATTATCATAAAACCTTTGATAATTACCTGGCAGCAAAGAAGAGTTTTTTTGACTCCCTGCCGGTTGGTTCATTTGCACTTGTAAACATAGATGACGGGAACGGCAGGGTTATGCTACAGAATTGTAAAGCCCGGCATTACACTTTTTCTGTAAGGGGAATGGCCGATTACCGGTGCGGAATTATAGAACAGGGTTTCGAAGGGATGGGATTAAAGATACAGGGTGAGGAGGTCTGGACAAGATTTATCGGTGATTTTAATGCATCCAATCTGCTTGCAGTATTTGCTGCATCTGAGCTTCTTGGCGCAACTAAAAAAAAGATATTGACCATTCTCAGCGATCTGCATCCGGTTTCAGGCCGACTGGAAGTTGTTAAATCTCCCGGTGGTATCTCCGGTATTGTTGATTATGCCCATACCCCCGATGCTCTTCTGAATGTGATAGATACAATTAATAAGATAAGAGAGGGTGGTGTGCAGCTAATCACTGTTGTCGGAGCAGGTGGTGACAGGGATAAGACAAAGCGCCCGAAAATGGCAGCAATATCTGCTGAAGGAAGTACTAAAATCATACTCACCTCCGATAACCCGAGAACTGAAGATCCTGAAAAGATCCTCGATGATATGGAAGCCGGAATCACACCGGATCTTAAAAGAAAAACACTCAGGATATCCGACAGGCGTGAAGCGATAAAAACGGCGGTCATGCTTGCTAACAAGGGCGATGTTGTACTCATTGCCGGGAAAGGGCATGAGACATACCAGGAAATAATGGGAGTGAAACATCACTTCGACGACAGGGAGGAACTGAAAAATGCATTATTACTGAAATAAAAAGAGAAAAAATGCTATACTATTTATTCAAATATCTTGATACACTGAATTTCCCGGGAGCAGGAGTTTTTTCATATATCTCTTTCAGATCGGCGATGGCCGTCATCACATCACTGATCATTTCGCTTCTTATAGGAAAAAGAATAATATTATTTCTTCAGAAGAAACAGGTTGGTGAAGTTGTCAGGGATCTCGGGCTCGAAGGACAATATCAGAAAAAGGGAACTCCTTCGATGGGAGGCATAATTATTCTTGCATCTATTATTATTCCGACCCTGTTATTCGCAAAGCTCGATAATATCTATGTCATTCTTATGCTATTGACAACCATCTGGTTAGGGTTAGTAGGCTTCCTCGATGATTATATAAAAATATTTAAAAAGAATAAAGCCGGCCTGGCGGGAAGATTTAAGATAGTGGGGCAGATTGGGCTCGGACTTATTGTTGGACTGACACTTTTTTTCAGCGATGATGTTATAATTGAAGAAAAGGTCAGCATAGCAGACCTTACCTCGAGAGAGAAAATTGAACTTCTCGATCCGGCAGTCCCATATTCTGCACAGGGAGAAATTGCCATGGAAAGAAAATCAACAAAAACCACTATCCCTTTCATTAAGAATAATGAATTCGACTATTCATGGCTTGTGGGCTTTGTTAATGAAGATCACAGGCAGTTGTGGACATGGCTTGCATTTGTGATTATTGTAATATTCATAGTTACATCAGTCTCTAACGGCGCAAACCTGACTGACGGGCTCGATGGACTGGCTACCGGGACATCTGCAATAATCGGAACTGCTCTCGGGATTCTGGCCTATTTGTCGAGTAACGTTATTTATGCTGATTATCTGAATATAATGTACATACCAGGTTCTGAGGAACTGGTGATTTTCGCCGGTGCATTTATCGGGGCTACAATCGGCTTCCTCTGGTACAACTCATTTCCGGCGCAGGTTTTTATGGGCGATACCGGCAGTCTGGCACTCGGAGGCATAATAGCTGTATTTGCTATAATAATAAGAAAAGAGCTTTTGATCCCGATACTATGCGGGATATTCCTTGTTGAGAACCTGTCAGTTGTATTGCAGGTAGCATGGTTTAAAAGAACAAAAAGAAAATATGGAGTAGGAAGGAGGATTTTCCTTATGGCTCCCCTTCATCACCATTATCAGAAAAAAGGGTACCCTGAACCGAAGATTGTCACACGGTTCTGGATTGTGGCGATAATACTGGCTGTAATAAGCATTGTGACACTTAAGATCAGATAATAAAATGAAGAAGAAGATTGTAATTCTGGGGGCAGGAGAAAGTGGTGCAGGATCGGCAGTGCTGGCACAAAAGCATGGGTTTGATGTGTTTGTATCCGACAAGGGTCAGATAAAAGAAAAATACAGGGAAATTCTTGATAATTATAATATTAAGTGGGAGGAAGGGAATCACGACGAAAAAATCATCCTTTCGGCAGATGAGGTTATTAAGAGTCCGGGAATACCTGAAAATGCACCTGTAATCATCAGGATCCGCGAAAAGGATATCCCTGTTATATCAGAAATAGAGTTCGCCGGCAGATATGCTGAGGGTATCAAAATTTGTATCACGGGGAGCAATGGTAAAACAACTGTTGCAAATCTGATCTACCATATTCTGAAAAAAGCAGGAAAGAATGTCGCAATGACCGGTAATGTCGGAAACAGTTTTGCCATGGCTGTTGCAGAAGGCTCATACGATTATAATGTAATTGAATTGAGCAGTTTTCAGCTCGACGGAATGTATGAATTCAAGGCAGATATTGCTGTTCTGATGAATATTACGCCTGATCATCTTGACAGATACGGGTACAAACTTCAGAATTATGTGGATTCCAAATTCAGAATAACACAAAACCAGAAGAAATCTGATTTCCTGATTTTCTGGGCTGGAGATCCGATCATTGAAGCTGAACTATCTAAGAAGCAATACGGAATGACTCTACTTCCTTTTTCTGATGAAATAAAGGAAGGTATGGCCGCTTATGTCGAAAACAACGAATTAATAATTGATTACCCAAATAAAACCAACCTTATGACCATTCATGAATTGGCGCTTAAAGGCCGTCACAACACCTACAACTCAATGGCAGCAGCTATTGCCGGTAAAGTCCTTAATATCCGCAAAGACGTAATCAGGGAAAGTCTCGCTGATTTTCAGGGAGTTGAACACAGGTTGGAACCGGTTATTACGGTTTGCGGTATTAACTTCATTAACGATTCAAAAGCTACCAATGTCAACTCAACATGGTATGCTATTGAGTGTATGGAAAACGATATCATATGGATCGTCGGTGGAATTGACAAAGGTAATGACTATTCAGAACTATTTCCGGTGGTCAGGAAGAAGGTCAAGGCGATTGTTTGCCTTGGCAAGGATAACAAGAAAATTGTTGAAGCTTTTAAAGATAAGGTTGCGACAATTGTTGAAACAACGTCAATGGAAGAGGCTGTAAGGTCTTCATATTACCTGGCAAAGAAAGGTGAAACGGTGTTATTGTCACCTGCATGTGCAAGTTTTGATCTTTTCAGGAATTATGAAGACAGGGGTCGTCAGTTTAAACAGGCAGTAAGAAACCTTTAATCAAAGAATTTAATGCAACAGGGCTGGCTTACAAAGACATTTAAGGGAGACAGGGCTATATGGGGTCTTGTGGCTCTTTTTATGATCTATTCCCTTCTGGCTGTTTATAGCTCTTCTGTCGGAGTTGCCTTTATGAAATATGGTGGCAATACGACATATTTCCTGAGGAGCCAGTTTTTTATGCTCGTATTAAGCCTGGTAATAATCGTAGTTGTCCATTATCTGCCATACAGGATATATTTCTCGATGGCAGGGTTGATCCTGATCGGCGCTGTAGGATTGCTGATCCTTACTTTTGCTTTTGGATCGAAAGTTAACGAGGCGACCCGGTGGCTGGTTATACCGGGAACAGACTTCAGACTTCAGACATCTGATGTCGCCAAAGTGGCACTTGTCCTGTATCTTGCCAGATCACTGGCCAGATACCAGAACGAACTGAATAATTTCATGCTTGTTACAAAGTATTTTATTCTTCCGGTAGGCATTGTCTGCGGTCTGATTTTACCTGAAAACCTCTCGACAGCACTCATGATATTCGGTATAAGTTTGGTAATTATGTTCATTGGGAGGGTACCATTCAAATTTCTTCTGGCTTATGTTGGTATGGGAGTTGTCGGAGTTGTCCTGTTTGCCATGGTGCTTACTGTAGTAACAAAAGATAACAGGGTTCAGGTCTGGAAAAGCAGGATCGAGCATTTTTTCTCAGGTGCAGTGGATGAGGATGGAGATTATCAGTCGAACCAGGCGAAGATTGCTATCTCAACCGGCGGGTTATTTGGAAAAGCTCCGGGGAAAAGCACCCAGAGGAATATGCTTCCGCAATCGAACTCTGACTTCATTTTTGCAATAATAATCGAGGAATATGGATTATTGTTCGGTGCTATCCCCCTCATACTTGCTTATATGATATTGCTGTTCAGGGGGATTACAATAACGAAGAAATGTGAGACGGCATTCCCTGCCTTTCTGGTAATGGGTTTAATTGTAATGATTGTCGTACAGGCTATGCTTAATATGCTGGTTGCAGTGGGGTTATTTCCGGTTACAGGCCAGACACTTCCAATGGTGAGTTGGGGAAGGACCTCTGTCCTTATGATGAGTTTTTCAATCGGGGCAATACTGAGTGTAAGCAGGGTGGTTAATGCAAGGATAAAAAAAGAAGAACTGCCCGAAGAGGAAATTACTGATGAAGGAGAAAAAATATATGAGCCAGCAAAGACATAAGAGAGTGATAATAAGCGGCGGAGGCACAGGAGGACATATCTTCCCTGCTATTTCTGTTGCTAATGCTCTCAGGAGAATTGATCCTGAGATCGAGATCCTCTTTGTTGGCGCTGAAGGAAGAATGGAAATGGAAAAAATTCCGGCGGCAGGTTACAGGATCATTGGATTACCGGTTGCCGGTATACACAGGAGCCTCACCCTGAAAAACATCACAGTGCTGATAAAACTTTTAAAGAGCCTGAACATGGCGAAAAAAGTTATAAGAGAATTTGAGCCGGATGTGGTTGTAGGTGTAGGCGGTTATGCAAGCGGACCGGTACTCAGGCAGGCAGGAAAAATGGGAATTCCGACTCTTATTCAGGAGCAGAACAGTTATGCTGGTGTGACAAATAAGCTTCTTGCAAAAAAGGCTTCAGTTATTTGTGTTGCATACGACGGGATGGATAAGTACTTCCCGGCAGAAAAGATTATTAAAACCGGAAACCCTGTTCGCCAGAATTTCGATGATCTTAAAAAGCTGGAGATTGAGGCATTGTCATTTTTCAATCTGAAAAAGGGCTTCCCCGTGATTCTGGTACTTGGTGGGTCACTTGGTGCAGGAAGTATTAATAAAAGCCTTTCGGATAACATTAATATGCTTAGAGACCCGGATTGCCAATGGTTATGGCAGACAGGGAAACATTACTATGAAAATGTTAAGGCACTGGTCTCGCTCTCTTTCAGTGAAAATATTTCGGTGCACGGATTCATTAACAGGATGGATTATGCTTATGCAGCAGCAGATATAATCGTGTCGAGAGCCGGTGCAGGTACCATATCCGAGCTATGCCTTGTTGGGAAACCCGTAATACTTGTTCCTTCTCCAAATGTTGCAGAAGATCACCAGACCAAAAATGCAAAAGCTTTGTCAGAAAAAGAAGCTGCAGTGTTAATAACTGATGATCAGGCAATTAAAGCACTTGTAAATGAGGCAATTAAACTGGTTTCAGATAAAACCAGAAGAATTGTGCTTTCTGAAAACATTCTAAAAATGGCCTACAGGGATGCTGATATCAAAATAGCAGAAGAGGTACTTAAGCTTGCAGGAAAATGATTGATTTCAAAAATATTGAAGGAATTTATTTTATCGGGATTGGCGGTATCGGCATGAGCGCCCTTGCTCTTTATTTTGAAAAGGGTGGTTATACTATTGCAGGATACGACAGGTCTGAAAGCAGAATAACTCTTTCACTGATTGAATGTGGCTGTACTGTTTCATATGAGGAAAATATTAGCGGTTTACCTGATCTCTTCGGGAATATTTATAATAAAGACAAGGTTTTAATAGTTTATACTCCTGCTATCCCTGGCGAGAACAGGATTCTTTCTTATTTCAGAAATAACGGTTACTGGCTTTATAAACGTTCAGAGGTTCTTGGTGAAATATCAGCCAATACAGATACACTGGCGGTGGCCGGTACTCACGGCAAGACTACTGTTTCCACTATGATTGCGCATTTATTGAAACAGTCGCAAGTTGACTGCTCTGCATTTCTTGGCGGAATCTCAAAGAACTATGATTCAAATCTTCTCTTAGGCGAAGGCAGATATACTGTAATGGAGGCTGACGAATTCGATCGTTCCTTCCACCGGCTTAAACCACTGATGGCAGTAGTGACTTCGCTCGATGCCGACCATCTTGATATCTATGGTGATCAGGCTACGATGGTTGAGGCATATAATGAGTTCTGCAATAAAATCAGACCGGAAGGCAAACTGGTCATAAACAGCAAAATACGAAAAGAAATTGTCGTTCCTGAGGGTGTGACCTGTTTTACATACGGACTTGATTCCAAAGCTGATTACAATGCCTTCAACATTGAGCATTGCAAGGATTATTACAGGTTCAATATAAAAACCCCCACAACAATAATTGAAGATCTGCATTTTGCATTCCCGGGTATAATAAATATCGAAAATTTTACTGCCGCTATTGCCATTGCACTGATGTGCGGCGTTAAAGAACAGGAAATAAGGAAAGCTGTCATCCTCTTTCAGGGTGTCAGGAGAAGGTTTGATATAAAGATCAATTGGCCGGGTCTTGCCTATGTTGATGATTATGCACACCATCCGGAAGAGATAAAAACCTGCATAACCTCAGTAAAAGAGTATTTCAGCGGAAGAAAAATTACCGGGATTTTCCAACCGCACCTTTTTACACGCACACGCGACCATGCTGACGGATTTGCCGCTATTCTTGATGAACTGGATGAGGTGATTCTTCTTCCCATATATCCTGCACGTGAAAAAGCGATTGAGGGAGTTACATCAGAAATGATTTTTAATAAAATGAGGTCCTGGAATAGAAGACTTCTAAACAAAGAAGATATACCAGGGAAACTCGATGTAAGTAAACTGGATGTCCTGCTTACAATCGGAGCCGGCGATATAGACACCCTTGTCAGTCCCATTGAAGAGAAGCTCAGGAAGGAGAGAGTGAGATGAAGAAGCTTTTAAAGATATTAATATTTATTCCTGTGTTATACCTTATTATAATACCGGTTTACCTGGCCGGTACCACAAATGCAAAACCATGCGGAGGAATTGTTATTGATATAAAAGACTCATCTGATTTTCATTTTGTTACCAAAAGACAATTGTTAAATCTTGCATATGGAAATTCAGGAAGAATACTTGGTAAGCCCGTAAAAGAGGTTTCAGTTGCTGAAATAGAAAGCAGAATAAATGTATTGAGAGAATTAAAAGAGGCTGAAGTGTATATGACAATTGACGGAACAGTGCATGTCTATGCCGACCAGCGCGATCCGGTTATGAGAGTGATGCCGGATAATGGGGGAGACTATTTTATTGATGAAGAAGGGGTTGTAGTGAGAAGAAGAAATCTTTATAACCCACGGTTGCACATAGTTGGTGGCAATGTAAATATCAACTCAGCTATGCTTGACGGGGTAAGCGTCATTGATACAAGTATTAAAAATTCAATTCTTAAGGATATTTATCACCTGGTCAATTATATAAATGACGACAATTTCTGGTCAGCTCAGATCGACCAGATCTATGTTGACGGTAATGATGAAATTGACCTTATTCCACGTGTCGGTAACCAGCTTGTACACCTGGGGACCTCTGAAAATTTTGAAGGAAAGCTTAGGAACCTGTTGGCCTTCTACGATAAGGTGTTACCCGAAGTTGGATGGAATAAATATTCATTAATAAACCTGGAATTTAAAGATCAGATAGTTTGTAAAAAAAGATAATCAGAAATAACCATATTTAAGTTATGAACAAAAAAGAGCAGTATGTAGCAGCAATCGACATCGGTACCACAAAAATTGTAGCGATTGTCGGTAAGAAAAACGAGAATGGTAAGATTGAGATTCTCGGACTTAGCAAAGCTCCTTCCAAAGGTGTGAAGAGAGGCGTGGTTCTTAATATTGAGGAGACAGTAACCGCCATTCAGACAACCGTGGAGGACGTACAGAAAAGATCAGGCATTCTATTCTCAGAGGTCTTTGTAGGGATTGCCGGTCAGCATATTAAAAGTATGAAAAACCGTGGCTATATTATGCGCGAGGCATATGATGATGAAATCCAGAAAGAAGAGGTCTTCAAACTGATTGAGGATATGCATAAAATCCATATCGACATCGGAGAGGAAATAATTCATGTAATCCCTCAGAATTTCATCGTTGATAACGAGACAGGGGTTAAGAGCCCTATCGGCATGTGCGGCAGGCGATTGGAAGCCAACTTTCATATTGTTATAGGTCAGGTTGCTGCCGCAAAGAACATTGAAAAATGTATCCGGAAAGCAAATCTGACAGTGAAGGATATGATCCTGGAGCCACTTGCATCATCAGATGCTGTACTTACCGAGGATGAAAAAGAGGCAGGAGTGGTACTGGTGGATATTGGTGGCGGAACAACAGATGTAGCGGTATATTATGATAATATTATCCGTCATACTGCGGTGATCCCGTTTGGCGGAAATGTTGTGACAAAAGATATTAAGGAGGGTTGCGCAATCCTACAGAGACATGCCGAACAGCTTAAAATTCAGTACGGTTCAGCTCTGGGAGACATTGCCCCTGAGGATAAGGTTGTATCAATCCCGGGTATCAGCGGAAGAGAACCGAAAGAGATTTCATTTAAAAGCCTCGCTTATATTATCCAGTCGAGGATGGAAGAGATTATTGACGCAGTGAATTTTGAAATACAGAATTCCGGTTATGCTGATAAACTTGCTGCCGGTGTCGTAATAACCGGAGGGGGTGCTTTGCTGAAACACCTGCCTCAATTGATGAAATTCAAAACAGCGATGGATGTAAGAATAGGTCTGCCGAATGAACATCTTGCCGGATCGGCAAAAAATGAAATTAACCAGCCGATGTATGCGACAAGTGTCGGGTTGATAATGCGTGGCTTCGACTATCTGGAGACATATAAAAAATCATTCAATGCCGGCGTTAAGGAGGAGTTTGTTAAACCAAAAGTTGCAGTTATGGCACAGCATAAGGAAGAAGAGGAGGAAGAATTAAAACCTTCTGTTCAGGAAGAGGAAAAAACACCCCTTACCGAAAAGATCAAGATTATGCTGTCGAGAATGTTTGAGGTTGAAGATCAGTCTATAAAATGATCAGAAAAATATGGGTTTACTCTTAAGTATATGTTGTTCATAATAAATTAAATAACTACACTATGTCAGACGATATAATGAACTTTGATCTGCCGGTAGAGAGATCGTCGATTATTAAAGTTCTCGGTATAGGTGGCGGTGGCAATAACGCTGTTAATCACATGTTTGAAAAGGGTATCCAAGATGTAAATTTTGTGGTTTGCAATACTGACCATCAGGCCCTCTCAAAAAGCCAGGTCCCGATAAAGGTTCAGATTGGGGAATCCCTCACTGAAGGCAGGGGTGCCGGGAGTAAACCTGAAGTCGGCAGGCAGGCTGCCATCGAGAATATCGATGATGTTATGGATGCATTATCGGGTAATACAAAAATGGTTTTTATAACTACAGGTATGGGAGGAGGTACCGGTACCGGAGCTACACCGGTTATTGCAAAAGCTTGCAAGGATGCCGGACTGCTTACCATTGCGGTAGTTACAATCCCGTTTAAATCGGAAGGGAAGGTACGTATAAGGCAGGCAATAGATGGTGTTACTGAACTTAAAAATCATGTTGATTCACTGTTGGTTATAAACAATGAAAAGCTCAGGGAGATATACGGTAATCAGCCTGTTTCGACTGCTTTTGCAAAGGCCGATGATATTCTTACTACTGCCGTAAAAGGTATAGCCGAGATCATTACTGTTGCAGGATATATAAATGTTGATTTTGCTGATGTGGAAACAGTAATGAAAAATTCGGGAGTTTCTATAATGGGTATGGGAAAGGCAGCAGGGGAAAACAGGGCGATAAAAGCAATCGAAAATGCACTTGCCTCTCCTCTGTTGAATTCCAATGATGTCACCGGGGCAAACAGTATCCTGATCAATATTTCTTCGGGTATCGGAGAACATGAGATCACCATGGATGAACTGGGGGAAATTACTGATTACATGTACGACGCAGCATCGGATAATGCATTGATAATCAGGGGGTTATCAAAAGATGAAAACCTTAATGAGGAAATATGTGTCACGGTTATTGCAACAGGCTTTGAATCTAATAGTATTTTTCAGCCCTATAAGCCTAAAAAGCCCAGCAAAGTCGAATTAATGCCAAATAATAATGCAATTCCCTCCCGTATTATTCCCGAAACCGGCGATGATGTCTTTTCAGTACATGAGAAAGGAAAAAAGTCTATTATTACCGATTTTGGAGAGGAATTTCAGGGCGTAATTGATTTCGGTCTTGAACATATTGAAGAACTCAATGAAATCAGAAGCAGGCGAACAGAAGGGAATGATGAGGTTCATGAAAAGCCCCAGGCAACTTTGAGAAAGGTGAAACATATGCAGAACCTGCTGAAAAAGGAGGGACTGTCAAATAAGACTATGAAAGAGAATATTGATTCATTTGAAGATGTACCTGCATATGTCAGAAGAAACATGGCAATTGGTGCATCAGAGAATGCTGCAGAGAGCAAATTGTCAAAATTCACTTTAACTTCCGGCGAGAATGAAGAGCCTGTTTTAAGGGAGAACAACGCTTATCTGAATGATAATGTAGATTAATTATTTGTTGAATAACATATCAAAAAAAATTAAAGGCTGAGGAAAAAAGGCCAACCACCCCGTCATGACCGAAAGGTCATGACACCCCTCCTTTAAAAAGGAGGGGAAAGTGTTGAAATACAGTATTATAGCTTTCTCCTCCTCTTCAGAGGAGGAGTACCCTGACCGAAGTGTCAGGGGGAGGTGGTGCGTTTTTTAGACAACTTCCATCATTATCGACAGGTCATGACAGGGTAGTTTGGATTTCCTTTGCTACAATCTCTTTCATATTTTCTATATTTGCTGCTGATGATCAGATATATTTCAATAATACTGCTTCTCTCCCTTTCTTCAGGTTTAAATGCCCAGAAACAAGATACCTTAAAACCGAGAATTTTAAAGCAATGGCATCTCTCTTCCGATTTCTCCGAGGAGGTAATTATTCCATTTGATACCGTCTTTTCATTATTTAACAGATACAGGATCGCCGACAGGTACTCATCAGTTAATGCAACTCTGGGTAATTATGGCCTGCCATTTTATCAGATCAGTTTTTTTGACCGGATCACAGACCCTGATAAATTTCTCTATAGCTCCTATTACCCCTTCATGCATGTTCCAGACAATGCTGTTTTCATGAATACGCAGGTTCCATTTACCGAATTGGTCTGGACTTTTGCAGGTCCAAGGGAAACGTCCGAACAAACTTTCAGGGTAAGTCATTCACAGAACGTGAACAGGTTTCTCAATTTTGGACTCATATACGATATAATATACAGCCTGGGACAGTATAACTACCAAAGGGCTGAGGATAAGATTTTTACTCTCTATTCTTCATATACAGGGGTAAAATATAAACTTTACTTCGCTGCAGGTTTAAATAACCTGATATCTTATGAAAACGGTGGGATAACAGATAAAAGCGAGCTTGATCAGACTAAAACCCGCGAGGTCCCTGTAAACCTTGGTGGCCTTAACAAGGCAAACAGCATGCTTAGGAATCGTAACCTGTTGCTTGTACAACGGTACACTATTAGCAGCAATCCTGTAAACAAAACTGATAGTATCCCGCAGAAACGATCCGGATTTTTAGGATTAAGTGGTACATTTTCACATATCCTGAAGCTCGAAGGCAACCGGCGAACTTACTCAGACGCAGACCCTTCAACAGGCTTTTATGATACTGTATTCATAACTCAGATTATCACATTTGATTCCCTCTATTCGAGAAGCATAAAAAATACCGTGAGGTTCGATTTTTCAACTGATGAAACAAGGAAGTTCAGACTAGGGGGGGGAATTGGGATACGAAATGAAATTTTCAGATATAGTCATATAATTCCAACTCACTACACATTACATGCCAATACATCTGTATGGCACAGAAGCAATAATGTTTTGGTCGGGAGATTATATAACAACATTGGTGACAAGTTTCGCTGGATAGCGACAGGAGAACTGTTTTTAACCGGCGACAGAGCAGGTGATTTCAATCTGAACGGTGAAATATCCAAATCATTCGACTGGAAAAAAGGGAGGGCATCATGGTTAACAACTGGCGGAATCGCTAACAGGCAACCTTCATTCTGGTACGAACAGTGGGGCGGTAACAATTTTAAATGGAATAATAATTTTAACAAGGAGTTCAGGATCGATCTTGGATCGGCTTTTTCATATCCGGCCAGAAAAGCTGAAATCAAATTCAATTATGCTATTATCGATAACTATACGGATTTTGATACCACTGCACTTCCGTCGCAGCATTCCGGAGGCCTCTCGGTCGCTGCCCTCACGGTCAGAAAAGAATTGAGAGCCTGGAAATTTCATCTTGCCACTGATGTGATAATTCAGAAAAGCAGTAATGCAGATGTACTTGATCTTCCGTTGGTTACGGTACGTTCAGCCGGGTACTTTGAGCATCTCTTCAGATTTAAACAGACTGGAGGGAGATTGAACACTCAACTTGGTGTTGATGTAACCTATCATACTCTTTATCACCCCTATTCCTATATGCCGGCCACCGGGAGATTTTTCCGTCAGGATCAGGTTAGTACCGGTAATTATCCCTTCCTTAATGTCTTTCTGAATTTCAAAGTTAAAAGGACAAGAGTCTTTATTATGTTCGATCATGTAAACTACGGAATGATGGGTAATAGGATAGGTAATAACTACGATATGATACCCAATTATCCGATGAATATCAGGATGTTCCGCTATGGTCTAGCCTGGACATTTTATGATTAAAAGAATCTGACCCCTTTTTTTTACCCACTAAATCCCCCAAGCTTTGCTTCGCTGAAGCTTCGCTAAAGCGAGGGGGGACTTTGAAGTTTATTTCTTGTTTCTCGTTTCGCGTTTCGCGTTCTTCGTTTC
>Ga0265292_1001274_pt1 | contig 23241 bp, 28 predicted proteins | sample Munlanlewell296A_FD_189080 | JGI IMG/M metagenome (GOLD analysis project Ga0265292, IMG submission 189080) | Leachate microbial communities from a municipal landfill in Southern Ontario, Canada - Leachate well 296A | ecosystem: Engineered > Solid waste > Landfill > Unclassified | place: Canada... | reverse complement strand
TGAAACTGGGCTATTTAAATTATACCCCGAATTAAGCAGTGTCGTAGCCTTTGAAGAAAAGAAAGGTTCTTATATTTTTAATCAATTTGTAAATCCAAATGCATTATACTCTTTAAAATTATCAGAGGGTGTTTTTCCCAAAACAAAGGCCTAACCGCTTAAAAAAGGATCCGGCATAAAGCGCCAGACAGGTTTAGTAAATAAGCAATCTAATTTTTTATGAGATCTCTTCTCCCGACTTTTCGGCGTTGCTCAGAGTCGGGATCGCGATGACAAGTGTGAATTATTTGGTCATCAAGAAAAAATCCATGCCAATAAAGATGGCGGGCAAATAACCAAACTGATTTTAAAATAAAGTTGCGCCCGCCTCGCCTCGCCGCAAGGCAAGTCGAGGCTGGTTGATAATACCGTCATTGTTGTCCGCTAGCCGACGGATGGGCGGCGGTCCCGATAAAAAAATGGGATAAACTTAAAAGCCACGCCGTTATATTACATAATTATTGAAGGTTTTTTATATAATTTATCTTTCGTATATTTTTAACAAAAAAAAATAATCCAATGAAAAACTATTCGTCAAGTGAAATATTTGAAATACTCAAACGAAACAAAGAATTATTAAAAAGATGCAGAGTTAAAAGAATTGGATTGTTTGGTTCGTTTTTGAGGAATGAGCCGAATAATGAAAGCATATCGATTTATTGGTTGATTTCGAAGAGAAATCCATTGATAATTTTATTGACCTCGTATTTGAACTCGAAAAAATATTTGATCGAAAAGTTGATCTTCTAACCGAAAAAGGGATTAGTCCATATATCCTACCTTACGTGCGGAATGAGGTTCGCTGGTATGAAGCATGATAAAGTATACTTGCAACATATACTGGATGAAATTGAATTTATTCGAAAGACAATAGAAAATCTCAATTATGATTCTTTTGTTGAAAGCGAAATCTACACAAGAGCATTTTCAAGAAGCATTAAAATAATTGGTGAAGCAGTTAAAAATTTATCTCCGAGTTTTAGGAATGAAAATAGTGATATTGACTGGAAAAAAATATCTGGAATGAGAGATAAGTTAATTCATCAATATTTTAGTGTTGACTATGATTTAATATGGGATGCTGTCAAAAATAAACTACCCGCCATAGAAAAAAGTATAAAAGAAATACTGGGTCAAAATAGGACCCTTTAATAAATGCAATATACAAGCTGACCATTCCCCGCCAATAAAGATGGCGGGTAAACTTGACGAAAGGTAAGTAATCCGATCAAAGTATGGACTTTAACCGCCACTGAAATGCTACCTAACCACTTCAAAAAGGTTTTAATCAATAGGCAAAAAAATATAAATGAAACAACCTAAGAGTTGTTCCTATACAATGTACTTTGCACTTGGCAAACCTTGAAGGTCAAACGAAGACCTTCAAGGTTATTAGCTAAGAAATGTTCTTTGAATAACTGAGTATCGTTCGCTTCAACAAAAAATCGTGACGATTCCAGATATAACAAAAGCATGCGTGTTGTTACATATTATGGTAAGGATGGAAAAGCTGCCATTGATTATTTCATTTATGCTGCACCATCGTTGTTCTTGGTTGATAAATTATTCTAGTGCGTAATAAGTCGTTTTTCATTTTACTCTATTTACTATTGCCAACTGCCTAAATTCCCATTGCCTACTTACTACTTCCAACTCCATTCTTAGCAAATAATTAACATAGATTATTAATTTTCTATCATTTATCTTTGTTAGGAAAACATAACATGTGTTAGCTTATCCTAACATCAAAAAAAATGATTATACATAAAATTCTAAACGAAATATTTTCCACGTACTCTCATGTCGCAATTTTGCGTGAACTTCGTTTCTCAAAAAATGGATTCTCCGGAAGAGAAATAGCAAAGAACGCCGGTATCAGTCCGCCATCGTGTTTAGCGGCTCTATCAAAATTAGAAAATCTAAAAATTGTCAACCGGCAAATCGGCGGTAACGTTCACATATGCACTCTAAACTTTGATAACTATCTTGTCAAGGAAGGTATTCTTCCTCTTCTTGAAATTGAACAATCACTTCCCGGCAAAATTGTTATTCTGTTAAAAAAAGCATTATTAAAAAAATCTGTTAGTGTTATTCTTTTTGGAAGTGTAGCCCGGCTGGAAGAAACTCATAGCAGTGATTACGATCTTTGCATAGTTTATCAAACTCAAAGTGACAAAAAGAAATTAGAGGAACTTATCAATCAGATCCGTCAAAATTATTATTCCCAATTTGGTATTTCAATTGCTCCTTACTTTATTTCTGCTTCCGATTTTAAGCTAAGAGCAAAAAAGAAACTGTCTCCGGTAAATAATATTGTGAAGGAAGGTAAGGTGCTTTTCGGTGAATCAATAAGGAGTTTATTAAATGACTAGAAAGACATCCCATATTTCTGTTGATAAAAATAAAGCAGCAAACTTTCATTCCGTTGCGCTCAACTTTTTGCACGGAGCTAAATTAGCAGCCGAACATCAATACTATAATGCTGCTGGTGTTCTTATTGTGCATTCCGCAATTGCCTATGCCGATGCCTTGTGTATCAAAACCAAGGGTAAAAGAGCTAAGGGTGAGAATCACCACGAGGTAGTTAATCTTTTGGATAGTATCATCATCCAGTCAGATACAAAAAAAAGAGCCCTCGATAATCTTTCCAAAATAATTGAGCAGAAAAATATTGTTTCATACCATGAGATCTAATGAAAAACGTGGAATAATTGAAAATGTTTTTGTTAATTTGCATCATAAAAATGCGGATATTATAAGGAATGAAATAGGAGTAAGGCATGAATAGTATGAGGATAAATTTTGAACTCCCTGCTGCGGTTGTATCTCAAGCAGGATTAAACCCGGGTTCGCTTAGTGACGAAGTTAAAAAAATGGTCGCTGTTTTTTTATACGAACATAAGAGAATATCGTTAAGCAAAGCGTGCGAAGTGGGCTGTATGAGTCAATGGGAATTCTTTGAAATGAATAAACAATTGGGCATCTCTCTTAATTATTCAAAAAGTGATTTCAATACTGACCTGGAAAAATTATCAAATGTATAAAGTTGTTATCGCCGATTCTTCTTGTTTAATTGCTTTAAGTAAAATCGGAGAGTTAGAAATATTACACGCTTTGTTTGAAAATGTTTTTATTCCCAAGGCAGTTTATGCCGAAGTGGTTGTTCAAGGAAAAGGGAGAGCCGGAGCCGAAGAGATTAAAAATGCAAAATGGATTAAAGTTGAAAACGCAAAAAACAAGCTTGCAGTAAAAGCATTACAGATTAATTTAGGTGCCGGCGAATCGGAAGCAATAACTTTGGCAATTGAGAAGGTTGCTGATTTAATTATCCTTGATGACTTTAGAGCGAGACAAGCAGCCGAGGAATTGTCTCTGACTTTTGTAGGTACATTGGCTGTTTTACAAAAAGCAAAATCAAAAGGATTGATCAAGGACTTCGAAAAAACTCTCGATGACTTACGAAAAGCGGGTTTTAGATTTAACTTCAGATTAAAATGAAAAAAAATCTTATCCTTTTTATTTTTTCCTTAGTAACGGTTACCGGTTCCGCGCAAACCTTTCAACTCACTATTAAAGATATTGGGGTCACTTCCGCAAAAATTCAGACGCTGCAAGGGGAGAAAATCTTTACGGTGGATTCAGTAACCACTAAAGAGAAAGATTTTTTCCGGTTTTCTTTTAAGGATAAAAAATACCACCATGGTTTTTACCGCATCTTTTTCGAAGCACTGCAAACCTTCGAGCCTGCCTGCAGAAGGCAGGATTACAATTAAACTCCAGAGTTTGTAGAGATAGGACATGTCCTGGCTTCATCAATTTAGGGTTCACCACAAGCTTTTGGAGTTCTACAGAGTACGATGCCACTGACGCATACTACCTAATCGTGCACTACCAATATAGTGGTACCGACTTCTTCAGTAACAGTAAGGACTACGGTTGGAGTGTTAGGTGTGTGAAGGATTAAAAGATGGAATATGGTTAATGGATGATTTCTGATGGTTGAAGTATGATGGGAAAAAGGAATGATGAAAAGAAGTAAACAGATAAATTTAAAAAGGGATGGACTATGAATAAAGAAACCAGCATAAAGTTATTTGATTCGAAGCAAATCCGTTCGGTTTGGGATGCCGATGTAGAAAAACGGTATTTTTCTATTATTGTAGATGTTATAGGGGGTATTAACCGAAAGTGAAAACCCTAATAATTATTGGAAAGTACTGAAAAACAGGTTAAAAAAAGAAGGCAACCAGTTGGTTACAAATTGTAACCAACTGAAAATGCAATCAACAGACGGCAAGTTTTATAAAACAGATGTTGCAGATACTGCACAATTATTCAGGCTTATACAATCTGTCCCAACTTACTGACGAGATAACAAAAGCATGGAGCGGGTTTACAACAAAGCAGTATAAAGAATTCAAAGATCTCAAAAAAGAAAATCTGCGGGATAATATGAGCAATTTGGAATTGGTTCTTAATATGCTTGCGGAAGCTACGACAACTGAAATTTCAAAAGAAAAGATTCCCGAAACGTTTGAAGACAGTCGAACAATTGCCAAACAAGGAGGAACCATTGCAGGAAACACAAGAAAAGAGATTGAAGAAAAGACAGGGAAAAGAGTTATCAGCGACCAAAATGCTAAACAGTTAGGAAACAAGGAGAAAGAAATTGATAAAAAATAGGACGTGAACAGCTATTGTTTGAAGTCATAAACATTGTTTTCAACAACTAATAACAACCACCCAGTAACATGGCAAACCTTGAAGGTCAAACGAAGACCTTCAAGGTTTGCAATAGCACATGTAAAACCGTTCATACATATATTCCAAATATTCTTTTGATAATCTATTCTTCATTGAGTAAATTAACTCAGAGCATTGAGTAAATTATCTCAGTGTTTTGAGTAAAAAGGTCAACCATGTTTACAAGATTTCAATACGGCAAATTACAGTCCCGGCTAAAAGAAAAACGGAAATTCATTCAAGTATTAAGCGGACCAAGACAGTGCGGTAAAACCACGCTTGCACGCCAGGTTTCATCTGCCTTAAAAATTGGAACTCATTTTGTTACGGCAGATTCGCCCGTTCCTTACAACTCTACTTGGATAGGACAACAATGGGAAACAGCCAGAGTTCTTGCCAAAAAATCTTCCAAAGGTGCAATTATAATACTTGATGAAATTCAAAAAGTAACCGGCTGGTCTGAGGTTGTTAAGAAACTTTGGGATGAAGATACCGCCGCCAAAACCAATTTGAAAGCGCTGATTTTAGGAAGCGCTCCTCTTTTAATTCAACGCGGTTTAACTGAAAGTTTAGCCGGAAGGTTTGAACTTGTGTCTCTTTCCCATTGGAGTTTTTCCGAAATGCACGATGCGTTTGGCTGGAATTTGGATCAATATATTTACTTCGGCGGCTACCCGGGACCAGCTAAATTAATAAAAGATGAAGAACGTTGGTCCCGGTATATTCATGATTCGCTTATCGAAACAACAATTTCCAGAGATATACTTCTTTTAACAAGAATTGATAAACAGGCATTGCTGCGTCAATTATTCCGGCTCGGAGTTCATTATTCAAGTCAAATTGTTTCTTATCAAAAACTTCTTGGACAGCTTCAGGATGCGGGCAACACTACAACTCTTGCAAACTATCTGGAACTTCTATCGAGTGCTGGAATGCTGACCGGGCTTCAAAAATATTCCGGTTCACAAATACGCCAACGCTCCTCAAGTCCAAAATTTTTAGCATTGAACAATGCGCTTATTACTGCTCAATCAGAATACAGTTTTAACGAAGCGCGTAAGAATACTGATTTTTGGGGTCGTCTTGTTGAAACTGCAGTTGGTTCACACTTGCTGAATGTAACAACCGGTTTGAAATTAAAAGTGATGTACTGGCGCGAAGGGGCTAAAGAAGTTGATTTTATTCTGCAGAACGGTTCAAAGGTTTTTGCGCTTGAAGTTAAAAGCGGAAGAGTAAGAGAAAGTTTAGCCGGATTGGATTCATTTAGCAAACAATATAAACCCAAAAAGATAATGCTTGTCGGACAGGGCGGTATTCCGGTTGAGGTTTTTTTATCAACACCGGCAGTTGAATGGTTTGAGTAGATTTATTTTTATACCCTCACAACCTTGGAAGTCAAACGAAGACCTTCAAGGTTATCAATTACTTTTTTAAGAATAAATTGACAAAGCGTGCATATAAGCGTACGTTTGCATAAAATGAAAAGGATTTTATGAGAACAGTAAATTCAACACTCGCAAGAAACAGCATCTACCAATTAATAGATAAAACAAACGAAACCAGCGAGCCAATAATTATCACCGGTAAAAGAGGGAATGCTGTTTTGGTTTCAGAAGATGATTGGAGGGCAATTCAAGAGACGCTTTTTCTAATATCCATACCTAACATGAGAGAATCAATAATTGCCGGAATGAAAGAACCGGTTAGTAAATGTTCTAATAAAATAGTATGGTAAAGTGGAAAGTAGTATTCACAATGCAAGCGTTAAAAGACGCAAAAAAAATAAACGCTGCCGGATTGAGCCAAAGAGCAGAAAAAATCTTATCAATTCTTGAAAAGAAACCACTTCAAAATCCTCCACCTTATGAAAAACTTGTAGGCGATCTAACCGGCGCTTATTCACGCCGGATTAATATTCAGCATAGGATTGTTTATCAAATTTACGAGGGACTTAAAACTGTAAAAGTAATACGCATGTGGACCCACTATGAATAGAAAAATACTTTTCAATATTCCTATTCTATCTTTATTCTGTTTTCAATTATTAGTTTACGCCCAATCGATTACAATCCATTTAGAGAATTACAAATCCGGTAAAGTTATTATCTACTCTTTAAGCGGAGAAAAAACAGAAAGGATTGATTCTGTTATTTCGAATGAAGATGGAAAGATTTTTTATCAATCGGACCCTCAAAAATTTCATACCGGATTTTACCGCTTAACTTTTGGCACTAATAAATTGATAGATTTTATTTATGACGGAAATGATATCGAGTTAAGGACAGACGCAAATAATGTTCCTGCCTTGCCGGCAGGCTGGTTAGACAGCATGGAAGTGATTAAATCGGAAAGTAATAAAATTTTTTACTCTTTCATTAGACTTAACAAAGCATACAAAACCAAAACCGACCTACTTCAGCTAATCCTTGCACGCTATCCAAAAGATGATGAATACTACAACCAAACAAAGAAACGCATCAACGAATTACAAAGCGAGTATGTGCAATTTGTAAACATAACATCTCAAGCAAACCCAAATTCTTTTATCGCAAAGTATATTCGCTCAGCTCAGCTTCCGGTTGTGGATATTTCAATTCCTCTTGATAAGCAACTGGACTACCTTAAAGCCCACGCATTGGATAATGTGGATTTCAACAACTCCTTGTTGATTTATTCCGATCTCTATTCGAACAAAACGATTGAGTACCTAACTTATTACCGAAATCCACAGCTACCGCTTGAGCTTTTAGAGAAAGAATTTATGAGCGCCGTTGATTCTGTTCTTAACAAAGCAAGAGTAAACCAGCTTGTATATCAGCATATTGTAGAATATTTAATAGACGGCTTTAAGAAGTTCGGCTTCGATAAAGTTTTGGATTACATCGTTGAGAATTATGTAATAAAAGATGATCTCTGCCTTGATGTAAAAACTGAAGGATTGATAAAACGAAGAATTGATCAAGCAAAGAATTTAAAGATTGGAAGAGTAGCTCCAAACATTATTCTTCCGGATTCTTCTGGAAAAATAGTTGCACTTAACAAGATTCGCTCAGATAAAACTTTAATAGTATTTTATGCAAGCTGGTGTCCTCACTGCAAAGAGCTGCTGCCAAAATTAAATGAGCTTTATAGAAACCGGAAAGAAAAGAAGTTTGAGGTGCTTGCCATTTCTCTTGATTCAAAGAAAGAAGATTGGCTGGAGTTTATAAAAACATATTGTTCATCTCTAACAAATGTCTCCGATCTTAAAGGATGGGATGGAGAAGCAGCAGCAAATTATTTCATCTATGCGACACCAACAATGTTTATGGTAGATAGAGACCTGAAGATAATAGGCAAGCCGATGACGCTTGAGGATGTAAATAAATTATTTGACTAAGTCACCTTAAGCAGGGTGTCGTTATTTAGACTTTTTAGAGTTGACTCATATTTGAATAGATGATTAAAAAGGAGTAATTTTAAGTAAATATTAACTGGTGATAAAATGGGCAATCTTGCAGTAAGTAACAGTACATTAGATAAATACTTTGGCATCCTCAAAAACTTAGATGTTGACTCAAAGAAAAACCTAATCATTAAATTAACTGAATCAATTCAAAATAAATCAAAATCGATCTCTAAAATCGATGATATTTATGGTGCTTGGCAAGATTCAAGATCTGCCGATGAAATTATAGATGAAATCGAAACATCAAGATTTAATGATAGAAAAATTGAAGAGTTGTAATGAAATATTTGCTTGACACCAATATTTGCATCTATTTTTTTAAGGGTAAATATAACCTGGATAGAAGGGTAAATGAAATTGGGATTCAGAATTGTGCTATTTCAGAAATTACTTATGCCGAATTGGTTTACGGGGCTGAAAAAAGTCAATATCCGGAAAAGAACTTTGCAGTAATTGAAAAATTTACAGACCAAATATCAATCTTGCCGATTTTTGATGCGATTAAAATCTTTGCTAAACAAAAAGTTAAACTTGGTTTAATAGGAAAAACTATTAGTGATTTTGATTTACTGATTGGAGCAACTTCTATTGCACATAATATGATAATGGTAACAAGAAACATTGCCGAATTTGAACGCTTAGAAAATATCCAAATTGAAAATTGGGTTGAACAAAAGTGAGTATCCATTTAAGAATTTAAAAAAATCGTTATCGAACCGCTTATCCAATAAATCAGTTAAAAATTCATTCCGCTTATAAATTTTATAACGAACTGAAGTTCGTTCTACGTGAATCTCATGAAGTAGCAAAAAACGCACTTCACGGGACAGGTAGATTCCGTGTAAAGGCATCACGGAATGACAGAGAGGAGATTCTGGATTATGCCCAGAATGACAATATCAAGTTCGAAATGACTGAGTGGATCTTATGAAATAGAGAAACAGAGGCTCACGGGACAGGCTGATGTTATTAGAGTGAACTCAAAACTATTTCTTTATATTTGTTGTTAGAAAATGTAATATGTAACAACTTATTCAAAGGATTAGATAATGCGTACAATTCAACAGTTTACAGCATTAATTGAGCGAGAGGGAAACCAATATGTTGCTTTGTGTCCCGAATTAGATATTGCAAGCCAAGGTGATACTGTAGAACAAGCGCGTAAAAATTTGCACGAAGTTTTAGAACTATTTTTTGAAACAGCTTCAAAGAAAGAGATCAAACAGCGTCTTCATAACGAAGTTTTTGTAACTAGATTGTATTCCAATTAATAATATTTAACAAAAGGGAATCATATGTCGAGAGAATTATCAATAGAAGTGAATTTAACGCCTACGCAGATCATAGAAGCAGTAATGCGTCTGAAAAAGGAAGAGAGGACTTCTTTTGTTGAAGATCTTCTTGCAGCAGCTAGTCCGGAGTATATTAAAAGCATAGAAGAAGCTCGTGAAGATTATAAAAAAGGTCGCATCTACTCTCACAATGAAGTGTTTAAAACAAAATGAATTTCGAACTGCTTTATACCAAACGAGCAGTTAGAGATATTCAGAAATTAAATGAACGTACAAAAACACGTATCAAAATTGCTTTAGAAATTTATTCTGAAAATCCATTCAAGTATATGGAAAAGTTAACGAATTTTTCTTTCGGTAATTATCGCTTTCGTATTGGAGATTACAGAGTGATTTTCGACATTGATGTAAATAGAATTGTTATCCTTCGTGTTGGTCATAGAAAGGATGTTTATAAAGGAAAATAGATAATTACAAGAGAAAAATGATCAACGACAATCTTTTGTGTCTTAATTTTCCCCCACATAACTCCTAATACTAAATTAGATATTTTTAAGAAAGGAAATCCTTGAATTCAAAGAGAGTAATAGTAGCAATGAGCGGCGGAGTTGATTCATCGGTCGCGGCGGCGCTTTTGCATAAGCAAGGATACGAAGTTATTGGTATTACAATGAAAACATGGGGATTCATGGAAGTTGGCGGTGCGCCCAAACATGAATCCGGATGCTGTTCTCTTGATGCGATTTTTGATGCGAAGAACGTAGCAAACTCATTTGGCATACCTCACTACACGGTTGATTTCACAAAAGCATTTGAAGAAGCAGTGATAGATAATTTCGTTGATGAATATTTAAATGGAAGAACTCCCAATCCATGTGTAGTGTGCAATAGAAAAATTAAGTGGGAAGAACTGCTAAAGAAAGCCGATTCACTTGATGCTCGTTATGTTGCCACCGGTCACTATGCGGTTGTAGAGCATAATCCGGTATTGAATCGCTACTCATTGAAGTATTCATCTGATCAGAGAAAAGATCAATCATATGCCCTTTGGGGTTTAACTCAAGAAAGTTTAAGCAGAACACTTTTTCCATTAGGCGGGTACACAAAAGATGAAGTTCGCAAACTTGCAGTGGAGTTTGGATTAAAAACTGCGAACAAACCAGATAGCCAGGAAATATGTTTTGTAGCTGATGATAACTACGAAAGATTTTTACGTGAAAGAGCTCCTGAAGTTGTTGAGAAAATTCAAGGCGGCGATCTTGTTTATCACGGAGAAAAAGTTGGAAAGCACAGGGGCATTCCATTCTACACAGTTGGACAGCGAAAAGGTCTGGGAGTTACTCTTGGTAAAGCGGTTTACGTGAAAAGTATTGATCAGGAAACTAACGTTGTAGAGATCGGAGACAAAGAAGAGTTGCTTGAAAACATTTGCATTGCAAATGAGATCAACTACGTGAGTAAATCTTTGTTGAAGAAAGGGGAAATGGTGTTCGGTAAAATCCGCTACAACGATAGAGCATCTTTAGCAGAAGTGATTGAAGCCGATGAGAACCAGATCATCATTAAATTTGTTGAACCGAAAAACGCAATTACTCCCGGTCAATCTATGGTATTGTATGATGAGCAAGGATATGTTTTAGCGGGTGGAATAATTCAGAAAAAAATGAATTAGACTTTCATCATTGCGAACAAATTACGATATTTACACGGTATAAAAAGAGATAATTATTAAACCAATTTCGATAATAGTGGAAACACTTACGGAGGTAAGTCTTCGAACGAAAATTTGGAACAAACGGATCACTCAATGCTAGAGTACTTCTACTTAATCAGAGTTACGAACCCCTCGCAATCTGCAACGTAAAAAAAGCAGTCATACTTATTTTTCTTGGGAAAGCTGAATTAGTTGTTAACAACGATAGGAAAGAAATTCATTCGGTTTCGAAATCATATCCATGGCCAAGTGTTATTCGTTTGAACGATTACATCAAAGTTCCATACAAAAAAATTATTCTTACTCGTAGAAATATCTTAAAACGCGATGGGCATAAGTGCGGCTATTGCGGACGAGCTGATTTGCCATTAACAATTGATCACGTTATTCCGAAATCGAAAGGCGGGGACGACAGTTGGGAAAATCTTGTGGCTGCTTGTCTTCCTTGCAATAACCGCAAAGGAAATAGAAGCCCTGAGGAATCAAAACTGAAATTGAAAATCAAACCTTATGCACCAAGTCATATCATGTTCATCAAAAATAGCGCAGGTCGTTTGGATGACAGTTGGAAACAGTATCTATTCCAAACGTAATCTCAATTAATTTTTCATTATTTTTGATTATCAAATTAGATACTCAATAAAATTCCAGGATTATGGTAAAGAAAAGAATACTTAGCGGTATGCGACCGACAGGTAAATTGCATTTAGGCAATTTCGTTGGCGCTCTTGAAAATTGGATAAAGTTACAAGATGAGTATCAGAACTATCATCTTGTGGCGGATTATCATGTTTTAACAACAGACTTATCAACGGAAGAAATTTATTCTAATACAATTGAGATGGTTACAGATTGGCTTGCTGCCGGCTTGGATCCGGAAAAATCTCCAATGTTCCGTCAATCGCAAATTAAAGAACACACCGAACTTTTCTTGATCTTTTCGATGCTGATTACCAAAGCCCGGCTTGAGCGTAACCCAACATTGAAAGAGCAAGTGCGCGACTTGAATATAGAAAATTTAGTTTACGGACATCTTGGTTATCCGGTTTTACAAGCAGCTGATATTTTGCTGTATAAAGGAGATGTTGTTCCTGTTGGTGAAGATCAGCTGCCGCATATTGAAATCACTCGAGAGATTGCGAGGAAATTTAATACTCAGTACGCTTCCAACTATCCGGTATTTCCTGAACCTGAAGGAAAAATAACTAACTTTGCACGCTTACCCGGTCTTGACGGACAGCGTATGAGTAAATCGGCTGGCAATACAATTCTTCTTGCAGATGAACCGGATATTGTCATACAAAAACTTCGTAAGGCGGTTACCGATACACAGAAGCTAAGAAAAAACGATCCCGGCAGACCGGAGGTATGTTTAGTTTTTACTTATCACAAAAAATTTAATCCGGGCGATATTCCCGAGATAGAAACTAATTGCAGAAGCGGCGCTCTTGGCTGTGTAGATTGCAAAATGAGATGCGCATCAAAAATTAATGAAATGCTCGCACCAATTCTTGAGAAGAGAAGAACATTCTCAAGTAATATAGATAGGGTAAAAGATGTTTTGAATGATGGTGAAATAAAAGCAAAAGCCGTTGCAAAACAAACGATGGATGAAGTTCATCAAAAAATGATGATAGGTTGATGTGTATAAGATAAGACTGCATGAATTTGAAGGTCCTCTTGATCTGCTTCTCTTTTTCCTAAGAAGAGATGAGTTGGATATTTATGATATTCCAATTTCAAAAATCACTAAAGAGTTTATGGATTATCTCCATTTGATTGAGAAGTTAGATCTTGAAGTTGCCGGAGATTTTATCTTGATGGCTGCAACTCTAATGCAGATAAAAGTGAAGATGCTGCTTCCCAAAGAAATTGATGAGAAAGGTGAAGAGATTGACCCGCGTGCGGATCTTGTAAGAGCTCTTATCGAATATAAAAGATATAAAGAGATGTCTGAAGAGATGAGCTTTATGGAATCCGGTATGCGTAAATATAATTACCGTGGAAATTTTGAAGAAGATGCCAAACAAGCTCCGAATGATTACGAAGTGCTGTTAAAAAACATCACTATTTATGATTTGATCAAAGCATTTAAGAATGCACTGCTGGATCGTCCGGCTGAACCTGTACATCAGATAAAAAAATGGAATGTTTCGATTGACGATCAAATAAATTATATCAATAGTAAGCTTAAAGACAATAATCACGTTAGCTTTCTCGAACTCATGATTGAGATGCGTGAGAAGATCCGAATTGTGGTAACATTTATTGCCATGCTTGAAATGGTAAAAGCAGGAACTATCGGATTAAGAGAATCAATAAACCTTAACGACTTTGTTATTTACGGAATAGCGAATGGATAATATTTACAACTCAGTGATAGAGGCATTAGTTTTTGCGTCAGACGATCCGATAACGCCGGTGGAAATTATCAACGCTATCAAAGCGCTTGACGGACTCGACATAGAAATAACCGAAGAGGACATTGAGAATACGGTTGATGAATTGAATGCGAAGTATGATCAGAATGGAAACGCTTTTACAATTTTGAAAATTGCGCATGGATACGTTCATGCAACCAAACCCGATCATGCAAAATACGTCGGCTATCTTTCTTCAGAGAAAACGAAAAGAAGATTGAGCCAAGCGGCGCTTGAAACGTTAGCAATTATTGCATACAAACAACCGCTTACTAAACCTGAACTTGAATCGATACGCGGAGTAAATTCAGATTATACATTAAACACTCTGCTTGAAAAAAATCTTATTACAATACAAGGGCGCGCAGAAACAGTAGGACGTCCGCTTCTTTATATTACTACAGATGAGTTCTTGAAATATTTTGGATTAAGAGCGGTCAGTGATCTTCCGAAGCCGCGTGAAATAGAAGAGATAATGAAAGATGAAGATTTTCTCGAACAGAAACGCCGGATAATGATGAGTGGCATTGAAGAGAAGGCGGAAGAAGAAGAGATACAATCTGAACATGAACAGAATAATGAATTAGAACCGGAAGAAGAAATAGAAAATGAAAACACGACTGAATAAATATCTCTCCGAATGCGGAATTGCATCCCGCAGAAAATCAGAAGAGTTTATAAAAGACGGCAGAATTGATATAAACGGAAAAACCGTGATAGACCTTGCTTTTACTGTTGACCCGGACAAAGATATTATTCAGCTTGACGGTGAGAGAATCAAACCTGAGAAAAAAGTTTACTACTTATTGAACAAACCAAAAGGATATATCACTTCAACCGATGATGAGAAAGGAAGAAAAACTGTTCTCGATTTGATAGAAACAAAACAGAAAATATTTCCGGTCGGAAGATTAGACTTCGACACCACCGGCGTTTTACTTTTGACCAATGATGGTGAATTCACAAATTACTTAACACATCCGGGCAACAAAATACCGCGTGAATATAAAGTTACACTACACAAACCTCTTGAAGAAGAAGATAGGTTGAAATTAATAAAAGGAATTCTACTCGATAGAAGAAAAAGTCGTTTTATTGAGATTAAATTTATAACTAAAGGTGAGCGCGATAAGGTATTGGTAACAGCCATTGAGGGAAGAAATCATTTTGTTAAAAATATGTTTGCCGCACTTGGATATTTTGTTGACCGTTTAGAGAGAACTAATTATGGCGGTTTAGAAGTGAAAGGGATTCCGGTTGGCAGCTATAGACTAGTATCTCATCGAGAGATAGAAAAATTATATGAAACATACGGTAAGTAAGTTATTCTTTATAATTCTTGTATCCGCATCATTTTCTTTCGCACAGCAAAAAGATTCTCTAAGCGAAAGAAAAACAGTCTCAAATTTAAATCCGCTTATTGAACTTCGCGATCAACTTGATGATTATTTCAACGATGCCAATTTCAGCAATGCAATTTGGGGTGTGTTAGTTAAATCATTAAAAACCGGAGAAGTGATTTATAAAAGGAATGCAGATAAATCATTCATACCGGCATCGAACATGAAGTTATTTACAAGTGCTGCTGCGCTTCTTCTTCTAGGTCCGGAATATGTTTACGAGACAAACTTTTATGTAAATGGCGATCTTGAAAAAGGAGTATTAAAAGGGGATCTCATAATTCAAGGTTCAGGTGATCCAACAATTTCAAACAGATTCTATGAGGGTAATCAAACAAAAATTTTTGAAGATTGGGCGGATACTCTTAAAGCGAGAGGAATTTGGATCGTAAAAGGAAATATTTATGGCGATGATTCATTTTTCGACAATGTCGGACTCGGAAATGGATGGACTTGGGATTATGAATCGAGTTGGTTTGCAGCACCGTCCGGAGCGTTGAGTTTTAATGATAACAGCGTTGAAATAAAAATTGAACCAAGCGAAATAAACTTTCCCTCCAAGGTTAGTTTAATACCCTATACAAAATATATATCAGTAATTTCTAAAGTCACGACGGTAGGTGAAAATACCGAATCGTCTGTATCAGTTGTTAGACAACGAGGGACCAATCAAATAATGGTCACGGGAACAATAAGTAAAGATTCCAAACCAATTATAGAACATGTTTCAATATCTGACCCGACAATGTTTTTTCTGACCGTGCTTAGAGAAGTTTTTGAAAGAAAAGGAATTGTTGTTCAAGGACGCATTGGAAATCTTAACAGCGCAGAAAACAATATTATTCCGGATGATATAACACCTCTGTATACTCATAGATCGGTTCAGTTAAAAATAATTATTAAAGAACTGAATAAGAACAGCAATAATTTTTATGCGGAACAAATATTAAAAACAATCGGTTTAGAAATTTATAATTACGGGACAGTGGAGAACGGTGTTAAAGCATGTGCAGAAATATTTAACTCGATGGGTATTAATCCGGAGAACATGGTTATGGCGGATGGTTCCGGATTATCGCGATTAGATTTAGTAACACCGAGACAGATTGTAAATCTTTTATCATATATGTATAAGAGCGATGAGTTCTCAAAGTTTTATGAATCATTGCCAATTGGCGGAATTGACGGGACATTGATCAATCGGATGAAGAAAACCACTGCCGAGAACAATGTTCGAGCAAAGGCGGGTTACAATAATAATGTTTCTTCATTATCCGGTTACTTGAAAACCATTTCCGGAGAGCCGCTTGTCTTTTCGATCATTGTAAATAATTATTTGGCACCACCAGCACTTGCCAACTACATTCAAGATAATGTGTGCCAACGTCTTGTAAATTTTATTAGAAATTAACCATCTTTTGAAGAGATAAATTTGGAGGAATATTGGAAAATATAAATCAGGTCCAGCCAACAGACGGCGGACATGAACAGGAATTTAATTTGTTGATGCAGCATCGTCATACTGAGCTGAATGAACTTATAGCAAAGGGCATTCAACCTTTTGCATATAATTTTGATATTAATAACTACTCAAATACTATAAAAAATAATTTTGAGCATTGGGAAAATAAGGATGTCAAAATTGCCGGAAGAATTTTGGCAATTCGTAGAATGGGTAAAGCAAGTTTTGCTCATATTCAGGATAACGAGGGAAAGATTCAGATCTATTTGAAGAAAGATGATATCGGTGATAATTATGATCTCTTCAAACTGCTTGATATCGGTGATATCGTAGGAGTCGAAGGTTTTGTATTCAAAACTAAAACCGGTGAAATCTCTGTTCATGGAAAATCTATTACCGTTCTTTCAAAATCAATCAGACCAATACCAATTCCTAAGGAATCTGTTGATGAACAAGGAAATAAAGTAATTCACGACCAGTTTGCTGATAAAGAACTTCGTTACCGTCAACGTTACTTAGATTTAATTCTGAATTCTGATGTCAAAGAAGTTTTCAGAACTCGATCAAAAATTGTTACTGAGATTCGAAAATATTTGGACAAAAACGGATTGTTGGAAGTTGAAACGCCAATTCTTCAACCACTTTACGGTGGCGCAACTGCGCGTCCTTTCGTAACACATCACAATGCGCTTGATATTGATCTTTACTTGAGAATTGCGGATGAACTTTATCTTAAACGTTTGATCGTCGGCGGCTTCGACGGTGTTTATGAAATCTCTAAAGATTTCCGGAATGAAGGAATGGACAAAACACACAATCCGGAATTCACAATGCTTGAGTTGTACGTTGCTTACAAAGATTATTTCTGGATGATGGACTTTGTTGAGAATATGGTTGCTAATTTATGCAAGAATGTTTTTGGCAAAACAGAATTTGAGATTGAGGGAAACAAAATTAATTTCAATCCGCCATGGCAAAGAATCTCTATGGTGGATGAATTGAAAAACAAAGTTGGAATTGATGTGCTGGCTGCATCAAATGAAGAATTGATTAAAATCTTAAAGACAAAAAATGTTGATATGGAAGGCGGAGAGAGTAAAGGTAAATTGATTGACCTTCTATTCGAGGTAACCGTTCAATCCGATTTAGTACAGCCAACATTCGTTCTAGATTATCCCGTCGAGTTATCGCCATTAGCTAAGAAGCACCGAAGCAGAGAGGGATTGGTTGAACGCTTTGAGGGATTTGTTCTTGGAAGAGAGATTTGCAATGCATTCAGTGAATTGAACGATCCGATCGATCAGCGTAGCCGTTTTGAAGATCAAGCGAAGATGAAAGAAGAAGGGGATGAGGAAGCTCATCAAATTGATGAAGATTTTGTTAGAGCCCTCGAATATGGAATGCCGCCAACTGCCGGTTTGGGAGTTGGAATTGATCGCTTGATTATGCTGCTCACTAATCAGCCGTCAATACGTGATGTGATTCTGTTTCCACAAATGCGTCCGCAAAAATAAGGACAATAATGAAAAACATTGTAAAGTATCTTCCATACTTCATGCTTGTTTTGATTATCGGAATTTATTTGGGAATTCAACTGGATAAATATTTCTCTTTCTCCGGTAATAAAAAACAAATTGATAAATTCAGCGAAGTTCTGAACTATACGGAAGATTACTATGTTGACACGGTTAATTCAAATAGGTTAGTTGAAGACGCTATTAAGGGAATGTTCAGTGAACTTGATCCTCATACCGTTTATATCTCGAAAGAGGAACAAACCGTCGCAGAAGAAACATTCAGAGGAAATTTTGATGGCATTGGCGTCGAGTTTCAAATTGTGAATGATACTATTACAGTTGTATCACCTATTTCCGGCGGACCAAGTGAAGCAGTTGGTATTATCTCCGGCGATAGAATTGTCAAGATAGACGGAAAGAGTAGTATCGGATGGAAAAATCAAGATGTAATAAAAAAATTGCGTGGAAGAAAAGGAGTGAGTGTTGAGCTTACCATTTTCCGTCCTTCTTCAAAAAGCACAAGCAACTATAAAGTTATTCGCGATAAAATTAATTTGTACTCTGTTGACGCTTCTTTCATGACTGATGATGTGACAGGTTACATCAATCTAACACGATTCTCAGAAACAACGACTACTGAAATGATAAGAGCTCTTCAAGATCTATCTTTGAAGGGGATGAAAAAATTAGTCCTCGATCTACGAAACAATCCGGGCGGATACGAAGTTCAGGCATCTAATGTTGCAGATCTATTTCTTGATGATAATAAACTGATAGTATATAACAAAGGTAGAGTCAAAAATTTTGATGAAGAATACCGTGCGGAGAAGACGTATCCTTATGAAAAAATTCCTCTAATTATTTTAGTCAACCGCGGTTCGGCTTCTGCCAGTGAAATAGTCTCGGGTGCTATTCAAGATTGGGATAGAGGATTAATAGTTGGTGAAACAACTTTCGGCAAAGGATTGGTTCAAAGTCCTATTGAACTTTCGGACGGATCTGCAGTTAGAATTACAATTGCAAAGTATTACACTCCTTCCGGAAGACCGATTCAGAGAGATTATAAAGACAAGAATAAATATTATAAAGAAGTAATGGCTCGTCAAGAATCTGATGGTGAAAACGTTGATCACAAAACAGAAAAAGATTCTACAAAACACAAGTTTAAAACTAAAAACGGTCGAATTGTATATGGTGGTGGTGGTATAACTCCGGATTATATAGTTGAAGCCGGTTCCATTTCTGATTATTCTGTCGAATTGAGAAGGAATAATGTTTACTATCAATTTGTCCGTAGTTACTTAGATAAAAACGGAAATATGCTTAGAGAAAAATATCAGGGTAACCTTAAAAAGTTTGTTAAAGAATTCCAATTTAATGATGAACAATTGCAAAACTTTATAAAGTATGCTGTGTCTCTCAAAGTTAAATATGATGCGAAAGGATTTTTGTCTGATAAAGAGTTGATCCGTGCTAACCTCAAAGCATTTGTGGCTCGCGATATTTTCAAAAACAGCGGCTGGTATTTAACATTATTGAAATCAGACCGACAATTTCAAAAAGCTATTTCTCTTTTTGGTGAAGCTGAAAGACTAAACGGGTTTTCAAAATAAGTTTGGCTAACGGATTGAAGCGAGAATAAGAACAAAAAGAAAATATATTAGTGAATAAAGAGACAAAACTATTTCCATATAAGGATTCATTTCCGAAACTTGATAAGTCAGTCTTCCTCGCATCGGGCGCAAAAATAATTGGCGATGTTGAGATTGGTGAGAATTCTTCCGTTTGGTATAACAGTGTAGTTCGCGGCGATGTTAATTATATTAAAGTTGGTTCCATGACTAATGTGCAAGATTGTTCAATGCTTTATGTTACAAATGGAAAATTCCCGTTGATTATAGGAAGTAAGGTTACTATTGGTCACAGTGTAACCTTGCACGGATGTATTCTAAAAGACTTATGTTTGATAGGGATGAACGCAACTGTTCTAGATGGCGCTGTTGTTGAAGAAAAAGCAATAATTGCAGCGGGTGCTCTAATTAAACCCGGGTTTATAGTACCTTCGGGTAAATTAGCAGCAGGTGTTCCGGCGAAAGTAATTCGTGAATTGACAGAAGATGAGTTGGCAGAGTTTGAAATATCTGCCGAGCGTTATGTTGAGTATACAAAGATCACAATAGATTCGCTTTTAAAAAATGATTATTCAATCGAGTGGTAATTTTGTGAAGAATGTTTTTGTCTCTAATGAGAAGGGAATTAAGGTCGCTAAAAAATCTGTTCATAAAATTGTAAATTTGATATGCGCTGACTTAAATCTTAGCGTTGATTCTTTAGAATTCAATTTCATATCATCAGAAACAATGGTTAGTGTAAATAGTAAATATTTGCAACATAATTTTGGGACAGACATAATAACCTTTGATTATTCCGATGGAAAAAATAATTTAGACGGCGAAATTTTTATTTCTTTGCAAGATGCGGTAGAAAACAGTAAAAAGTATCAAGTTTCAGCCGATAATGAATTGTTGAGATTAATAGTTCACGGTATCTTGCATCTGATAGGATACGATGATTCAACGGTAGCAAAAAGAAAAAGAATGAAATCAGTTGAAGACAAATTGGTTAATAACTTCAATAAATTCTCAAAAGGTTTGATAGTAAAAAAATGACATCAAAAATTGTAGAAGTTTTAGCAAAAATATTAGAAGGATTAGGGAACAATTCCTCGATTGAGGAAGTAAATCGTTCATTAATGAAAAACAAGCAATTTGATAAACAAATTTTAGGAATTGCATTCAGTTTGATTTACGATAAAATTCTCTATAAAAAAGCGCATTCAAAAGAAAAAGAAATTAAGAAGAAAAGTAGTACTCGATTTTTGTCTGATTCTGAAAAAGAAACTCTTGGCATAGATAATTATAACTATCTTCTCCATCTTATAAATGTGGGTTTATTAGAGATAGAGAATTTGGAAATCATTTTAGATCAAATCACCATCTTTCCAGAAAGCAGAGTCACCCGTAGAGAAATCAATTGGGTCATTCTCCTGTCGTTAGTCGAATTTGATTCTGAAATTTTACCCGGAAGCAGAATGTTGCTCTACTCTTCCGATACTGTCAACTAAAAGGTAATCTTAATGAGTAAAGACCTTATTATTGTGGAGTCGCCCTCCAAAGCAAAAACTATTAATAAATATGTTGGTAAAAAATATATTGTCGAAGCCACTGTTGGACATATAAGAAATTTACCGAAGACTAAACTTGGCATTGATATAGAGAACGGTTTTGAACCAAGTTTACTAAACATACGCGGTAAAGGCGATATCATAAAAAAAATCAAATCGTTAGCTGCCAAATCTGATAAAATATATATTGCGACCGATCCCGACCGCGAAGGCGAAGCAATTGCGCAAGATGTGGTTGATATCTTAACGGCAGCTCAAAAAGAAAAAATTGAACGTGTGCTCTTTAACGAGATTACAAAGAAAGCCGTTAATGAAGCGTTGAAGAACACAATCAAAATAGATGAACATCTGGTCACATCTCAGCGCGCGCGTCGTGTGATGGACAGAATTATTGGTTATCAGGTAAGCCCTTTTCTTTGGCGCGCCGTCATCGAAGCTTACGGAAGTTCTTTATCCGCCGGTCGTGTGCAATCCGTTGCCTTGCGATTGATTTGTGAACGCGAAGATGATATAGAAAAATTTATTGCAACAGAATACTGGTCTATTGTTGCTGTCTTCACAACAGAAAAAGGTGAAGAACTTCGTGCAAAGTTATATGAGGTGAATGGAAAACAGATCAAGGTACCTCCTAAACCTCAAATGACTGATGAAGATTGGGATGAATTCCTAAAAACAAATTTTGCAATTACAAAAGCAGAGTTGGCAAATCAAATTGCTGAGACTCTTCGTTCTAAAGATAATTTCTATATTTCTGATCTCACAAAGAAAGAAAGCAGAAAAAATCCATATCCGCCATTTATTACGAGCAGTCTTCAGGTTGAGGCATCACGTAAGCTTCGATATCGTTCTCGCAGAACAATGATGCTCGCTCAACAATTATATGAAGGTATTGATCTTGGCGCCGAAGGTACAACGGGTTTAATAACTTATATGAGAACCGACTCAACCCGATTGAGTGAGGATGTCGTTTCCGAAGCGAGAAATTTTATTAATGAAAAATATGGCGCTCAATATTTACCAGAAAAGCCAAAAACTTATGAACAGAAAAACAAAAAAAATGTTCAAGATGCGCACGAAGCCGTCCGCCCAACATCTTTAAAATATACTCCGGAATTTGTCAAAGAGTTTTTAGATGAAGCTCAATTCAAGTTGTATGAATTAATCTGGAAACGTTTCATCGCGTGTCAAATGGAATCTGCCCGTTTGGAAACAACTACAGTCAGTGTCGCATCAGATGAATTTGTATTCAGAAGTTCCGGTACAACAATTTTGTTTGACGGTTATATGACCTTGTACGATGAGGACTTGGAAGACAAAGAAGATCAAAATGGAAATGGTTTATTGATTCCTGCCGGATTAGAAATAAATCAGAAAATGGGATTGAAAGAGTTGAATCCAAATCAGCACTTTACAAAACCACCACCGCGTTTTACTGAAAGTTCCTTAATCAAAGAATTGGAGAGCAACGGAATCGGTCGTCCGAGTACCTATGCGAGTATCATGGGAACGATCATTGACAGAAAATACGTTGAACAAATAGAACGCAAATTGATTCCTACCGAACTTGGCAGAAAAGTGAATACTATACTTGTTAAAAATTTTTCTAATATTTTCAATGTGAACTTTACAGCGAAGATGGAAGAGGAGTTAGATTTAATTGCCGATGGGGAAATTGGGTACTTGAAAGTATTAAACGATTTCTATGAGCCATTTTCGAAAACATTAAAGGAAGTTGAAGCAAATCTCGAAAAGATCAAATGCGATAAATGCGGTTCGGATATGGATATAAAGATGGGGCGCTTTGGAAAATATTTAGCATGTACAAATTATCCCGAGTGTAAGAATATAAAATCTCTTAAGGAATTTGCCCCGAATGGCGGCGCACCGGAACCGACCGGCGATGAATGTCCAAAATGCGGTTCAAAAACTGTTTACCGCGAAGGTAAATTTGGTAGATTTATTGGCTGCGAAAAATATCCGGATTGCGATTTCACAAAAATTGTAACTCTCGGTTTGAAATGC
>Ga0265292_1001273_pt1 | contig 23244 bp, 18 predicted proteins | sample Munlanlewell296A_FD_189080 | JGI IMG/M metagenome (GOLD analysis project Ga0265292, IMG submission 189080) | Leachate microbial communities from a municipal landfill in Southern Ontario, Canada - Leachate well 296A | ecosystem: Engineered > Solid waste > Landfill > Unclassified | place: Canada... | reverse complement strand
AAATCTACCGCCAACTTCCTTTTTGTTTCCTGGCTGTCTTTGCTGCCTCGCTTTTTTATCATTATCATCTCATAAAGATACAAAATAAATTTTAATGTATCACTAAATTATGCTCTCATTAATAACTACCCCATATTTGTGTACCTATACTATTTCAGTGATGGGCATAACTACGTTGTTTATAGACCATAATCCGCTGTTTATTGACTCCCGCTTTCATTGCTTTCTTTAATCAGATATTCTTGCATAAGGATCAAAATTACGATTATGACACAGGGCTTCGTATGGGTAAAGAGCGCTGGAAATATATTGTTGAAATAATGATGAAGAAATAAACAGTTCTAAAAATAATGGGCTTGATTGTGTTACGCCCGGATATTGGCTTCTGATAAAAGCTGCAAAAATACCTGAGATGAAATCGGTAAATTGATTCCTAATAAAAAACAGATTAAATGGAACAAACGATAGATTCACTCAAAAAGACCGCAAGGCTTGCGGGCTTACTATACCTTATTGGTGGAATCATGGCAGCCTATGGTATGATGTATGCTCCATACCAGACAACGGTACAGGAAGACAGTTTTGCAACTGCTCAAAAAATTCTTAACAACGAGTTTTTATTTCGCGCGAAGATTGTCAGTAATCTTACCGGCGCGATCCTGTTTGTAATATTAGTATTTGTGCTTTATCGTTTGTTTAAAAATGTAAACGAACATAAGGCCAAATTAATGGTTACTTTTCTGATCCTGCAAGTTCCCATTACTTTTCTTCTTGAGACCTTCAAGATTACCGCCCTTATGCTTTTAAAAGGAGAAATAATGAAATCACTTGATCCTGCACAGGCACAGGATATGGCAATGTTATTTATTAAAACGCACCATTACGGACTTATTATTTTAGAAATATTCTGGGGGCTCTGGCTTATACCCTTTGGACAATTGGTTTATAAGTCAGGATTCATTCCCCGAATACTGGGAATATTTTTAATTATGGGCGGTATAGCTTACATCATCGAAAGTTTTACAACGCTGCTTTTCCCCGGTTACAGAGCATTTGTTAGCCAATTTGCATTTGTGTTTTACGGATTAGGAGAACTTTCAATAATTCTATGGCTTTTAATTAAGGGTGTGAAAAATAATATACCAACAATTGACAAACAATAACGAACGCACAACAAGTTGGTGATGTAACAATTTCAAAGGACAATCTTTATACTTTAAATTAAAGAATCAAAAAATGAACCCAAATAGTAAGACCGTTAAAACTTCACCACAATTTTATGCTAAAACTGCGGGAGTCCTTTTCCTCATTTCAATCCTGGCGGGAGGATTCGGTGAATTCTTCGTTCTTAACAAACTGATTGTATCAGGTGATGCAACAGCTACCGCCATCAATATCCATGCCTCTACCTCACTTTTCCGCCTGGGCTTCGCAAGCTACCTTGCAGAAGCTGTATGTGATGTTTCATTAACGGTGATTCTATACCTATTGCTTAGGCCGGTTCGTAAAGATATTGCATTACTTGCAGCCTTTTTTGGACTGGTGTCAACCGTCACTTTCGCATTCGCTGAACTATTCTATTTTGCGGTGTTACTAATATTGGACGCTGACTATCTGAAGACTTTTTCGCCTAATCAAGTGAACTCTCTCGTGCTGCTGTCGCTCAAGTTGTATGGATATGGTGGTGGGATATTCATGGTGTTCTATGGGGTTGCTTCTATTCTCCGTGGATATTTAATCTTTCAATCGGGTTATTTACCAAAGTTTTTGGGTATACTGCTAGTGCTCGCTGGCGCTGGCTTTGTTATCAGAAACTTTTTGCTTATCCTGGCACCGGACTATGCATCCGACTTCCTCCTTTTGCCAACACCTCTCGCCATCCTCGCACTGGCCCTGTGGCTTCTTGTGAAGGGCGTGAATGTTACGAAGTGGAACAAGCAAGTAAGTATGGAGTCGGGTAGAGAAGCGTCAACCGAAATATAGGATAGATGAAAATAAGCACCTCTATTGTTATAGACCTCCTTGTAATACCTTGGTCTTATGTATTAAAAAACTACAGCTTAAAACCAAAGAAAAATAAACATGAAAAAAATAATATTGCTGATAGTCATTTATTTTTTTATGACTTTACCGGGATACTCCCAAAAATCAGATACGATCATAATTGATGCTTCTAAAGTAAACACCAAAGTATTAATACCCGGTACACACCGGTATTTAGTTTACTTTAAAATGGGCAAAGACAGCAGCCGAAAAATGCACCAGCTTTGGTCTAGGTCAATTGCCTTTATAAATTATGAAAGTAAAGAGGCTATATCTGTTACCCAGGAATGGGAAGACAACGATACTGTTGTTCATAAAACTTATTCAGTGCTTGATAAAAAAGATTTTGCTACTCTTTACCACGAAGGCTGGTGGAAAAGAAACGGTAAATCTACTTTTGATTTCATCAAAAAGGAGGCAAAAGACAAAGATGTTCTACTCATTGAGAAAAAAGATTCCAACAGTATTAAGCAACAAATAGCTTTTGAAATTGCCTGTTCGCAATACTTTCTAAACTGGCACCTCGACCTTGAAGTTTTTCCATTACTTCCGTATAAAAATGGGGTGACATTTAAAATAAACTTCTATGATCCAGGCTTTGGAGTGCCTAAGTATGTGTCTTACAGCGTTATTGGTAGCGGATTTCTTACGGGATACAATAATCAAAAAATAGATTGCTGGTTGTTAAAGCACGGTAGTCTTCCACGAAACCAGGAACTTTTCTGGATAAGTAAACAAACCAAAGAAGTTTTAAAACTGGAACAGACGTTTGCCGGCGGAAGAGGCAGGTATAAGATAAAACTTGGATACAGCTATTAAGTATTTATTGACACCTGATAATCTAAGAAAGAAAGGAAAAAAAGCTGTTATGAGAAAAATACGACTAAGCACGAACTTTGCAGTATTCCTGCTTTTTTTTGGTGTTGCTGCACTGGAGGCATTTCAAACAGCCAATTGGGCCAAAGCTGCGTTTTGGGTAGCTATTGGTATTGTTTTCCTGGTAGCGGACAACCTGAAAAAAAATAACAAGGAGTAAGCCTCTTGAAATTTATTATATATGAATGTTTCGGATTAACTTAACATAATCAATAAATAGCTGATAAAATGACAATCACCACCATCGACGATTCACAACGAAAAGCTGCAAAAGTCGCCGGACTTGCTTGCCTGTTGACCACAGCGATAATCGCTGCTGCTAATTTTGGTATCAATGCTCGTCTAATGGTCGAGAGCAATGCTGTAGAAACCGCGAAGAATATTTTGGCGCATGAATCACTATTTCGTTTCGACATCATCGCTTACCTGATTTATTGCGCAGGCATTCTAGTACTACTCACAGCACTTTACGTAATCCTAAAGCCGGTAAACCGGGCTGTTGCATTGCTTGCGACATTCTTAAGATTCGTGTATGCTTTGGTGTGGATTTTTATAGCACTCAATTTTTTTACTGCTCTGCGTCTTATCGGCAGCACTGATTATTTGCGAGTTTTTGAAGCGGATCGTTTGCAGGCTTTGGCAAAGCTTTACCTCTCTGGTTATGATGCCTATTATGTTGGCTTGCTGTTTTGGTCATTAGCCTCTACAGTTTGCAGTTGGTTGTGGTATAAGTCGAATTATATCCCAGGAGTACTGGCTGCTTTCGGTTTAATCTCTTCTGCGTGGTGTGTGGCCTGTACCATTGCTTTCATCATTTTCCCTGACTTCGCCAGCACAGTTAACCTCTGGTGGTTCGATTCGCCTATGGCTATTTTCGAAATAGTATTGAGTTTTTGGCTTTTGTTTAAGGGATTAAGGCCATCCGGGAGAATTCTAAATAACCAAACTAACTAACATGGAACAAAACATCCCTTCACTAAAAAAACAGCAAGACTTGCCGGCGTATTTTAATACTGGATACATAGTACAAAGTATTCAGTATTGAGTAAAAAAAGGCAAACAATTAATGATATGGGCAAAAAGTATCGTTCAAACTGAAAAGATGGCTTGGCTGGTACCCGTTTCAAAAATTTAGCTTTATACTTAGACTGGAAAACGATACAGCTTATGACAAACAAAAAAGAATTTATACCAGCATTAGGCTACGATTGGTTGACGGGTTTCTACGACTTGACAATTAAATTGACAATGCCCGAAAAGAAATTTAGAGCAAAACTCATTGACGAATTGGAACCTGAAAACAATGAAACTATTTTAGAGTTTGGTTTCGGAACAGGACAAAATATAATTCTTGCTCATCAGCGAAATGACTTTGCTAAACTTAGAGGCGTAGATATTGACCCCAAAGTAAAAGCAATCGCAGAGCATAAAATCAATAAACTTGGACTTGACATACCCCTTGATCTCTATGATGGGAAAATATTCCCGTATGCCAACAACTCCTTTGACAAAGTATTCAGTTCATTGGTTTTTCATCAGCTTGACAAGGAAACTAAATTATCTTGTTTAAAAGAAATTTATCGGGTGTTAAAACATAATGGACAACTTACAATTGGAGATTGGGGACAAGCCAAAACCAAAATGATGCGAATTGCCTTCTATTTTGTTCAAATTCTTGACGGTTTTAAAACTACAAACGATAATGTAAATGGACTTTTACCTAAATTAATAGAACAGGCGGGTTTTAAAAATGTAACTGAAATGGATTTCATAAATACCAAGATTGGGACTTACTCTTATTACAAAGCAACTAAATAAATGAACAAGAACTTGACAGAAATTTTATCGTGGAACAGAAGCTCAGCCGCTAACACGTCAATACGGGCTTCAACAAGACATGAAACGAACAACCTGATAAAACAAATTTAACTGGTAACCAAGCATGAAACTCTTAGAAAAACAAGATTACAAAATACTTACTGAACCCTTAAAGAAAGTTACCATTAATAACTTATTTGCCCGTTCAGTAGTTGAACATAAAGTAACTGGTAAGATTTTCGTTGATGATCCAGGCAATCCCCAAACCTTTTATGTGGTTCATCCTTATGGCATGACATTGTTATTTGGCGACTGCAACAACGAAGCATTCAATAGCAGTTTTCGTGACTATTCGCTAAACATACATCATGTTCGGGTTACGCATGAATGGATGCAGGCGTTTCCCGGCAATTGGAACAATGTTCTCAGGGAATTATTTAAAGACCACTTAATTAAATCGGCAGAGAATAAGGCGAAGGAAGAAACAGGAATCATTGAGCTGAATACCAGGGTTAATTTCAGGTTCAACCGCGATAAATACCTGAACTTCAGGAAAACAAACCTTGCTCCGGATATAAGGATTGTCAGAACGGATAAGCAGATTTTCAGGGATATGAAAGGAAGTGTTGTTCCATTTTATTTTTGGGATAGTGAAGATGACTTTCTGAAAAATGGAGTAGGGTTTAGCTTATTTTATAAAGATAAATTGGCCTCAACCGCTTATTCATCATACATTCATGACAACAAGTTTGAATTAGGTATTGAAACTGTTGAAGCCTTTCGTGGTAAAGGATTCGCGGAATATACCTGTTCAGCCCTGATTGACTATTGTATTGAAAATAATTATGAACCCATTTGGGCATGTCGTTTAGAAAATATTGGCTCATACAAATTAGCTCAGAAAATCGGATTCATACCATCGGCAGAAATACCCTATTATAGATTAAGTAAATGAGCTTTCACCATATTGTTGAAACCCAACAAAATACTGCCACCGGCATTGGCTGGAAAATAATAGGATGGTACCCGGGTTCTTTCACAGTGGCGGTAATTTTTATGACCGGCCCGGATAAAATCAACGTTTAACAGAATGTAACTTTATGAATGCCATAATTTATAAATGCTCCCAATTAAAAGCTAACACCCGTTAACCTTTGCCTCCAATACTGTAAATTTGTACTTGAGCCCAAAACAAGTGCATGCCATATACCCCCCAGCATAAAATTCGAATAGTAACAGCCGCCAGTTTATTTGATGGCCATGATGCCGCCATTAATATCATGCGCCGGATTCTACAGGCACAGGGGGCCGAAATTATTCATCTCGGCCATAACAGAACGGTGGCAGAAATTGTAGAATGCGCCATTGAGGAAGATGTGCAGGGTATAGCCATTACCAGCTACCAGGGCGGACATGTAGAATTTTTTAAATATATGAAGGACCTGCTGGATCAAAATGGCTGTGGTCATATCAAAATATTCGGCGGCGGCGGCGGCACCATTTTACCGGAAGAGATCAGAGAACTGCAGTTATACGGCATATCCAAAATTTATAGTCCGGACGACGGCCGAACCATGGGCCTGGAGGGTATGATCGAAGACCTGATCAGGCAATGTGATTTTAGTTTGAATGGCAACGGTCTCTATAAAAATCCGATGACACTGGGTGAAGTAAAAGATGTACGCGAAGTTGCCCGTGCGATTACTAATGCAGAAAATGGAACCCCACCCCCCAACTCCCAACTTCCTACTCCCATTTCCTCCATCCCTGTCCTGGGCATTACCGGTACCGGTGGCGCCGGAAAAAGTTCGGTTACAGATGAGATTGTAAGAAGATACCTGCATGCATTTACAGATAAAACCATTGCCGTAATATCTGTTGATCCGTCTAAGAAAAAAACGGGTGGTGCATTGCTGGGCGACAGGATTCGCATGAATGCCATCTCGCATGGCCGTGCTTATATGCGCAGCCTGGCTACCAGGGATGATAATACCGCATTGAGCGCGCATGTGCAGGAAGCGATTGATATTTGTAAGGAAACCCGATTCGATTTTATTATTTTGGAATCCGCCGGCGTTGGTCAGAGTGATGCTTCTATCCTGGATTATTGCGATGTGAGTTTATATGTGATGACACCAGAGTACGGCGCCGCCTCTCAACTGGAAAAAATAAATATGCTGGATTATGCGGATATTGTCTGTATCAATAAATTCGATAAAGCCGGCGCCCTGGATGCCTTGCATGATGTTCGCAAACAATACAAACGAAACCATCAGTTATTTGCTGCCAAAGATGAGGACCTGCCCATTGTAGGTACCATCGCCGCCCAGTTTAATGATGCAGGTATCAATGAATTATTTGACCGGATCATTGATACGATAGCGAAAAAATGTACGATCACTTTCTCTGGTACCCCCTCTATGCATAGCAGGGCGGGTAAGGGTGAATTGACCACCACCAAATCGCAGATCATTCCGCCTAAACGGGTTCGTTACTTATCTGAAATTTCAGAGAATAACAGGAGCTATGATGCCTGGGTTAGCGAACAGTGCTTGATGGCCACTAAGCTGTATCAAATCAGTGGTACCATCCATGCATTACACCATACCCCGGGTTTGCATAAAAAAGAGAGTCGTACCGAGCCCGCGCTTTTAGAAATGAAGATGCATTTTGAAAAACTATTTCATCCTGCCTGTAAAAAACTGGTGGATCAGTGGCCTGCCCTCTGTAAAAAATACGCGTCAGACTTTTTTGAATATGAAGTAAGGGGTAAGGGGATCAAACAACCATTAAAGGTTACCTCTTTAAGTGGTACCAGGGTTCCTAAATTGGTTTTACCCCGATACAAAGATTGGGGAGATATACTTCGCTGGCAATTACAGGAAAATGTGCCCGGCGAATTTCCCTATACTGCCGGTGTGTTTGAACTGAAAAGGCAGGGCGAAGATCCAACCAGGATGTTTGCCGGTGAAGGAGGGCCCGAAAGAACCAATAAACGGTTTCATTATGTTTCTATTGGCCAGCCGGCTATCCGTTTATCTACCGCGTTTGACAGTGTTACTTTGTATGGCGAGGATCCTGCACGCCGCCCTGATATCTACGGGAAAGTAGGTAACAGCGGTGTTAGCGTGGCTACATTGGATGATGCCAAAAAATTATATAGTGGCTTTGATCTTTGTGATGCCAAGACCTCGGTAAGCATGACCATTAATGGCCCTGCTCCCATGATACTGGCATTTTTTATGAATGCCGCTATTGACCAGTTATGCGAAAAATGGATAGAGGCAAATAATAAATGGCCCGATGTGGATGCGTATATACGGGAAAAATTCGCGCATCTGCCCAAACCTGTTTATTATAATCCTGCATTGCCTGAACGTTTACCCGAAGGTAATAAGGGGTTGGGCCTTCGATTATTAGGTATTAGCGGAGATGAAGTTTTGCCCCAGGAGGTATATGAAAAAATAAAAGCGGAAGCGCTGGCACAGGTAAGAGGAACCGTGCAGGCCGATATACTAAAAGAAGACCAGGCACAGAATACCTGCATCTTCTCAACCGAATTTGCCTTAAAGCTGATGGGTGATGTGCAAGCTTATTTTATTGATCAGAAAGTGCGTAATTTCTATAGTGTCAGCATCAGTGGTTACCATATCGCGGAAGCCGGCGCCAATCCCATTACACAATTGGCATTTACTTTATCAAATGGGTTTACCTATGTAGAATATTACCTGAGCAGGGGAATGCATATTGATGATTTCGCGCCCAACCTTTCTTTCTTCTTTAGTAATGGTATGGATCCTGAATATAGTGTGATTGGCCGCGTGGCCCGCCGTATATGGGCAAAAGCCATGAAACAAAAATACAAAGGCAATGACCGCTCACAGAAACTGAAATACCATATTCAAACCAGTGGCCGCAGTTTGCACGCGCAGGAAATTGATTTCAATGATATCCGTACTACCCTGCAGGCATTGTACGCGATATACGATAATTGCAATAGCCTTCATACCAACGCGTATGATGAGGCCATTACCACACCCACCGAAGAAAGTGTGAGAAGGGCCATGGCCATACAACTGATTATTAACCGCGAACTGGGAACGGCTGTTACAGAAAATTTTATACAGGGTAGTTTTGCTATTGAAGAATTAACGGACCTGGTGGAAGAAGCGGTGCTGACTGAATTTGACCGTATTACAGAACGGGGCGGTGTATTGGGTGCCATGGAGCGTATGTACCAGCGTAATAAGATACAGGAAGAGAGCCTCTATTATGAAACACTGAAACATACAGGCGAATTACCATTGATAGGCGTGAATACTTTTTTGAATAAAAAAGGAAGCCCCACTATTTTGCCCGGTGAAGTGATCAGAAGTACTACCGAAGAAAAAGATCAGCAGATACAAAACCTGCTGGCTTTTCAAAAAAGGAATGAGGGCCACAGCGATAAGGCGTTACAAAAACTGAAAACAGCCGCCATTAACAATGAAAACCTGTTTGCCGAATTAATGGAATCTGTTAAGTATTGCTCACTCGGACAGATTACCCACGCCCTGTATGAAGTAGGCGGACAGTATCGTAGAAATATGTGAGTGGAAATTTTGCTTATCTTAACACCTTCTTTTATAAACAGCGAGTTGAATATGTATACAAAATTATTTTTAGCAGGGGCCTGTTTTTTTGGTGGAACGGCTTTTTTACAGGCACAGGTTCCCTTTAAAAAAATAGATACCACGATGAAGTTGGGCAAATCAGGGTACCGTTTAACCTGCAGTAACAAGGGTACGGATAAAAATACAACGTCTGTTTCACCTATCGGCTTTGATAAAGCGGTGAGGGAATTTTCCTTTGATATCAAAGGAAGAATTACCAAAGCGGAAGTGGATGATGTTAACCGCGATGGATATCCTGACCTGGTGATCTATGTGATGAATAATGATTCGATTCCCAAAGGCAATGTGATTGGTATCAGTTCAGAAAAAAATGAAAATGTGGCGCCCATCCTGTTCCCGGATATTTATGATGATCCGAAATTGCGTATTGGCTATAAAGGAAATGATACTTATTTTTTGATGGAAGGAAACCTGATGCGCCGCTTCCCGGTATATCCGGCAGATAGCGCGTCGCTAACTTCCGGTACCGGAACCCTATACAGACAGATTCAATACCAGGTAATACCCGGAGACAGGGGTGGCTATAAATTTAAGCCGCTGAGAAGCTATGAATTTACCAAACAATAGAAAATGGTGTATGATTGCCTGAAATAAACAGGCCTTATTAATTAATTGTTGCTTCCGGTTTTACCGCTTCATTATTTGTATTTTTGATTTTCTTTTTAATAGCCTATATATGAAAATTTTTTTCACTTTTACATGGGTACTTGTATTTACTGCCATCGGTTTTGCCCAAACCATCCAGGATATTGAATTAAATAAGGTTACACTCCCCAATGGATGGAGTTTAACACCTGTTGGCCGTAGCTTTCCGCTGGGCGATCTTCCACTGAATATCGCGGTGGGTAAGTCAAAAAAATTAATGGCAGTTACCAATAATGGCCAGGGTGTACAAAGCATTCAGTTAATTGATCCTGCCACAGAAAAAGTATTGGATAATGTAGTAGTGCCAAAAAGCTGGTATGGGTTACAATTCAGCAATGATGAAAAAAAATTATACGCTTCAGGCGGACATGACAACTGGATTTTAGAATATTCGGTAGAGAATAACAGGCTGGTACTGAATGACAGTATAGTACTTGGAAAAAGATGGCCCAACAAAGTAGCGCCCGCCGGTATCGCGATAGATGATGCTAAACAGGTACTGTATGTAGTATCCAGGGATAGCAAATCACTCTACCTGGTTAACCTGCAAACAAAAAAAGTTGAGCATACCATCGCATTAGGAGGAGAGGCTTATGCCTGCATCTTATCTCCCGATCAGAAAAATTTATATATCAGTTGCTGGGGATGCGATAAAGTATATGTGTTTGATACCGAAAAAAAGAATGTGGTAGCTGAAATTACAGTGGGCGATAATCCCAATGAATTGGTCCTGTCAAAAAACGGTAAATATTTATATGTAGCCAATTCAAACGATAACTCCGTTTCTGTGATTAATACTTCAGGGAAACAGGTTATTGAAACATTGAATGTAGCGCTTTATCCTGATGCACCCAATGGCTCTACTACCAATGGACTGGCTTTGAATAAGGATGAAAAATTATTGTATATAGCCAACGCCGATAATAATTGCCTCACTGTATTTGATGTATCAAAGCCGGGCCAGAGTAAGAGCAGGGGCTTTATTCCGGTAGGCTGGTATCCCACCAATGTAAAAGTAATTGGCAATAAGATATTTGTCGCTAATGGAAAAGGATTTTCTTCCATGGCCAATCTGTACGGTCCCAATCCTTTCGGCATTAAGCAGGAGGTTGTTTATCAGCAAGGTGATCCTAACCGTCCGAAAGAAGTACAATATATTGCCGGCCTGTTTAAAGGAACGATGAGTGTAATAGATGAACCAACCGAAAATCAGTTGGCTGTATATTCCCAGGTGGTCTATCGGAATACGCCCTATAATAAAGTAAAAGAGCAGTTGGCACAGGGAGAGGCGGGTAATCCTATCCCACGCAAAGTGGGTGAGCAGGGCCCTATCAAATATGTGTTTTATGTTATCAAAGAAAACAGGACCTACGACCAGGTTTTGGGAGATATCAAAGAAGGCAATGGCGATCCGCGCCTGGTATTATTTGGTGAAAAGGTTACCCCCAATCAACATGCACTGGCAAAAGAATTTGTATTGCTCGATAATTTTTATGTAGATGGAGAAGTAAGCGCCGATGGACATAACTGGAGCATGGGCGCGTATGCTACTGATTTTTTAGAGAAGAACTGGGTAAGCAGTTATGGTGGCCGTGGTGGCGCCTATGACGCGGAGGGTAAAAGGGAAGTTGCCAATAATAAGGGAGGTTTTATCTGGGATCATTGCAAACGTGCCGGGGTGAGTTACAGGACCTATGGTGAATTCGCGGATAATTATCAGCCTAATATACCGGTACTAAAAGATCATTACTGCCCGTATTTTACCGGGTATGATAATAAAGTGCAGGATACTGTTCGCTTTTACCAGTGGAAGCGCGATTTCGATTCTTTACTGGCAATAAACGCGGTTCCCAGGTTTAATAGTGTACGTTTCTGTAATGACCATACAGAAGGGTTACGAAAAGGAAGACCCACACCATACGCGCATGTGGCAGATAATGATCTGGCCGTTGGTCTTTTTGTAGAATACCTGAGCAATAGTCCTATCTGGAAAGAAACCGCCATATTTATCCTGGAAGATGATGCGCAAAACGGCGCCGATCATGTGGATGCACACAGGAGCCCTGCTTATGTTGCAGGAGGTTTTGTAAAAAGAGGATTTGTAGATCACACAATGTATTCAACCTCTTCTATGTTGCGTACGATGGAACTGATATTAGGGATCGCTCCTATGAGCCAGTACGACGCGGCTGCACAACCCATGTGGCGCAGTTTTACCGGCGTGCCCACCCTTACACCCTTTACCGTAAGGGCCGCTAATATTGACCTGCTGGAAAAAAATACCGCTATGAATGAATGGCAACGCAGATCAGAAAAATTTAATCTTACTAAAGAAGATGCTGTTCCGGATCTTGAATTCAACCGGGTTTTATGGCATGGATTAAAAGGGAGTGACGTGGCTTTTCCAGGGCCAAAGCGAGCGGCATTTTTTAATCAAACAAAAAAAACCGGGAAGGATGCTGAGTAATGCGGGATGATGCATTAGCGCCCTGAGGTGATGATTATTTTAGTAACTATTTTTTCGTAACCACTATCATCCCTGATAATAACCAGGTAGAGGCCACCGGCTATTTTTTGACCCCGGTAATTGCGCCCATCCCAAATGGCCTGGCCACCCAATGCGTGTGTTTGGTATACTAACCTGCCATTCAGTTCAGTAATTTTAACCAGTGCATTGTCTGCCAATCCACGAATGGCAATGGTTCCGTTATAACCCGGTGGTACAGGATTGGGGAAGACCAATACATTTTCATTGCCGGCGCCCCCTTCTGTTGCCGTACTTCTGAAACTACAGATACCATTCAGGGTGGCTATAAATACTTCACCGGTAACGGGGTCAACCGCTATTTTTTTAACATCATTATGTAGTAAGGGACTATTTTCTTCTGTAAAACGATACATAATTTTATCTCCATCCGGCGAGATCAGCCACAGACCATTTTTAGTGCCTATCCATTTCCGGTTGGCACCATCCACTGCCATGCATTGTACGGTTTCATCTTTAAATAACAACCCGGCAAACCGGTCCTGCTGTACTATGGGTAACAGGGCATCGCAACTTCGCGCGCTAAATACATCAGCCATACATTGAATAATGCCAATACCCCTGTCGGTACCTACCCATATAAAACCATTCTTATCTTTTACCAAACAGAGAACCTGATTGCCCGGAAGATTTCCATTACCGCTGCCCTGCCTGTAAAATTTCCACCTGTCATCAGCGATATTATCAATACTTTGACCGGGGTTATAGCAGAAAACGCCGTTGTCTTTCGGACTCACTATCCATAACTGGTTACTATCATCCACTACTATCTGGCCCACCGCGTTTTCAACATGACTGAATGGAATGGTGAAGGCCTTCCAGTTGCCATCGGCCTTTTTAACCTGCAGGTTTTGCGCGGCCCCATAATTGCTGATCCATAAATGATGGTTCTGATCAAAAGCCAGTCCACTTACCCGGTAACTACCCTTGCCTGTTATTGCTTCCTGTAAGGTGCTATTATTTTTTTTATAGATGATGGGTGGCGATCCTTCTATAAAATTAACCAGTCCGCCTCCATAGCTACCGGCCCAAACAGTTTGGTTAATGGGATCGATAGCCAGAGCAATAAAGTCGGTGACAGAATCGAGCCCGGGTGTATTATTACTATTTTTGTATTGCCAGCCATCCTGTTTAAAAGTAAATACGCCATCTGTGTTGAACTGGTTCTGCCAGTTACTGTTAATGCTGCCCGCCGCGGCATAAAGTAGGTTATCCTTACTTACCATATCGCCATCCGCTTTTCCAGGTGGGCCATTGGGGATATACCGTTCAAAGCCTGTTCCGAAAGAGGATAAGCCACCTAACCTGTCGGCAATCCATACAATGCCGTTATCCGATATAGCTGAACCGGGCAGTAATAGTACGTTGCTTTGCGCGATAGTTTTTTCAATGGTGCCATTTGTATTTACTACTATCACCCGTGCATTACCATTGGTATTTCGTTGACAGATCAACAGTTTATTTTCGGATGCTGTTATATTGGTGATGGGCCATGCGGTATCCGCGTACAGCAAGCGCCAGCTATTACCCTGTAAGCTGAATACCGAGTCGTTCTTTTCGGCAATAATGGTTTGATTGGTAAATACCACATTTTTAACGGCTCCCGTACTTATGCCACTGTGGCTTTTCCAGTTGGCATAATTGGAGATAGCCGGCGAGTTAACAGCTATGCTTTTAATGCCTTCATCCGTAGCGGCATAGAAGAAAGTTCCATCACCGGTAAATCCGTTCACTTTTACCTGGGTACCATTGTTGCCAATAAACCAGGTATCCTTAATTTCGTATTTAATGAGGTTTACTACAATAATGCCCAAACCACTGCATAGGTAGGCTAATCCATCTTTACAGTAAACACTATATACTGTTTTATTTCCCGCGATGGCGCTTCTTTTGATATCGCCTATATTTTTAACGCTGTTATTTTTTAACAGGTCTACATTACTGTTGGTGTATACCACCACCAGTTGTTCAGTTAACGCGTCCCACCCAATACATTGCACCCCAACATCATTCAGGCCGGTCATTTTGCTGTAACGTTCCATTTCATTTTGACCGGTAACGGCAAAAACATTGGTCTGGGTGGCACAATATACCTGGTTACCTTTCAGTACCTGTATGGTATGCTGGTAATTCAGGTGTTCGCGCCATTGCCCGATAGGCGGAATAGGGTTTTGTGCCTGCAGGGTTAGGCTGGAAATAAAACCGTAGAAACTAAATAGGAGGCATAAAAATATCCGGGGTACCCTTTTTGATATAATACATGAGCAAGTCATTGATAGCATCAGATATTCACAATACTGTTTTTGATAGCGAAAATGGCTAAGCCAACCCTTGTTTTTACATCCAGTTTTTTGAAAAGGTTATCCCGGTAAGTATCAATGGTTCTGGGGCTCAGGCACATTTCATCCGCGATTTCTTTATAGGTTTTTTCCGTGCAGATCCATTTCAGGAATACGGTTTCATTCTCACTCAGGTTGTTAAGTATAAAAGCGTCGCCTTCAAATACTTCTTCGTGATTAATATAATGCATCAGTTTATTGCTCACCAGTTCATTGATAAAATAACCGCTGTCGCGGACATTGTCTAATGCGTCTTTAAAGACTTTAGGTTTACTGTCTTTCAGAATATAGCCCCTTGCCCCGTTTTTAAGCATTCGTATGATGGCGGTATCATTTTCGAGCATGCTCAGTACGAGAACTTTAATTTGAGGCAGGTTGGCCCTGATCCAGATAGCGGTTTCATAGCCATCCATTACCGGCATGGTAATATCCAGCAGTACAATATCGGGTGGCGTTTTACCTTTTAACTGTTCAATGAACTCTCTGCCGTTATTCGCCTCCATCACTACTTTAAAACCTTCAAATGTACCGATGATAGCGGCAAGGCCCGTGCGGAGTAATTCATGGTCGTCAACTAAAGCAACAGAGGTCATAGTGAAGTTAGTTTGGGTTTGATATACAAAGTTATGGTAGTTCCTTTACCCTGCTCACTTTTAACATCCACACCGGCTTCAATTGTTTTGGCCCGGTTAATGATATTCTGTAAGCCAATACCTGCGCGCGCTCTTTGCAGGAGGGCGGTGTCAAATCCTATGCCATTATCACTAATGCGGATGGTGGTTACCTCCGCTTCACTTTTGATCTCAATTTCGATATTTGTGGCGGACGCGTGCTTGATGATATTGTTAACGATCTCCTGGATCATTCTGTAGAGGATGATATCGGTATTAGGATCGAGCAGGTGAAAGTGATCGGAGGCTTGAAAGGAAGTAGTATACTTGCCTGTTTTTTTCAGTGACAGTAGTAACTGCCGGATAGATTCTACAATACCGATATCGTAGATACGGTTGTTTTGCAGGTTATGGCTCAGATCGCGCAGGTCTTTGATGGCTTTGCCCAGCAGTTCATCTGTTTGTTCCATTTTTTCATCTGAAACAACCGCGCCGAATGTGTTCAGGTTAAGGCGAACCAGGCTTAGTATCTGACCGATATTATCATGAATTTCCTGGCTGATGTAGGCAAAAGCCTGTTCCTGAATTTCGAGCTGTGTTTTGAGCAGGGTTTGCTCAAAACGGTTTTTCATTTCTTCCTTTTCTTCCTTGTTCTTTCTTTGCCTTCGAAGAAAAATAAAAACGACCAGCAACAAAAAACTACCAATCAATATAAAAAATATTGATGCTACTACAATTGAGATGAGGATATCTTCTTGTGGTTTGGGCATAGATAAAAGGCAATACAGAACGAGCTGTATAAAATTACGTTTAAACTGTTATTAATTGTTATGTAAATACGTCTTCCTTCTGATTGTAGATCATTGCTTGTCAAATATTCAAATAATGCATTAATAATTACTGAGCCCAAATAATTAATAAGTAATCCGCTGCAAATCCAAAAGAAGGGTTGCAAAGATAATTGTAGGTCAATTTTGTCGGGCAAAACCGATTCGTAAAAGTATAAACAGCAAAATACTACAACACAAAAAGATCCCAGTAAAAATATATAATTATTGAAAGTGTTATTTATTCCTTGAATCCATAACATGTTTAGTACAGTGCACAGAATAAAAACTGGAGAAAAGAATAAAATAATTTTTTTAAAAATGGGTTTATTTAAATGAATATAAAAGAGGAAAGCATAAAACAGAAATTCTACTGGTGTAAAAATATTATACATTGCAAATTTCCAGGGTCCATTATGGACAGTCCACCACCAACCTGTAAATTCTACTATAACTGTTAAAAACAAAAACGGAATAAAATACTTAAGTATTTTATTCCGTTTTTGTATATAAAAAAATAGTGCAATTAAAAGGCTAATAATTTCAAAACCGAACGTTACCGTCAATTCCATCGAACTAAGGTACTAATTGTCCATGGTTTAAAAATTCTTCATCCCCGGCATTGGTTCTTGGTCCACCTCTTGGGGCAGGAATTTTGTTACCGGTAAAGAAAACAGTAAGACGGCCATTATCTTTTGCATTAACCGCCGCGGCTCCTTTACCGTAAACACCAAAGTTCACATAAATATCAGTTGCACCTTTGTTTTTTAAACTGGTAACAAAGGCGATTAAGTCGTTTGCTTTAAAAACAACATATTGTGATTGGTTATCTTCATGATATACTTTGGCATAATTGGCCGCTAAAGCCGCTGCATACGATGCAGTAACAGTACCATCAAGTTTTACTCCAACAATATTTACCTGTTCAGAGGAAATAGCTGCTGTTTCTGGAGTAACGGTTGATTGCTCTTTTTGGCAGGCTGATAAAACAACCACCATCATTACCGCAGACAGTAAGAGGCTGCCAATTGATAAATTTTTTTTCATAACTCTTTGGTTTAACTGTTTTAAAAGAGCGTCGCAGTATTTTATGTAGCGACCTTCTTTGGGTTGCAAGTTAACATTTCCCTTTTTCTATTCGTAGACTTTTTTCGCAAAAAAAACAGAAATTTTCCTAAATGATTGAAAATAAATGAGTTAGATATTTCTGATTGATAAAAAAACGGTGTTTATACGGTGGTAAAACGGTGAAAACACCGGGGGTTTAACGTATTTCTACCATTTTTGGGGGTTTTTACCTAACCAGTTTGGGTTAAATAATGCTTCAAAAAGGTTTAATCAGCAGGCGCCAGGCTATATTACGGGCATACTGCCTACTATTTTGCCGACAGCGAAATGTATTTGCGGATAAAATACCGGTTTACCCACCAGGTAACCATTAATACGGTTAGCGCCGCGATCAAAACAGTATAGGATGGCAAAGCATTTACATAAATATGCCGCGATAACAATTGATGGTGTACTGCATATTGCAAAATGGCAATGATCCCAATAGATACAAGAATGATCAGTATATTAACCGGGAAAAATTGTTTCATCAAAAATTTTCGCAGTTGTTTGGGAGAGGCCCCCAGGGTAATTAATAAAATAATTTCTTCTTTACAGGCAACAATGGTTAACTGAATAAACAAAGAAAAGATCAACAGCGCGAATGCCAGCATGATAACTCCCGTAATACCTGAAATGGTAACCACCAGATCCACTACCTGCCTGTACCGGCTAAAGCGCGTTTTATCGGCATCGGTACTTAAATTTTTCGCTTTCAGGTATTGAACCAGTATTGGATTGCCCGGATCTTTTGTGCTGATAATTACCCGTGATGGTTTGGTATCCTTATTTTTACCAAACCGGTTATTGGCCCACTCCATAAATTCCTGGGGCACCAGCAAAGAAGAAATCCTGTCGCTAAAACCCACTACCTGTCCATTAAAACTCACTATCCCATTTGGGCCATACAGGTTTATTTTAAAAATAATCATCTTCACTACCTGCTGCGTAAGCTGTGGTAAATTCTGTGAAAAAGAAAACTGAAAATTGTAAAAATCGAGAAACATATTGGGCACGATAACCGGAACCAGTTGCTGGTTCTCCTTCCATATCCAGTCTTTACCGGCTACATCAATAAAATCTTTCGGTACACTCTCAAAAGCGATATCCGTATAAAAAGGAAACCGGTCACTATAACTTTGTATGGATGCTTTAAAACGGCCCGGACTCAATAATCCAACCGACTCAACAAAGGGTTGTTGCTTCAGGTCATTGATGTCACTGTCTGATAAAGCGGTGGCGCCCATATTTTGATCGGTCAATATTTTATTGAGTACCAGAAAATTGGCAATACTATCCTGGTTGGTTTTGCTGTGTAACAGGTCATGATAGTTCGACTGTATCTGTACAGCGGCTAATATCAGTAACATGGCAACCGATAAGCCTGTAATCGCCAATGCAAAACGGTTACGGCCGGCGCCTGATCGGATTAATTTTTTTAATAAGCGCTCTAATCCATCCATTCGATTGGGTTCTTCGGTTTATAGATGATACTGTTTTGTATAATTAAAATGGTCATCCTCATCCAGGTCAGTAATCAACAGGCCGGCTTTCCTTTTCCTGCACTCTGTATCTATCAGGGTTGCGGCTTTGCGGGTATTGGCTATGTCAAGGTGGCTGAATGGCTCATCCATTAGCAGCCAGGTAAATGGCTGTATCAATGCACGGATAATGGCAATGCGTTGCTGCTCTCCATAACTGCATAAGCTTGCTTTTTGATCTAAAACAGGAAGTACCCCCAGGGCCTCTGCCATTGATTCTATCATTTCAGGTTCATAATACGGTGTTTGCAGTATACGTTTGAGTTCAATATTTTCCCTGGCTGTGAGGTTGGGGAATAACCTTAGATCCTGAAAGAGGATACTTATTTTTTGTTGCCTTAGTTCCGACAGCGCGTCTTCGCTCAAACAGGTGATAGGGGTATTATTCAACAGAACCGCGCCTTCATAATCATGGCGTACCTTATAAAGGATATGAACCAGCGTGGTCTTACCGGTTCCACTGGGGGCTTTTATTTTAATGTAGTGGCCCTGCTCAAAAGTTAATGAGGTATTCCAGACTTCCGAATTTCTTTGCAGAAACCTGTCTTTCAGGGGTATGGGTATTATATGATCCAATTCAATCGTCATAATGTTAACCGCGGTTTTCGAAATTACGGTGAAATGAACTATAATCAACTACTATGACGTACCCCAAAAATGGGACTGGTAGTTAAGATAGGATTATTCATCTTGACTAATTAATAATTTGGGTGATGGAATGGCTTATAACAGTAATTGTTTAAAACCCGCCTGAATCCCGCCAGGATAACCCGGTCCGGACGGGTACCCGGTCGGGCAGGCCTTATTTCCTTCCCTTGTGTGTCCACAGCCAGGAACTTTAACCTTAGTAGAAAAATGGCTCATTAAATCCCTGCAACCTTATTACCTTATTTTAACTGATGATGCAAGGCCGCCCGATTGTTATCAGGTAAAACGGGTGTATAGATTGTATCATCTATTTTCATTTTATTCCTTAGAATAAGGTAATAAGGTTGAATCATTGACGCTGTTTCTTTTCTACTAAGGGGGGGGGGTAGCCAAAGACGAATTAAAAAAATAAAAAATCATTTCCCGCAAGAGGTATCAATAAACAAATAACTTTCCCGGCGCCTCAAAATAGGAAATAGCCGATAAATATTACCACAGAAACAGTTAGCAACTTTTTCATAATCTGCGTAAATTTTAATTTTAAATAATCGGGTTGATTGTTTTAAATCATTATCGAAAGAGGCGAATGGCAGTCTGAGGTGGCGCATACTGCCTACATTGCTATTGAACCCGCTGGTAAAAATGGTTTTGTATAGTTCTGATAAATTACCTGTTTCAACCCTTATTAGCCTCTAAGTTATTCCATAACCCCTTCATCCGCAACCGTGAAAACACCCTATTTCCCGGGAAACAGGTGGACAATCGCTTCCGGCAAATCGGTTTTGTTTAGCCAGGATAAGACGGAAACTATTTTGGGGAAAAACAGGTGATACACGCTGCGAAGTGAAGTATGAACGGGGATTGGGGGAGCTTAGAAGGATGAGAGATGATTATTTTGAATGATGAATGTTAAATATTGAATTATTATCCCCTCATTTAACATTCAAAAAAAACAGGCTGTCCCAAAATCAGGCAGCCTGCATAAAGCGATTATTGATACCTATTACTGCACCACCAGCCTGGCCGCGGCCCACCTGTTACCGTCAAAGGCAATAATGGTGTAAACGTCCGGTGAAAGTCCGCTGGTGTTTACTATTGGGTTTTTTACTCCCGCCCCATAATGGTATTGTTTTTTTGTAAGCCCGGTTTTATCTATAATTTTTATTTGCCGGATATCCTTCTTGCTGCCTGGTTTTCCTTTTTCTGTTAAGGTAACTTTTGTATTGGCGGTTGAAGGATTTGGATTTACAGCCAGCATAAGCATGCCTCCACCGGAACAGGCAACTGAACGAAAGCGATAGAGTACACTGGTTGTGCCACAAGCATTCGTTGCTATCACTCTGAAATAGGCATACTGGTCTATATCAGAAAAATAAAAGCTTATATTATTACCATTCTGCCACCAGGTTATACCGCCGGAATTGCCGGCATCCTCCCACACAACAGTTGCGCCCGCAGAAAATTGCATATTTGTATTGATGTACTGTCCAAAACAGGCGTCGTTCCAGTTAAATTCAAATCTACTTGAAGGCTGCATGGGTTCTGCGGAATTAGTAGGTGAATTGTACCAGCCCTGAACAAGGGGAGCGCCTACCCATACAATTCTGCTAATGGTATTTGTTCCGCATGCCCCTGTTACGGTTACCATTATTTGAAGAGACCCTCTAAATGATCCATTTTGCGTAATTGTTGCGCTATTTCCATTGGGAGAAACAGTTGCCAGATTTGGATTGTCAACAGACCATGAATAAGCGCTGCCTGCTACAAAGGGAACAGAAAAAATGCTTCCTGAACTGCAAACCGCATCCGGCCCTGCTATAGCAGTATTGCCACAAAAAGCGCTGCAATTGGTTCTTACATTCACATTTCCATTTAATTCTTCCGCTACCCAGTTACCATTTCTTGGGGAGATTTGAATATGATGCTCATTATTATTTACGCTTCCGTTTGAAACAAATACCTGGTTAAATGCGGTGGTGAAGTTAGCAAATGGAGTATTAAATGGTGCGGCGGGTGGCGTTGCGCCAACATAGCCGGCCTGGTAGTTTGTTAAGGTTAGTGTTGCATTACCACCGCCAATATCCAGGGCGCTTGTAGTTGGTATAAAATTAAAGTTAGGAATACTGCTTGCTGAAATATTATACTTGATTGCCCAGTTTTGAAAAGAAGTATTTTGCAGATTAATTTCAGTATCAGTCATTCCACCTGGCGTACCATCAATGGGCAAAACCGAAGCATCCGCATTTCTTAAACGGTCAGTGATGGTTGTATTTACATTTACCAGCCACAGTATCTTCTTTCTGAAAGTAATTTTTCCTTTGTATATCTGGTTAGTTGAATTTTCAGGTTGCGCTTTACAGTTCAGCTCAAAGAATAAATCGTTGCGGCCGGTAACGATACCTACTAAAAACTGTGGTTTATTCGTTAATAATGAGGTATATAACCAACCATTAAAGCCTGCCCCTGTACCTAAAGCCAGCTCACTTAAAAACCTTGTGTTTGCCCTGCCGTTTACATTTATTAAATCGGCATAAGGCTGAAAGCCCTGCCCTACCCCACATTCCGATCCATTGCTTACAGCTATATTCCTGCTTTGCAACGGATAGCCCAGGTTACGCAATTCAAGCTGCCAGGCATTGTGATCGGAATTATCAATTTGGCCGTTGGACAACGCTCTATTCATTAACATTTGCCTGGCCGCAGGTACATCTATTAAATTCAATGTATTTTTCACTATTCTAATAGTGTTGTTACCCCCAAGCAAAAAAGGAATAGCAGACTGAATAAATAAGCTGTTTGCATGGCGAACCAGGTGTTGATACGCAACAGGAACATTGGCTCCCTGCTGTGGCGCATCCCAACTGATAAACAAACGCGTTTGATGATTTAATCCCCGGTTTTCCATATCGCGCAAAGCCCAGCGGCTGATAACGCCGCCCATACTCTGGCCCAATACTACATTGGGTTCTACAGAACCATCAATGGCTTTTTGTTCGTTTACCCAACGGATAACCCTTTCAAGCAACAAAGCATTGCGTTGTAAAAAGTCCGTTCCGCGGAACCAGTCAACATAAATGATGTCGTATTGCTGTGTAGTTCCTTGTAATAAATTTCGTAATTGTGCAGAACCTCCATCGCTTACTTGAATAGAAAAAGTGCCAAAATTTGTATATCCAAATTGTCTTTCAGGCGCCAGCAAATGCCCCGGATCAAAACCTTCCACAACAATCAATGGCCTTCTCAACCGCAGGTCAGCATTGGCATAATCAACCGTTATCCAGCCTTGTCCTACCTCGCCATTGTGCGCATTATCGGCAGTTAAAAATACAGGCCCGCCAGGTCTTGCAAAACTGTTTGTCGAAACCCCACCTGCACTTCCATATTTGTTTGGTTCCAACTCAATTTGCATTTCAGTGTGGCTGTACAGGTTAGTGTTATTGGTAAGCGTTAGCCGGAACGTCCATGTTTTTCTTCCGGTATCGGCATAGCTGATATTTATAGCTTGTCCTATGGTAATAGTTCTGTAACCTGCACCATCATTAAAATCAACCGCAATACTACTAATTGAAGG